>JACCDH010481937.1_pt1 | contig 43010 bp, 41 predicted proteins | sample 7442481 | NCBI WGS metagenome assembly JACCDH01 (sample SAMN15323433, study PRJNA562643) | freshwater metagenome | isolation source: river surface water | place: USA:Blue River Watershed | collected 2017-08-15 | reverse complement strand
CAACCGCGCGGCGTCGCCCTTCCTTCGGCAGGCCCGCAGCACCTCAAGAGCCTTACCTCAAGAGCCGCCCCAGTTTGACCCCGCAGGTCAGAGCCCACGCCCCTACAAACCGACCTGTTCCCGCAACTGTGTCGTCTGCTCGCTCCAATACGCCGCAGTCCCAAAGTGCGGAAATGCCCGCGGAAACGCCGGGTCTTCCCACCGTTGGGCAATCCAGGCGCTGTGCTGAATCATGCGCAGCGTGCGCAGCGGCTCGATCAGGGCGAGTTCGGCATCGTCGAAGTCACGCACCGTCTCGTAGCCCTGTAGCAGCAGCCGCAGGCTGCGGGCTCGGCCCGCTTCATCGCCGGGCAAGAGCATCCACAGGTCTTGCACCGCCGGGCCATTGCAAGCGTCGTCCAGGTCCACCACATGCGGGCCTTCTTCTCGCCACAGGATGTTGCCCGGGTGGGCGTCGCCGTGCAGCCGCAGGCGCTGCACGGGCCCAGCCGCTTCAAAGGCTTGTGCAGCCGCGGCCAGGGCCCGGTCGCAGGCGTCTTGCCAGGCTGCGTGCTCCCCGGGTGTGAGCACACCGCTTTCCAGGAGCCAGCGCTGGTTGGCACGCCCCCAGGTGTCCACCGTCAGCGTTCGGCGGTGGGCAAAGGGCTGGCGGGCGCCCACCTGGTGCAGCCGGGCCACGAAGCGTCCGATCCACTCCAAGGTGGTGGCGTCGTCGATCTCGGGGGCCCGGCCGGCCTTTCGCGGGCACACGGCAAAGCGCCACGCCTGCCCACCGTGGGTCCAATAGGCCAGGGTGCGGTTCTCCCCACTGACGGCCACCTGGCCGCCAGACGCCGGCGCGGCGTCCACCATCAGGGGCATGGGGGCCACCACGGGCACCTCTTCGTCTTGCAGGGCCCAGGCAAAGCTGTGTTCTTCCAGAATCTGGGCATCCGTCCAGCGCCCGGGCCGGTAGAACTTGGCCACCACGGCTTCGCCCGACTCCAGGAAGACCTGAAACACCCGGTTTTCATAGGAATTCAGCTGCAGCAGCCGCCCGTCGCCGCGCAGGCCCACGGCGTCCAGGGCGCTGAGCACCTCATGGGGCTGCAGCTCGGCAAACCCGCCGATGTGGCGTGCCCCGGCGGTCAGGTTCGGTTCAGACATGCCGCACTGTACGCGGCCCGGGCCTCTGAACCCGCCTCACAACAGGTCCCAAGACCTGCCCAAATGGCCCATCGGCGGGGCGGCCAGCACCGGTTTGGCCCATTTCCCAGCCTGCGCTATACTGGCAGGCTTTCCCGTTGGCAGCGGGGAATGGTTGCGTCTCGTTTTGAGATGGCCTGCGGTGGGTTGTTGCCCGCCACGAGCCTTTCAACATGGGGCCGCCGCTGAGAGGCCGGACAGCAGAATCGGCACCGAAGTGGGGCATCCGTGCAGAGCCAACCGCCAACAAACAGCTGCCGCTTCCTAGAAAGACTCTCATGAAGACCTTCAGCGCCAAGCCGGCCGAAGTGAAGCACGAGTGGTATGTGATTGACGCCACCGACAAGGTGCTCGGACGTGTTGCCAGCGAAGTGGCACTCCGTTTGCGCGGCAAGCACAAGGCCATTTACACGCCTCACGTCGACACCGGTGATTTCATCGTCGTCGTCAATGCCGACAAGCTTCGTGTCACCGGCAACAAGGCCGAAGACAAGGTGTACTACCGCCACTCGGGCTTCCCCGGCGGCATCTACGCCACGAAGTTCAAGGACATGCAAGCCAAGCACCCCGGCCGCGCGCTGGAGAAGGCCGTCAAGGGCATGCTGCCCAAGGGCCCGCTGGGTTACGCGATGGTCAAGAAGCTGAAGGTGTACGCCGGTGCCTCGCACCCGCACACCGCCCAGCAACCCAAGACGCTTGAGATCTAAGGAACGGCCATGATCGGAAATTGGAACTACGGTACCGGCCGCCGCAAGAGCTCGGTGGCCCGTGTCTTCATCAAGAAGGGCACCGGCCAGATCACCGTCAACGGCAAGCCTGTTGAGCAGTACTTCGGCCGCCAGACGTCCATCATGATCGTCAAGCAGCCCCTGATGCTGACCAACAACGCCGAAGCCTTTGACATCAAGGTCAACGTGCACGGCGGTGGCGAATCGGGCCAAGCTGGCGCCGTGCGCCATGGCGTGACCCGCGCGCTGATCGACTACGACGCGGCGCTCAAGCCCGAGCTCAGCCGTGCCGGCTTCGTCACCCGCGATGCCCGCGAGGTGGAGCGTAAGAAGGTCGGTCTGCACGGCGCCCGTCGCCGCAAGCAGTTCAGCAAGCGCTGATCGGCCTGCGCAGGCGCCTGTGGCCTTACGGCCAGGCGCTTGCCGAAGAAGCCACCGAGTGCGGTTCGCGCCCGGTGGCTTTTTTCATGGGGCCGGGAGCCCCCAAACACCCTTTGGCCAGCAGGCCTTGCACGCGCAGGGCCGCCCCGCGCCATAATCCCAGTGAAATTGGAGGAATTAGCCATGAACGCTGTTGCCGAGCAAGTCAACCTCACCACTGATGGCATGCCCGCTCCGCTGGTCTTCACCGACAGCGCCGCGGCCAAGGTGGCCGACCTGGTGGCCGAAGAAGGCAATCCCGGACTCAAGCTGCGCGTGTTCGTGCAAGGCGGCGGCTGCTCGGGTATCCAGTACGGCTTCACCTTTGACGAAGCCGTCAATGAAGACGACACGCAGATGCAGAAGAACGGCGTGACCTTGTTGATCGACGCCATGAGCCTGCAGTACCTGATGGGCGCTGAGATCGACTACAAGGAAGACCTGCAGGGCGCGCAGTTCGTGATCAAGAACCCCAACGCCACGACCACCTGCGGTTGCGGCTCGTCGTTCTCGGTCTAACAGCCCAGCCGCGTCACGCGGCCGGCGGCCCCCAAGCCTGCAGACCCCTGCCTGAGGCCGGGGTCTGTTCAGCGCGAACCGGGATACAGCGCCCCCAGGATACGGGGCCCACGCGCCCCGGTCACCCGCACCACATTGCCCGCCTGGCCTTGTAAAAAGCGCCGGGCCAGCCAGGCGAAGGCGGCGGCTTCCACATCCAGCGGGTCCAGCCCAGCGGCCTGTGTTGAACACACCGTGGCACCGGCTCCCAAGCGGGCTTGCAGCTTGTCTTGCAAGCGCCGCATCAGCGCCCCGTTGAGCGCACCGCCCCCGCACACCCACAGCTGAGCCGCGCGTGGCAGTGCACGGGCCAGGTGGTCATCCACACACCAGGCGCTCAGTTCGCACAAGGTGGCCTGCACGTCCTGCGGCCGGTAGGCTGACAGCGGGGTGCGCTGCAGCCACACCGCGTTGAAGAGGTCGCGCCCGGTGCTCTTGGGGGCTGGTTTGGCGAAGAAGGGCTCGGCCTGCCAGCGCTGCAGCAGTTCGGCCTGCACCACGCCGCTGGCAGCCCAGTGGCCCTGCTCGTCGAAGGCCTGGCCCAGGTGGGTGTGTGCCCAAAGGTCCATCAACACATTCGCCGGTCCGCAGTCAAAGCCCCCGATCGCGCCATCGGCCGGCAGCAGCGTGAGGTTGGCGATGCCCCCAAGGTTGAGCACCGCCACATCGCGCTGGGCCTCCTGAAAAACGCCGGCGTGAAAGGCGGGCACCAGCGGCGCGCCTTGGCCACCCGCGGCCACGTCACGGCTGCGAAAGTCGCAGACCACATCGATGCCCGTGAGCTCGGCCAAGAGGCTGGCGTTGTGCAGCTGCAGGGTGTAGCCCCGGCCATCGAACTCGCCGGGACGGTGACGCACGGTTTGGCCGTGCAGCCCGATGGCCGCCACGGCCTGGGCCTGCATACAGGCCTGGTGCAGCAGATCGGCCACCACGGTGGCAGCGGCTTCGCTCATGCGGTTGGCGGCCAAAGCCGCACGGTGCAATTCGTTGTGACCGGCGGTGTTGAGCGCCAGCAGTTCGGCCCGAAGCCCAGCGTCGAATTCGCCGCGGGCGCGCGACAGGGTGTCGAAGGCGGCGCTGTCCGCGCGCCAGCGCAGCAATACACCGTCCAGGCCGTCCAGCGACGTGCCAGACATCAGCCCGATGGTCAGGGTAGGGAACGCGGGATTTGGGGCTGGGGCCACTGCAGGCTGCCCGGCGGCTGTCAGTCGCCGCGGCCTGAGTCGCCCACCAGGGTGGCTGCCACGTCCAGCTTGGTGCGCAGCAGCTCCGCCTGGGCCATGAAAGCGCCGCGCGACTGTTCAGACAGCGGAACCGGCGCGGCATTGCGGGCGGCCTTCAAGGGGTCTACGTGGCGCCCGTTGACACGGAACTCATAGTGCAGATGCGGCCCCGTGGCCGTGCCGGTGGCGCCCACGGCGCCGATGCGCTGGCCCTGTTGAACGCGCTCGCCGCGGCGCACGTCGATGCGGCTGAGGTGGGCGTACAAGGTGGTCTTGTCGGCGCCGTGTCGCACCACCACCGTGTTGCCGTAGCCGCCCTGCCAGCCGGCAAACTCCACGGTGCCATCGGCCACGGTGCGCGCGGGTGTGCCCACCGGTGCGCCGTAGTCCACACCCGTGTGGGCCATCAGGCGCTGGTGGATCGGGTGAAAGCGCATGGCAAAGCCCGAGGTGACGCGAGAGAACTCCATGGGGCTGGCCAGGAAGGCGCGCCGTTTGCTCTTGCCACCGAAATCGTAGTAGCTGCCGCGCTGGGCGTCTTTGAACCACACCGCCTGGTGCACCCGACCGTTGTTCACGAATTCGGCTGCCAGCACGCGGCCCGCGGCCTGGTTCCAATTGATGGGCTCACCATCGGCCATCAGCGTTTCGTACACCACGCTGAAGGCGTCGCCCCGCTTGAGTTCGCGGTGAAAGTCGATGTCGCCGGAGAAGATTTCAGCCATCTGCGAGGCGATGGCGTCGGGCATTTGCGCTTCGTCGGTGGCCGCAAACAAAGACGAGCGGATGGTGCCGCTGCCCAGCTGAACCCGCGACTGCAGTTCGGCGGTTTCAAGATCGGTGACCCAGGCACCGTCGACACGCTTGAGGGTCAGCCGGGTGAAGTGGGTGTCGGCCAGGTTGCGCTGTTCGGCCGGGTAACGGGCCACCAGCTCGATAAGCCGGCCGGCCGCATCGGCCTTGGCGCGCACCATCTTTTGGGGCCTGCCTTCGAGCAGCTTTCGGGCTTGGCGGTCTTGCCGGATATAGGCCGCGGCCTGGGCGTCGTTAACACCCAGACGGGTCAGCAGGGTTTCAGCGGTGTCTTGCTTGCGCGTGGTGTCGGAGCGGTACAGCTCCAGCGGCAGGTCTGACAGGGCTTCGAGCTGGGCCACCACATCCGCTGCGGGCTGCAGCACCTGGGTAACCGTTTGCTGCGGGAGGTCGGCCCCCGTGGGCACCAGAGGCGCCAAGCCGAAGGCGGTGGCGGCCACGCCCGTCAGGCCAGCACCCAGGCCCCACACCAGCCGGCGGCGGTGCGCCTGGGCCCAGGCTTGAACAGCAGTGACGATGGCTTGGTGCTGCATGCAAAAAACAAAGACGGGCCTTGCGCCGAAGCCGACTGGGAAGTCGGCCACCGCTGGGGCCGGTAAACGGAGCCTGATGGTTCCCCAATAGCCGAATCGGGTTCGGGCTTGGCCCAGGCGGTCGCTAGAATTCAGACCGCATCTGGGGCAGGCACGAGGCACTGTCAGGAACCTGAAATTGTATCGGCAGATGTGAAAAATCAACCCTTTTTTGCATCCATGAACCACCCCGAACACGCCGCGATTTCCGAAAAAGCAAGTGCCCACTCACATGACGAGAGCAGCGCTTCTGATGCTGTTCGGGCCGCCCTGGCCGTGACGCTGCGCGGTTGCGAGGAACTGCTGCCCCGCGCAGACTGGCTGCGCAAACTCCAACGCAGCGAGGCCACGGGAACGCCGCTGCGCATCAAGTTCGGCATGGACCCCACCGCACCTGACTTGCACCTGGGCCACACGGTGGTACTCAACAAGATGCGGCAGTTGCAGGACCTGGGCCACCGCGTGATTCCGCTCATTGGCGACTTCACCACCATGATCGGCGACCCCTCGGGCCGCAACAGCACCCGGCCGGCGCTGACGCGCGAACAGATCGAAAGCAACGCCAAGACCTACTTCGAACAGGTGGGCCTGGTGATCAAGCTCGACAACGCCGAGGTGCGGTGGAACAGCGAATGGAGCGACCCGCTGGGTGCGCGCGGCATCATCGGCCTGGCTTCGCGCTACACCGTGGCGCGGATGATGGAGCGCGACGACTTCACCAAGCGATACAAGGCCGGAACCGCCATCAGCGTGCACGAGTTCCTCTACCCCCTGATGCAGGGGTACGACTCGGTGGCCCTCAAGAGCGACCTGGAACTCGGTGGCACGGACCAGAAGTTCAACCTGCTCATGGGCCGCCACCTCCAAGAAGAGTACGGCCAGGAGCCGCAGTGCATCTTGACCATGCCGCTGCTCGAAGGGCTGGACGGCGTGGACAAGATGTCCAAAAGCAAGAACAACTACATCGGCATCACCGAGCCGGCCAACACCATGTTTGCCAAGGTGCTGTCGATTTCAGACGAGCTGATGTGGCGTTGGTACACCCTGCTGTCGTTCCGGGCGGAGTCTGAGATTGCCGACCTGAAGGCCCAGGTACTGGGCGGGCGCAACCCCAAGGAAGTCAAGGTGATGCTGGCGCGCGAGATCACCGAGCGCTTTCATGGCGCATCGGCCGCCGATGCCGCGGAGCAGGATTTCGCCAACCGGGCGCGCGGCGGTATTCCCGACGTCATCCCCGAGGTGTCGCTGGCCGGCGCCCCGCTGGGCATTGCAGCACTGCTGAAGGCTGCGGGCCTGGCACCTTCGGCCAGCGAGGCCAACCGCTTGATTGAAGGCGGCGGGGTTCGCGTTGACGGCAGCGTGATCAGCGACAAGGCCCTGAAGCTGCCGGCAGGTACCTTCGTGGTGCAGGTGGGCAAACGCAAGTTCGCCCGGGTGAGCCTGAGCTGACCCGGCTGCGGGGCGCCTGGCTGTCCCCGTGTCCACCGAACGTTGAGCTGGAAGGGAGTTCGCGATGAAGAGCCTGTCGGTGAACACCTACCTGAAGCTCTCGGTGGCGGTGGCGCTGCTCACGATTGCCTTGAAGACCGGGGCCTGGTGGCTCACCGACTCGGTGAGCCTGTTGTCAGATGCGATGGAGTCCCTGGTCAACCTGGCCGGTGCGATGTTCGCCCTGGCCATGGTGACGGTGGCGCAGCAACCGGCCGACGAGGACCACCCCTTTGGCCACCACAAGGCCGAGTACTTCTCCAGCGGATTCGAAGGGGTCCTCATCTTGGTGGCAGCGCTGGCCATCATGGGCGCGGCGGTGCACCGGCTGTTCAACCCCCAGCCGGTGGAGGCCTTGGGCTTGGGCTTGGCCCTGTCGGTCTTCAGCTCTGCCCTCAACGGGGCCTTGGCCTGGGCCATGTTGCGCAAGGCCAAGGAGCATCGATCCATTGCGCTGGAAGCCGATGCACGTCACCTGTTTACCGATGTGTGGACCTCGGTGGGGGTGGTGGCCGCGCTGGTGCTGGTGGGCTACACGGGCTGGATGTGGCTCGACCCGGTGGTGGCCATCGCGGTGGCCCTGAACATCTTGCGCGAAGCCCTGCACCTGGTCCGGCGTTCAGCCGACGGGCTGATGGACCGTGCATTGGAGCCGCACCTGCGCCAGGAGATTGACCGCACCCTCGAGGTCTTCGCCCACCAAGCGATCCGCTTTGACCACGTGGTGACCCGCCAGGCTGGACAGCGCCGCTTCGTGGACCTGCACATGCACATGCCAGCGGGCTGGACCTTGGGCCGGGCGGCGGCCTTGCGCACCTCGGTCGAGCAGGCGCTCATGAGCGCTGTGCCCGGGCTTCGCGCCACCATCCAACTGCTGCCGATGGATGTGGAGGCGCATTTCAATGACCCGAAGGATCTGATCTAGGGACGCCAAAACAAAACGGGGCCCGCAGGCCCCGTTGTGGACAACAACCGTCCGTGTCAGTCCGCGTACTGGCCAGCGGCCTTGATGACCGGGCCCCACTTGTTGATCTCGGCTTCCACAAACTTGCGGTGCTCAGCCGGCGACAGGCGCTCGTCGGTCACCACCACCGCACCCAGGTCTTGCTGGCGCTTGACGAACTCAGGGTCCCGCAGCGCGGTGCGCAGCGCGGCGTTGACCTGGTCCAACACCGCCTTGGGCGTTCCCTTGGGGGCATACAGGCCGTGCCAAATGCTCACGTTAAAGCCCTTGAGGCCTTGTGAGTCGAGCGTGGGCAGTTTGGCCAGCGCCGGGGTGGTCAGGGGCTTGCTCGTGGACACGGCAAAGGCCTTGATCTTGCCGCCTTCGATCTGGGCGGTGGTGTTGGTGGTCTGGTCGCACATCAGGTCAACCTGGCCGCCGATCAGGTCGGTCATGGCCGGGCCGGTTCCCTTGTAGGGCACGGTGGTCATGTCAACCGCCACGCTTTGCTGGAACAGCAGGCCGCACAGGTGCGACGCGGCGCCCAAGCCGGCATTGGCCAGGTTGATCTTGCCCTTGTTGGCGTCGATCCACTTGCGCAGTTCCGCGAAGTTGTTGGCCGGCAGCGTGGTGCGTCCCACCAGGGTCATGGGCACTTCATTGACCATGCCCAGGAACTCGAAGTCGCTCATCACGTTGTACGGCATCTTGCGGTACAGGGCCGGCGCGGTGGCCATGCCGATGTGGTGCAACAGCAGGGTGTAGCCATCGGGCGCGGCCTTGGCCACCTTGGCAGCACCCAGGGTGCCACCGGCGCCACCGACGTTTTCGATGATCACGCTCTGGTTGTTCAGGCCTTTGCGCAGCACCTCGCCCAGGTCACGGGCCACTTTGTCGGTGGGGCCGCCTGCGGCGAACGGCACCACGATGGTGATGGGCTTGTCTGGATAGGCGGCCAATGCATTGGACGCCAGGCCCACCGACAGGCCAAGAGCAGCCACAAGACTCAACAAACGCTTCATGATGGTCCTCGTTGGAGTAAAGCAAAGTGCGAAGCCGCCATCCTAGGGACGCGTGCGGGCTTCGACGCGGTGGAAAGTACGTAGGAACTTCCTCAGTCGTACTTTCGCGCGTCTTCGATGACCTTGCCGTCGTTGGGGAGGCTGCCCGGCGCCACCACCTGCACGTGGTCGGCCCGCAGCTTGGTGATGTCCTTGACGCTAGCGGCCACGGCCTGTTCCAAACCCTCGGCCGGGCCTGCGTGCTCCACCTGCAGGCTCATGCGGTCGTTGGCCATTTCGCCTTCCACCACCAGGCGGGCGCGCAGCACACCCGGGTGTCGCTTGACGATCTCGCCCACCTGACTGGCATGCACAAACATGCCACGCACCTTGGTGGTTTGGTCCGCGCGGCCCATCCAGCCTTTGATGCGCGTGTTGGTGCGGCCCGTGGGGCACGGGCCGGGTAGCAGCGCCGACAGGTCGCCCGTGCCAAAGCGCACCAGCGGGTAGTCGGGGTTGAACACCGTGACCACCACTTCGCCCACTTCGCCTTCAGGCACCGGGTCATCGGTGCCCGGACGAACAATTTCCAGCAGGATGCCGTCGTCCACCACCAGGCCCTGCCGCGCTTCGGTCTCGTAGGCAATCAGCCCGGCATCGGCGGTCGCGTAGGCCTGGTAGCCCTGAATCCCCCGCTCCAGGAGCCAGTCTCGCAGTGACGGTGGAAAGGCTTCACCGCTGACGAGGGCTTTGCGGATGGACGCGATCGACACGCCAGTCTCTGCGGCCTTTTCCACCAGGATGCGCAAGAAGCTGGGCGTGCCGCAATAGGCATCGGGGCGAAGCTCGGCAATGGCTTGCAGTTGGAGTTCCGTGTTGCCCACACCGCCGGGAAACACGGTGCAGCCCAGGGCGTGGGCACCGGCTTCCATGATCCATGCGCCCGGTGTGAGGTGATAGCTGAAACTGTTGTGCACCAGGTCGCCGGCCTGAAAGCCTGCCGCCTGCAGGGCGCGGGCCGAGCGCCAGTAGTCGGGGGCTGCGCCCTCGGGTTCGTAGATGGGCCCAGGCGACTGGTAAACCCGCCGGGCCCCGCTGCGGGCCATGGCCCGCCAACCGATGGCCGAGTAGCCACCGAAGGGGTCGCTGGCGCGCGAGGCGATTTGCCGCTGCAGGAGTTCGCCCTTTCGGGTCACGGGAACACGGGCCAGGGCCGCGCGGCTGTTCAATCCGGCAGCATCGACGCCCTGCAGCCGCTCACCCATGGCGGGCAGCTGTTGGGCCGCACGCACGAGGCCGGGCAGGGCCTGCATCAGAGCAGCCTCCCGCTCGGCGCTGGGGCGCCACTCCAGGCCCTCGCGTGGGTTTTTGTTTTCAGTCATGGTCATCGCTCCAGTGGGCGAGTTGTTTCTTCAGGTCGCCGGTGAAGTCGCGCACATCGGCAGAGGACCTCAAGGTGCGCAGGACCCACTCAGGGCTGCTGCGTGAAGGCCTTTTCACACGGCTGGCCTCGATCGCTTCAGACTGCAGCACCAGGCGCACCAGGGTGACGCCGCGGCGCTCCCACAAACCTTCGCGTTCCTGCAAGCCCAGTTCGCGAAGCGCTCGCCGCAGGCGCTGTAGGGCCTCTTGCGGCTGGAAGGGTGACGGGGCAAACCCCCAATCCGCTTCGCTCACGCCGGGGCTTTCAGGCCAGCCAGCGCTTGCGGCGCTTGTAGCTCTTCACGTCCTTGAAGCTCTTGCGGTCCCCACCACCCATGCCGAGGTAGAACTCCTTGACGTCTTCGTTCTCCCGCAGGTCATTTGCAGCGCCGTCCATCACGATGCGACCGTTTTCCAGGATGTAGCCATAGTCGGCGTATCGCAGCGCCATATTGGTGTTCTGCTCAGCCAGCAGGAAGGTCACGCCTTCCTTGCTGTTGAGGTCCTTCACGATCTCGAAGACCTCTTCCACGATTTGCGGCGCCAGGCCCATGGAGGGTTCATCGAGCAACACCATCTTGGGGTTGGCCATCAGCGCACGCCCGATGGCGCACATCTGCTGCTCGCCGCCGGAGGTGTAGGCGGCCTGCGAGCCGCGCCGGGTTTTCAGGCGCGGAAAGTAGTTGTAGACCTTTTCCAGTGTTTGGTTGACGGCGGCCTTGCCGTCCTTGCGGGTGTAGGCGCCCGTCATGAGGTTCTCCTCAATGGTCAGGTGCGCAAAGCAGTGACGCCCTTCCATCACCTGGATGACACCACGGTCGACCATGGCGGCTGTGGAGAGCTTCTCGATGCGCTCACCCCTGAGCTCAATCGAGCCTTTGGTGACCTCGCCACGTTCCCCGGCCAGCAGGTTGCTGACGGCGCGCAAGGTGGTGGTCTTGCCGGCGCCGTTGCCCCCCAGCAGCGCCACCACCGATCCCTCGGGTACCTGCAGGGACACCCCTTTGAGCACCAGGATCACGTGGTTGTAGATGACCTCAATGCCGTTGACGCTGAGAAAGGCTTGTTGGTTCATGACCGGTTCCTGATGTTTGGGCAGGCGGTGTTCTGGTGGGTGTTCGATGGGCTCGTTCAAGCACCGCGCGCGGTGCTTGAACGAGGGCCCCCGCGCCCATGGCGCGCGGGCCCCCGAAACCCGATCAGCTCTGGCAGTCTGACGGAGCGCGACGGGTGATCTTCTTCTCCGTGGCGTAACGGTCGGCCGAGGCACGGACCATGGGCTTGATGATCTGGTCATCGGCTTGCAGCCAATCAGAGGACCAGGTGAACTTCGAGCCGTCCCAGGTGTGGATGCGGGCCCATGCCGAACCCATGTGGTCCGCGCAGCTGGTGGACACCGGGCGCATCACACCCTTGAAGCCCAGCGCGTCGAGCTTGGCCTGGGTGAGGTTGAGGTTCTCATAGCCCCAGCGTGCCTGCTCGCCGGTCATGACCTTGCCCTTGCCGAAGCGCTCCTGGGCCGCACGCACGCCTTCCACGGCGAGCATGGCACCGACCACGCCGCGCATGTACAGCACCGAGCCCACTTCTTCCTTGGGGCCCGTGCCCTGGCCCTTGGCGTGGACCTTCTCCTGGATTTCCTTGACCACAGCCGACTGCGGCTCTGCACCGTGCTGCATCATCACCGCGTTGTAGCCCTTGGCCGGTGCGCCCACGTCACGCAGGTCAGGCTCAGCGCCAGACCACCAGGTGCCGAACATCTTTTCACGCGGGTAACCGGTGGCCACAGCTTCCTTGATGGCCGTGGCCGTCATCACGCCCCAGGTCTGCATGATCACGAAGTCGGGGCGCTGCTGGCGCACCTGCAGCCAGATGGCCTTTTGTTCCACGCCGGGTGCCGGCACGGGCAGGAGCTGGATGTCAAAACCGTGCATCTTGCTGCGCTCGGTCACGATGGGCAGTACCTCCTTGCCGAAGGGGCTGTCGTGGTAGACCACGGCAATCTTCTTGCCCTTGAGCTTGTCCCAGCCGCCTTCTTTGTTGGCGATGTGCTGCAGCACCACGTCGCCGGCCACCCAGTAGTGGCCGATCAGCGGGAAGTTCCACTTGAACACGCCGCCATCGGCACTGTCGCTGCGGCCGTAGCCCGAGGTGATCATGGGGATCTTGTCGTTGGGGATCTTCTCCGTCAGCGCGAAGGTGATACCGGTGGACAGCGGTTGGAACACGGTGGCGCCGCCGTGCTTGCCCTTCAGGCGCTCGTAGCACTCCACGCCACGGTCCGTGGCGTAGGCGGTTTCGCACTCTTCAACCAGGGTCATCACACCGTTGATGCCGCCGCGTGCATTGACCAGCTTCATGTAGTCGGCATACCCGTTGGCAAAGGGCGTGGCGTTGGGGGCCACGGGGCCGGTACGGCCGGTGAGGCTGGGGAAGAACTGAACCTTGGACTGCGCGATGGCCGGCGCACCGGACATCAAGGCGCTCAAGCTGGCCGCGGCCAATGCAGCGCCCATCGCGATCGATTTGAATTTCATGCAGGTCTCCATTCGCTTGGTTGTGAACTGGCACTCGTCAGCGCCGCTGGGAACAGATGGGCCCGTCGGCCCTTTCAGGACTCGTCAATGAGGGAAGGGCCACAGCCGCAGCTTTTCCTTGGCGGTGGACCACAGCCGAGCCAGTCCATGGGGCTCGACAATGAGGAAGAAGACGATCAGCCCACCGAAGATCATGAGCTCGGCATGGGCCACCATGGCGGTGCTGATCTCCACACCGACCACGTCGCCCGCGGCGGGCAGGAACTGGTTGAGAAAGATGGGCAACACCACGATGAAGGCCGCTCCAAAGAAGCTGCCCATGATGGAGCCCAGGCCTCCGATGATCACCATGAACAACAGCTGGAAGCTGCGGTCGATCGAAAAGGCAGCCGGTTCCCAGGAGCCCAGGTGTACGAAGGCCCAAAGGGCACCGGCCACACCGACGATGAAGGAGCTCACGGCAAAGGCGGTGAGCTTGGCATACACCGGGCGAATGCCGATGACGGCCGCGGCCACATCCATGTCACGGATGGCCATCCACTCACGCCCCAAGTGGCTTCGCACCAGGTTCTTGGCCATCAAAGCGAACACCACCACCACGGCCAGGCACAGCAGGTACTTTTCCTGCGGGGTGTTGATGGAGATGCCGAACACGCTGAGATCGGAAACCGAAACCGAACCGGAGGTGCTGTTGTTGGTGAACCAGGACACCCGCAAGAACATCCAGTCCACGAAGAACTGTGCGGCCAATGTGGCCACGGCCAGGTACAGGCCTTTGATGCGAAGGGATGGAATGCCGAAGGCCACACCCACCAGGGTGGCGCACCCGCCGCCCAGCAACAGGGCCGCCAGCAGCGGCATGCCCTCGATGCGCACCATGAAGTTGTAGGCCGCATACGCGCCCACCGCCATGAAGGCACCCGTGCCCAGCGAGACCTGTCCGCAATAGCCCACCAGGATGTTCAGGCCCAAGGCGGCCAGCGACAGGATCAGGAAGGGAATGAGGATCGCGCGAAAGGTGTATTCGTCAGCCAGCGCTGGAACCACCAAGACCGCTGCGGCCAACAGCAGAAGGATGGAGATGCGGTCTTGCCGGATGGGGAAGATTTGCTGATCCGACGCGTAACTCGTCTTGAACTGGCCGTTTTCGCGATAAAGCATAGGGTTCTTTCGGTGGTTCCCGTGTGGGCTGAAAGCCTCAGACGCGGTCGATGATCTTTTCGCCGAACAGGCCCTGGGGCCGCACCAGCAGCACGAACAGGACCAAGACATAACCGAACCAAATCTCGATGCCGCCACCCAGCGCCGGGCCCAGGTAGACCTCGGAGACCTTTTCGCCCACACCGATCAACAGCCCGCCGATGATGGCCCCAGGCACCGAGGTGAGGCCGCCCAAGATGACCACGGGCAAGGCCTTGAGCGCCACCAGGGACAGCGAGAACTGCACCCCCAGCTTGCTGCCCCAGATCACACCGGCCACCAGCGCCACAAAGCCCGCCACGCTCCAGACGATGATCCAGATGCGGTCCAGCGGAATGCCAATGGATTGCGCGGCCTGGTGGTCGTCAGCCACGGCACGCAGGGCGCGCCCGGTGGAGGTGAACTGGAAGAACAGGGACAGCGCCACCACCAGCAAGGCGGCGATCACCGCCGCGTACAGGTCTTCCTTGTTGACGAGGATGCCGCCTTGGAAGATGCCGTCCAGCAGGAACATCGGGTCTTTGGGAAGACCCACGTCAATCTTGTAGATCTCGCTGCCAAACAGCGTTTGCCCAAAGCCGTCGAGGAAATAGGTGATGCCCAGGGTGGCCATCAGCAGGGTGATGCCCTCTTGGTTGACCAGCTTGCCCAACACCAGCCGTTCCACCAACCAGGCCACGGCCACCATCAGGGCCATGGCGGCCACGAAGGCCAGGACGTTGGAGACGACCTTGCTGTCCAGCCCTGTGAACGCGGGGATCCACTCTGAAAAGCGCGCCATGGCCAGTGCGGCGAACAGCACCATGGCCCCTTGTGCGAAGTTGAAGACCCCGGAGGCCTTGAAGATCAGCACGAAGCCCAAGGCCACCAGCGAATACAGCATGCCGGTCATCAGGCCGCCGATCAGAGTCTCGATGAAAAATCCCATGATGTGCTCCGGCTGGCCTTAGTGGCTGGTGCCCAGGGAGGCCTTGATGACGTCCTCATTGACGCGCACCTCGTCGGGTGTGCCGTCGCCGATCTTCGTGCCGTAGTCCAACACCACGACCCGGTCGGAGATGTCCATCACCACGCCCATGTCGTGTTCGATCAGCACGATGGTGGTGCCAAACTCGTCGTTGACGTCCAGCACGAAGCGGCACATGTCCTGCTTCTCCTCGACGTTCATGCCGGCCATCGGTTCGTCCAGCAGCAGCACCTGCGGCTCCATGGCCAGCGCACGCCCCAAGTCCACCCGCTTCTGAAGGCCGTAGGGCAGGCGGCCCACGGGTGTCTTGCGGTAGGCCTGGATTTCCAGGAAGTCGATGATGTGCTCGACAAATTCGCGGTGGGCTTCTTCCTCGCGCTCGGCCGATCCGATGCCAAAGGGGTTGCGGATGGCCTGCTGCAGGATGTTGGCCTTCATCTTGAGGTTGCGGCCGGTCATGATGTTGTCGATCACGCTCATGCCCTTGAACAAGGCCAGGTTCTGAAAGGTGCGCGCCACGCCCATCTCGGCCACCTGGCGTGAGTTCATATGGTCAAAGGTTTGACCACGAAAGGTGATCGTGCCCTGCTGCGGCGTGTACACGCCGTTGATGCAGTTGAGCATGGAACTCTTGCCGGCACCGTTGGGGCCGATGATGGCGCGGACCTCGTGTTCGCGGACATTGAAGCTGATGTCGGTCAGGGCCTTGACGCCACCGAAGCTCAGGGAGATGTTCTGGACGTCGAGGATGACGTCACCGATGCGTTTGTCTGCCATGGTCATGCCGCCTGCTGCACCGAGGGGAAGGTCTTGACATCCGAGATCTTCAGCGTGGCCGAGACCTGACCGGTGCGCCCGTCCTCGAACTTCACCTGGGTTTCGATGAACTGTTCAGACTTTCCGCTGTAAAGGGCATCCACCAAGACCTGGTACTTGTCGTTGATGAAGCCGCGCTTGACCTTGCGGGTGCGCGTCATCTCGCCATCGTCGGCGTCCAACTCTTTGTGCAGAACCAGAAAGCGGCTGATCTGGCTGCCGGCGAGTTTGTCGTCCTGGGCCAGGTCGGCGTTGACCTTCTCCACGCAGTCGCGGATGAGCTCCTGGGTTTCAGCCTTGCCCGCCAGGTCGGTGTAACCCGCGTAGGACAGGTTGCGCTTTTCTGCCCAGTTGCCCACGGCTTCGAAGTCGATGTTGATGAAGGCACAGACCTGGTCACGCCGGTCGCCAAAGGCCACCGCCTCCTTGATGAAGGGGAAGAACTTGAGCTTGTTCTCCACATACTTGGGCGCGAACATGGCGCCATCGTGGGCCCCACCCATGAGACGGCCCACATCCTTGGCGCGGTCGATGATCTTGAGGTGGCCCGAGTGGTCCAGGAAGCCCGCGTCGCCCGTGTGGTACCAGCCGTCGGCCGACAGCACCTCTTGTGTGGCGGCGGGGTTCTTGTAGTACTCCTTGAGCAGGCCCGGTGACTTCACCAGGATTTCGCCGGCGTCGGTGAGCTTGATCTCCACGCCGGCGATCGGCACGCCCACCGTGTCGCTTTTGACCTCGTGGTCGGGCTGCAGGCACACGAACACCGCGGTTTCGGTGGAGCCGTACAACTGCTTGAGGTTCACGCCGATGGCGCGGTAGAAGTTGAAGAGGTCGGGGCCGATAGCCTCGCCGGCCGTGTAGGCCACCCGCACGCGGGACAGGCCCAGCGTGTTGCGCAACGGTCCGTAGATCAGCAGGTCGCCCAGCTTGTAGAGCAGGGCATCGCCCATGCCCACCGACTTGCCGTCCATGAGCTGCGGGCCCACGCGGCGCGCCACGTCCATGAAGTACTGGAACAGGCTGCGCTTGAGGGCGCTGGCGTCCTCCATGCGGATCATGACGCTGGTCAGCAGGCCCTCGAAGATGCGCGGTGGGGCGAAGTAGTAGGTGGGGCCGATCTCCTTGAGGTCGATCATCACCGTGGCCGCGCTTTCGGGGCAATTCACCACATAGCCGCAGGCCAGCCATTGGGCGTAGCTGAAGATGTTCTGGCCGATCCACGCCGGGGGCAGGTAGGCCAGCACCTCTTCGCTGGCGCTCAGGCGGTCGAAGTCGGCGCCGGCGCGTGCCCGGTCCAACAGCGTGTGGTGGGTGTGCACCACGCCCTTGGGGTTGCCGGTGGTGCCCGAGGTGAAGAACATGGCGGCCACATCGCTGGGCTGGGCCTTGTTCACTTCGGCTTCATAAGCACCGGGGTGCTGCGCATGAAAGGCCTGGCCGCTGGCGATGAGCTGGTTCAGTGGGGCCAGCCCGGGCTCTTGGTAGTTGCGCAGGCCTCGGTCGTCGTCGTACCAAATGTGCGCGAGCTGCGGGCAGGTTTCGCGCAACTCCAGCAGCTTGTCCACCTGCTCTTGGTTTTCGACGATGGCAAAGGCCACCTCCGCGTTGTTGATGGGGAAGGTGTACTCGGTGGCCACGGCGTCCTGGTACAGCGGCACGGGGATGGCACCCAGGGCCTGCGCGGCCAACATGCTGGCGTACAGCCTGGGCCGGTTGTCGCCGATGACCACGATGTGCTGGCCCCGCTGCAAGCCCGCTGCAGCCAAGCCGCCTGCCAGGTCCTTGACCAGAGCGGCCAGGGCCGACCAGGTCGTCGTTTGCCAGATGCCGTATTCCTTCTCGCGCAAGGCCGGCGCATGGGGGCGCTGGGCGGCATGTTCGAGCAGAAGCTGGACGAAGGTGGAAGACACCGTGGGTCTCCTGGTTCATGAAACCGTCGAATGCTAGGGCGGTCTTTGACGCTTTGCTGTCGTTTGGGCGACAATTCGGGGTGACTGCTCACCGGACTTACCCTAGCTGAGGCGGATTTGGCTCACCATCTTGCGCAAGCCTTACAGCGCAGCCCCCGTTTGCCGCTGATCGAGCGCGCCCGCATGGTGGAGGAACGGGACTGGTCGGCCATTCCCTGGCTGCGCTGCTTGAGCGGCGAACAGCACGAGCGCGCCTTGACCGACCTGCGGGTGGTGGATGCACAGCCCGGCGATTTCATCTGCAAGATCGGCCGCCCGGCCAATCTGTGGTTTGGGGTGCTCGATGGTCTGATGAAGATGAGCAACGATGCCTCCGTGGGCGTGTCCATCACCTTCACGGGCATCCCGCCCGGCGCATGGTTTGGCGAGGGCACCTTGCTCAAGCGCGAGAGCTACCGCTACAACATCGAGGCGCTGCGCCGCACCGTGGTGGCTGGCTTGCCCGCCCCCACCTTTCATTGGTTGCTGGAGAACAGCATTCCCTTCAACGCCTACGTGATGAACCAGCTCAACGAACGCCTGGGCCAGTTCATCGCGGCGCGCGAGGTGGACCGCATCAACGACCCGGATGTGCGCGTGGCACGCGGCCTGGCCGCCCTGTTCAACCCGGTGCTGTACCCCTTGGTGGGCCAGCTGCTGCGCATCACGCAGCAGGAGCTGGCCTATCTGGTGGGCCTGTCGCGGCAACGGGTGAACGAGTCGCTGCGGGCCCTGGCCCAACAGGGCCTGATCCGGGTGGAGTACGGCGGGCTGCAGGTGTTGGACCTGCCCCGCCTGCGCGTGTTCGGCTCAGACCGGCTCTTGGGCCCCAAACGGGCTTAAGCCTGCCTGGGTGGGGCCGGCTCTGCGGGCTCGTTGGCCACGCCAGAGGCCACATGTCCAGCCGGTACATGCGCTGCGGCGTTTTCGATGTGGCCGGTTTGGTCGTCGAAGAAGAGATCGGGCTGAAAGGCCTTCAGAAAGTCCCCCTTGGGCAGGCCGCCCAAGAACAGGGCTTCATCGATGTCGACCTCCCACTCCATGAGGGTGCGGATGGCGCGTTCGTGTGCAGGGGCGCAGCGCGCGGTCACCAAGGCTGTGCGGATGCGGCCTTCGGTTTGCGGAAGCTGCTGTAGCCGGTGCAGGGCCTGCAGGAAGGGCTTGAAGGGGCCATCGGGCAAAGGCTGAGCGGCGCGCGCATGTTCGTGGGCCTGAAAAGCGCCGAGCCCCCCGCTGCGGTACACCCGCTCGGCTTCGTCGGAGAACAGCACCGCATCGCCATCAAAGGCGATACGCACCTCGTGCGGGTGCTCGGCCGAGGCCGGCGCGGACTCGGGCAGCACCCGAGCGGCGGGCACACCAGCAGCCAGGGCCGAACGCACATCGGCTTCATGGGCCGACAAAAACAGATGAGGCCTGATGGAGTGCAGGTAGCGCCATGGGCTGCGCCCACGGGTGAACACGCCACGTTCAATGGGCAAGCCATAGTGCTTGGCCGAGCGGAACACGCGCAGGCCGGAGACCGGGTCGTTGCGCGAGAGGATGACCACCTCCACCAGCGCTTGCTGCTCGTTGAAGGCCAGGAGCTTGCGCACGAGTGGGAAGGCCACACCCGGTGCGGCCGGCACGTCCAGGCGCTGGCGCTGCAGGTGTTGGTAAGCCCCGTGGGCTTGGGCTTCGAAGACGCTGTTCTCTTCTTCAAAGTCGAACAGGGCCCGGGAGGAGATGGCCACCACCAGGCGTGTGTCAAGGCTCAGGCTCATGTGCTGCAGGCCCCTTAGCGCACCCAGGTGTTGAGCTGGATGATGGGCAGCAGCACGGCCAACACGATCAGCATCACGATGCCCCCCATGGCCACGATCAGCAGCGGCTCGAGCAGGGTGGCCAAGGCCATCGCCCGGCGTTGCACCTCGCCACCCAACTGCTGCGCGGCGCGCTGCAGCATCTGCGGCATTTGGCCGGTTTGTTCGCCCAGCCGGGCGAACATGGCCAGCAGACCCGGAAAGCGGCGCTTGTCGGCCAGGGCACTGGCCAGCGGGGCACCTTCGCGGACCTGGACAAGCGCCCTCAAGGCATCTTCTTTCATCGCCCGGTTGGACAAGGTGTCGGCTGCGGCTTGCAGGGACTTGAGGATGGGCACACCCGCGCCGGCCAGCATGGCCAGCGTGCCGGCAAAGCGCGCGCTGTTGTAGCCCCGTGCCAGGCGGCCCACCAGCGGCAGCTGCAGCCACGCCGCATCAGCCTTCAAGGCCACGGCCGGCACCTTCAGGGCCAGGTGCAGCCCCGCAGCGCCGGCGGCGGCCAGGGCCAGCAGCAGCCAGGCCTGGTGGCGAATGAAGCCGCTGATGGCCAACATCGCCACGGTCAGCCCCGGCAGCGCACGGTTGGACCCTGTGAACACACTGGCCACCTGCGGCACCACATAGGTCAGCAGGAACACCACGATCACCACCGATAACAAGGAGACGATGGCCGGATAGAGGGTGGCGGCCATCAGCTTGGCTTTCAGCGCCTGCTGGGCCTCCAGGTCGTCAGCCAGGCGCTCCAGCACCTGGCCCAGCGCGCCGGTTTGCTCGCCTGCGGCCACCACCGCCCGGTAGACCTCATCGAACTCCCGCGGGGCTCGTGACAGGGCCAGGGCAAAGGGCGCTCCGGCGTTCACTTCACTGCGCAGTTGGGCCAAGAGTTCCTGCTGACGGCGTTCGGGCGCCTCGTCCATCAAGGCGGTCAAGGCGCGCTCCAGCGGCAGACCGGCCACCAGCAAGCCCGCAAGCTGCCGCGTCCACACCGTGCGTGCCGTGGGGGTGAACACGCGCGCCCGCAGCAGCGTGCGCGCCCCGGCTTCGTCACGGCGGGTCGACACCGCCACCACCGACAAAGGTACCCATTGCCGCGCGCGCAGCTGTTGGCGCGCGGCCCGTTCGCTGTCGGCTTCGATCAGGTCCTGGTGGGTGCGCCCTTGTGGGTCCAGGGCTTCAAAGCGGTAGGCGGGCATGCGCAGCGGGCGGCTACTCGCGGGTCACGCGCAGCACTTCTTCGGCCGACGTCAGCCCCAAGGACACCAGGCGCTGCCCATCCTCACGCATGGGCTTGAGCCCGGCGGCCATGGCAGCCTGGGCCAGGTCGCTTTCGGCCGCACGCTGGTGAATCAAGGCGCGGGCCGCTTCGTCGGCCACCATGAGCTCGTACACGCCGGTGCGGCCCTTGTAGCCCGTGTGCCCGCAGGCTTCGCACCCCACCGGGTGCCACAGGCCTTGGCTGTCCTGGCGCTTGCAGGCCGGGCACAGCTTGCGCACCAGGCGCTGGGCCAACACACCCAAGAGCGAACTCGACAGCAGGAAGGGCTCCACCCCCATGTCGGTCAATCGGGTGATGGCGCTGGGGGCGTCGTTGGTGTGCAAGGTGGCCAGCACCAAGTGGCCCGTCAGCGAGGCTTGTATGGCGATCTGTGCGGTCTCGAAGTCGCGAATCTCGCCAATCATGATCACGTCGGGGTCCTGCCGCAGGATGGCGCGCAGGGCCTTGGCAAAGCTCAGGTCGATCTTGGCGTTGACCTGCGTTTGGCCGATGCCGGGCAGTTCGTACTCGATGGGGTCTTCCACCGTCAGCACGTTGGTGGTGCGGGTGTCCACGGTCTGCAGCGCGGCGTACAAGGTGGTGGTCTTGCCGCTGCCGGTGGGGCCTGTGACCAGCACGATGCCGTGGGGCTGCTGCACCAAGCGCTGAAACGGGGCCAGCACCGCCTCGCTCATGCCCAGGGCCTGCAGGGTGAAGGGCGCATCGCCCTTGTCCAACAGGCGCAGCACCGCGCGCTCGCCATGGGCGCTGGGCAAGGTCGACACACGCACATCCACCGCATGACCGCCGATGCGCAGCGAGATCCGGCCGTCCTGGGGAAGGCGCTTCTCGGCGATGTCGAGTTCGGCCATGATCTTCAGGCGCGAAATCAGGGCTGCGTGCAGGGCGCGGTTGGGCTGCACCACGTCACGCAAGGTGCCATCCACGCGAAAGCGAACCGAACTGGCGCGCTCGAAGGGTTCGATGTGAATGTCGCTGGCGCCGTCTTTTGCAGCCTGGGTCAGCAGCGCATTGAGCATGCGGATGATGGGCGCGTCGTGGGCGGCTTCCAGCAGGTCTTCCACCGCCGGCAGGTCCTGCAGCAGGCTGGAGAGGTCCACCGCGCTTTCCACTTCACCCACCACGGTGGCGGCATCACCGTCACCGCCGGCATAGGCTTGGGCGATGCGGCGGTCCAAGGCCTCGTCGTCGATTTCCTCGACCGCGCTGGGCCCATGCACCCGCTGCACCTCGGACACCGCAGGCCAGCCGGTGCGTTTGGACAAGAACAGTGTGCGGCGGCGCCCATCGTCCTCCAGCAAGACCCGCTGGGACTTGGCGAAGCCGTAGGGCAGGGGATAAGGCCCAGCCATGACCGTGGCCCGTCAACGCGCCGCGGCCGGGGCGGCCGGGGTGGCTTGGGCCGGTGGCGCGGCGGGCGCTGGGGCGGGCGCTGTGCTGGCGCGTGCCGGCAGCACGGGACGGTTGTCATCGCCCAAGAGGCTCCCCGATGGGGCCTGCAGCTGCAGCTGTTGTGCGCGGATGGCGTCGTAGCGGTCCAGCGTGACCGAGTCGGCCGATTGCTGGGTGCGCAGCACCACCGGACGCAAGAACACCATCAGGTTGCTCTTCACGCGCCGCTTGTTTTCGCTGCGAAAGAGGCTGCCCACCACCGGCAGCGCGCCCAAGCCGGGCACACGGTCTTCGCCGTCGACAAACTCTTCCTTGAGCAGGCCGCCCAACACGATGATCTGCCCATCGTCTACCACCACCGAGGTTTCAATGGAGCTCTTGTCGGTGGTGGGCCCGGCGGCCGTGGTGGCCCCCGGCACCACGCTGGAGTTCTCCTGGAACACCTGCATGCGCACGGTGCCACCCTCGCCGATCTGGCTCTTGATGCGCAGGGTCAGGCCCACGTCGCGCCGCTCGATGGTTTGGAAGGGGTTGATGGCCCCCGTACCGCCGGCGGTGTTGGTGAAGCTGCCGGTGACGAAGGGCACGTTCTGGCCGATGACGATCTTGGCCTCTTCGTTGTCCAGGGCCACCAGGTTGGGTGTGGACAGCACGTTGGCGCCCGCCTGCGTTTCCAGAAAGCGCGCCAGGGAGGCCAATGTGTACACACCACCGGTCATGCGGATGAGGCCCAGGTTCAGGCCTGCCCCCGGCGGCGTGGTGATGGTGCCGCTGGCCGCGCCGAGCTGCAGGTTCACGATGTTGTTGCCGCCGGCGCCAAAGTTGGTGCCGCCCACCACGATGTTGCGGTCGCCCTTTTGGCCGGCCACGCCTTGCCACTGCAGGCCGAACTCTGCGGCCTTGCTCGCGTCGATCTTGACGATGAGCGATTCCACATACACCTGCGCGCGCCGCGCATCGAGCTGGTCGATGACGGCCCGGATTTGCCTGTACAGGGGCTCGGCCGCGGTGATGATGAGCGCGTTGCTGGCAGGGTCGGCTTGGATGAAGCCGCCGGTGGACGGCGCTGCACTGGCCTGCACGGGGCTGCTGGCTTGGGTGCTGAGGGCCGCGGAGCCGGTGGGCGAGGCCATGGAGGCCACCGGTGTGGGCAGCGCCGCGGCCGGCACCGTGGCCGATGGGGTACCGCCGGCGGTGCCCGTTCCGGTGCCCTGAAGGCCACCCGTGGCGGCGAAGGCCGCCCGCAACACCGTGGCCAGTCGGGTGGCGTCGGCGTTCTTCAGGTAGACGACCCAGATGTTGCCGCGTGAGGCGGCGCCTTCCAGCGGCCGGTCCAAGGCCTGGACGGCCGACCGGATCTGGGCCATGCGCGCCGCGTTAGGGGCCCGAACGATGAGGCTGTTGGTGCGTGGGTCGGCCAGCACCGACAGGCCACCGGCACCCGGGGCCGGTGCGCTGCCGGGAACAGCGGCTGCGCCGCCCTCGGCCATGCGCAGGACGATGGCTGCGAGGTCGCTGGCCACCGCATGGCGAACCGGGATCACCTCCAGGTCGGTGGCCGCCGGTTGGTCCAGGGCCGCCACGATGCGGGCGATGCGCTGCAGGTTGTCGGCGTAGTCGGTGATGACCAGGCTGTTGTGGCCCGGGCTCACGTTGATCGTGTTGTTCGGGCTGATCAAGGGGCGCAGCACCGCCACCAGGTTGTTGGCCTGTTCGTGATTGAGCCGAAAGATCTGGGTGACGATTTGGTCGCCGCGCTTGTCACCTTCGTCCACCAACACGGTGCCGGCCTGCAGCTTGGCCTCGGCCTCGGGCAGGATCTTGAGCAAGCCACCCGACTCCACCATGGAAAAGCCCGCACCGCGCAGCGCCGACAGAAAACTCAGGTAGGCCTCAAAGACCGGCACAGGCCGCTCGGTGTACAGCGTCATCGGCGCCTTCACGCGGGGGTCGACCACGATCGGGCGGTTGATCATCGCGCTGATGGCCCGCGCCACCGATTCGATTTCGGCGTTGACGAAGTTCAGCGTCACCGGCTCTTGCGTGCGCGCAGCCTTGGCGGGCGTGCTGCCCGTGCCGGCGGGTGCCGTGGCCTTGGTGGTGGGTGCAGCCTGCGACCAGCAAGGGCCGGCACCCAGGCCCAGCACCATCCCCAGACCCCAGAGCACCGCCACCGTTGACCCCTGCCGGGTCGGGTGTGCCTTCGTGGAATTGAACGGGATACTCATGTCGTGTCCATCATTGCGTTGTGGCGGGCTGCGGGCCCAAGAGCCCAGGCGGGCCGAAGGCCATGAGCGAGCGCGCACCGTCGCGACGCCCGATGATATTCAGGAGATTGGACAGCGCTTCCTCGCGCCCCGCCAGGGCCCAGGCCTGCCCCTGAAAGGCCATGGGCCCTCCGGGTGTCCAGCGGCCCTGTCCTTCAAGCTGCAGTGCACTGCCCGGCCGCGAGGACAACCGCGCCATCACCGTGGGCCCGCCCTGCAGTTGCAGTTCGTAGTCGCCCAGCACCGGCAAGGTGGAAATCCGCGAGGCCATCTCCGTCATCTGTATGTGCAGGGCCAAGTCCAGCGGGGCTGCTGCGTTGGCAGGGCTGCGCCAGTGCAGCCGCTCCAGCCGCAGCTGCAGCCGGCCACTGGGCTGCAGCGTGTTCCAGGGGGCGCCCAAGCCCGCCAACCAGGCAGCCGGCAGCTCCACCATCAGTGGGCCCTGGCCCGGGGCCGCACCCATCTGCAGCGCCCAGCCCGCGCCGGACCCGTGCACGTTCAGCTGCGCCGCTTGTGCCATGAGCAAGGGGTGATGGGCGGTGAGCTGAAGGCCGGGGCCCCCTGCGCCGCCCCAAACGGGGCGCAGCGTCCACGTCAGGCGACCCGGCATGGACAGCTCCACCCCACTGCCCGGGCCCCCGCCCAAGGCCAGGGTGGCCTGCCCATTCCACAGCGTGCCCGTGGCGTGCAAGGCCTGCACGCGGCCCTGGCTCGCGCGGTCCAGCAGCACGCCCATCCAAGCGGCCGGCGCTGCCCATACCGCGCCCAGCACGGCGCCCGTGAGCAGGCCGGCCCAAGCAGCGCCCCGCAGCGAGCGAAGCTGGGCCCGCTCCGGGGTCCGGTGGCGAATCAATCCGGTGCCCATTGCAGTCGGATCCGGCCGCGCAAGCCGTCCGCTTCTGGGGTGAGCTCGGCCTGAACCGGCAGGGCACCCCAACGCACCCTCAGGGTCTTGAGCCCTTGCCGCAGTTGCTCGCCACCCACACCCTCAAAGCTCAGCATCACCGCGGATCCCATGGGTTCCAAGCGCGCTGACGGGCCCAGTGCGCTGGCCACCAGCGCACGGCTGGCCTCGTCGATGGCCGCTGCCTTGGGCCCTGCCGCACCGCCTTGTGCGGCTGCGGTGGCTGCGGCGGTTCGAAGGCCCGTGGCTTGGGCCGCCAGGGCCTGCAGCCGCTCCGTGTCGGCCAGCGTCTGTGTCCGCTCGGCTGCGGCGCGCTGCAAGGTGAGCCAGGCGGGCCTGAGGGCCACCGACCACAGCAGGAAGAGTGCCAGCAACAGGCCTGCGGCCCGCAGGCCCGCGCGCTCGCGCGGACTGAATCCATTCCAGGTGCTGTGCAAAAGCGTGATGAGCTTCACCGTGGTTCCTTTGGCCAGGGTCATGGTGCACCGGCGCCGGGCCGCACCAGCCGCAGCGTTGGGCCGTCCTGGCGGGTTTGCCAACCCAAGCGGCCTGCATGATCTTGCAGGCGCTGCACGGCCTCAGGCGGCCATGTCGACGCAGCCGCCAACAGGGCCAGGCCCTGCTCATCCCAGCGTATCGACTTCAGCTGCCCCGCCGGCAAGGGCTGCAGGGCCCAGGCCCCGGCCGCCACATCCAAGGCCGTTTCCAGGTCGGCCGGTCCGGGCTCGCCGGCCGCACGGCGCAGCTTCAGCAGCTCGCGCTCGGCCTGCAGCAGCGGGTCCACCACCACCTTGATCGAGGGGAAGGCCTCACGCAGGATGTCCTGCTGTTGCTGGCGCAGGGCCTGAACCTCACCGTGCGCGCGCCAGGCCTGCAGGTTCAAGCCCACCACCTGCACCAGCACCAAGGCGGCCAGCCCCACGTGCAGGGCACGGTAGCGCCGGTCTTTGAGGGTGGCCCAGGCCGCCCACAGTGCGCGGGAGCCCTTCATGCGGGGGGCCAGGCCCAGCTGCAGCAGATTGGTGCCCGATTGCGCGGCCTGCAGGGCCCGATGCGCGGCGTCTTGCAGCTGCGCATCGGCGTGCCCCTGCTCGGCCAGCAGCCGCGCGGCTGCTGGCTCGGCCGTCCAAGCGGGCACGGCCTGCAAGCGCTCGCGTCCGCCGGGCCAAGCCAGTGGCCATTGCGCCACGCCTTCGGGGCCGCAAACCACGGCCAGGGCCTGTCCGTCGGCACCCAAGCGGGCATGAGCCTTCAACTGTGCGGCGGGTTCGCTCGGGCATACCAGGGCGTCGGCCTGCAGGCCTTGCTCACGCAGGGCCTGCAGCTGCCGCTCCAGCCAGGGCAGGTGCAGCGCGGCCACCCAAGTGGGCCCGTCCTCGCGCAAGCCGCCAGGCCCCAGCGCCAAGTGCGCCGATGCAGGGTCTTCCAACAACTGGTCTTCCAGGGCGCCGCGCAGCACCTCGGGCAGCCGCTTGGCCGAGGCCTTGGGCAAGGTGGCCGACAGCCAGGCCACGTCCTCGTCCTGGACCACCAAGACCACGCGGTCGGCCTTGGGCAAGTCAGCGGCGGCGGCGCGGCCCTCACGGTCCACGCTCAGGCCTTGTCGGCTGTACACGAAGCGCCACTCGGCCGGGGGCTCCACGGCGGTGGTCAGGCGTGCTCCTGCGGGCGTCTCACCCAACGCGGAGGCGCGGCTGCGTGCAGGCAGGAGAAGGACTAACAGGCTCATGGGCTCTGAAGGCTAACAGGGTTTGAGCGGGCCACGCCAGGGGCCAGGCGTTCGCGGCTGAGCACCACCATGTCCAATTGCCGCCGCTCCACCAAGATGCGTTCCTCAAACACGCGCTGGCCCAGCCGCAGCCGGCCCTGCAGCTCGAAGAAGTTCGATTGAACCGACAGGCCGGCCGCGCGGTTGCTCCCTTCGCTGGGCGGCAGCAGGGCCAGCACGGCCTCGGTAGACCTGAAGGGCGCGGTGCTGCGCTGCTGCACGATGCGCTGTGCCACGGCCGTGTCCACGCCCTCCAGCGCCACGGCCAACATGGGTGCCGTGGCGGTGTTCACATTCAAGGGGGTGGGCACGGGCAGCAGGCTCAGCCAAGGCCGCAAGCGTTCCAGGTCCTGTGGGGACACACCCCACCACGACAGATCGCTCAGGCGCTCGGGTGAGAGCATCGTGGCAGAGGCGTCCTGCCGCCCTTCGGCCGCTTTGGGCAGCCAGCTGCGCTGCACACCTTGACTGATCAGGCCCACCACCGCGGGCTCCACCTCGGCCGCCCGGGCAATGCGCTCCAGGGTGCGCAAGGCCGGCGCTGACAAGGCCCCGTTGACCACCAGGTTGCGAAGGTTGAAGCGGGATTGGGCATCGGTGATGGCGCCCGACACGAAGGCCTGCAGGGCAGGGTTGTCTTCCAGGTCTTCGCGCCCTTCTGCCAAGAAGGTGGACAGCCGCGCCTCTTGCAAGGGCAAGGCCCACGGTTCGCCCAAGTGGTCGATCTGGCTGCCACGGCTGTCTTCGCGCAGGATGAGCCGCCCCCAATCCAGGGCGCCCATCAACACCCAGTGGGCCTGCAGCCGGGCACGTTCAGCCGACTCCGCCTGCACCGACCGCCATTGGTGCCACACCATGGAGCCCGCCAGGGACGCGATCACGGTCACCACCACCAGGGCCAGCAGCAGCGCGGCGCCGCGCTGTCGGCTGCGTGGGGCTGGTGTCCTGCCCATCACGGCTGCCCTCCGGGCACCAACACGTCGCGCTGCAGCGTGCCCACGCCCGAGGCCCCCTGCAGGTTCATGACCAGGCGCACCCCTTGTGGGAGCCGCTCGCGGGTGGGCGTGCCCGGTGGGCTGGGTGGCCCGGCTCCGGGATTGGTGCTGGGGTTCACCAGGTCACCACTGGACTGGGCGTTCGACCAGGCGTTGCCCCGGAAGAAGTAGAGCTGCCAGCCACCCACGCCTTGGGCCAGGGTGATGTGGCCGGGCTCGCGCCCGAGCAGCTGCGGGGCCTGCGCCCAGCTTTGCAGCAGCTCGGCTTCCAGCGCCGTGGGTGCAGAGGCCCAACGCTGCCATTGCCCATTGCGCACCGACCACACCACCAGTTGCACACCACCGGGCACGCGCCGCAACACCCGCAACCGTGCGCCATCGAAGTGCAGCGCGGGCAGCGGCGCATCGGCCAACACCTGCTGCAGGTCCTGCTCCCACTGGGCCAGCGCGGTTCCCAGCACCACCAAGCGCTGTGATTGCTGGTCCACGGCCTGTCGGGTTCGCACCATGGCGTCCACCGCCTGCCAGGACAGCCCCGCCAAGACGGACATCACCACCAGCGCCACCAACACTTCAATCAGGGTGAAGCCACCGCTGGGCCGCTGGGTGTGGGGGCCTGGGCGCGGCATGGTCAAAAGCGCGACAGGACGGTGGACACCGTCAGCAGCCCATAACCCTCTTCGTTGAAGATTTGGACATCCACGCGCCTGAAGTTCGGGTTGGGTGTGTTCTGGGTGCGGGTTTGGCCGCGGTATCGCACCCCCAGTTGTTCGCAGCTGAACTGCGCCTGGCCGGTGCCGGGAAAGGCCCGGGTGAGCTTGAGTTCGGTGAGGTGGTTGTCGGCACACCATTGGGCGGCCGATACCTGGGCCTGCCGCTGTGCGTTGAGCACCAGCGCGCCAGCGGCCTTCAAGCCGGCGGCCAGCGTCACCGACAGCACGGCCAGCGCCACCAGCACTTCAATGAGGGTGAAGCCCCCGCGGCGCCGGTGTGCGGGCCGCTTCACAGGCGGTTCTCCACACGAAACCCACCCAAGCCGTCGGAGGCCAAAACCACTTCTTGGCCTGCGAGCCGCAGGCGCACCCGTTGGGGCGGCAGCAGGGGTTCCGGCCCGAGCACCAGGCGCGGTGCACCGATGACCTCGGCCTGCACACCGGGGTGCAGCCACTGCGTGGGCCAAGCGTCCACCGAACGCGCGGCGGTGTTGCCGCCCATCACCGCCAAAGGCGGCTCAAAGCGAAAGTCGGCCTGCGGCGTGGCGATGGGCTGCCAGCTCACGGCCTGCCCACTGGTTCGAGACTCCAGGCGCGCCGCATCCAACAGGGCGGCCAAGCGGGCCGCTTCCTGCTCCAAGCGCTGACTGGCGGGGTCGCGCAGGGCCAAGATGGACAAGCCCGAGGCCAAGGCGATGACCGCCACCACGATCAGCAGCTCCAACAGGGTGAAGCCGCCCTGTGCCGCTGAGCTGCGTGGGCTACTGCCAGGATCCGATGTCTGCATCACGCCCCGAGCCGCCGGCCTTGCCATCGGCACCCCAGCTGAAGACATCCACTTCGCCCTTCAGACCTGGAACCAGGTACTGATAGGGCTGGCCCCAGGGGTCTTGGGGCAGCTTGTCGAGGTAGGGCTTCCAGTTCGCTGCCGGTGGGCCTGCCGTGGGCTTGGCCACCAGGGCTTGCAGGCCCTGCTCCTGGCTGGGGTAGCGCAGGTTGTCGAGTTTGTAGAGCTTGAGGGCTTGGGTCAGGTTGGCCACGTCGGTGCGGGCCGCGGTGACGCGCGCGTCATCGGCACGGTCCAGCACATTGGGCACCACCAGGGCCGCCAACACGCCGATGATCACCAGCACCACCATCAGCTCAATCAGGGTGAAGCCCGCTTGGCGGCGCCGCTTGGCCGCCGCTGGGGCTGGCCGGTTTGTGCAGGGGAATGGGGCCGATCGTTGCATAAGACACGCGTGTGAGGAGAGGGTTGCCACCGTGCAGGCGTGTGCGCCGTTGGCCTGCACCTATGATACGCAGGCCATGGGAATCCGATTGATGACATTCGCCTTGTGGTTAGCCGTGGGCGTCAGCGCCCTGGCTTGGCTCATGCCATGGATCGGACCGGCAAGCCCCACGAACCGCACGGGCACCCTGGCGTTGGCCGAGCAGGCGTCCGTGCCGCCGGCCGACTGGTCGGGCCTGTTGAGCCCCGCCGCACCCGTGGCACCCCTGGGCAGTGCGGTGTCAGACGCCCCTGGCCTGCGCTTGGTCGGTGTGGCCGGCCCGGTTCGACCCTCGGCCCAAGGCGTGGCGCTGCTGTCGGTGGGCGGCCAACCCGCCCGCGCCTACAAACCCGGCGACGCGGTGGACGCCACGCGGGTGGTGTTGGAGGTCACGGCGCACACGGTGAAGATTGGCCCAGCGGGTGGCGCCTCCAGTGTGACCTTGGAGGCACCCCGCCTGCCGCCAGCCGCCACTGCCACCGCCCGCCCCTAACGCAGGAACAAGCGGTAGACCGGGTTGGTGGTCTCGTCCACCCAGGGGTAGTCCAGGTCCTTCAGAAACCGTTGGAGCTCGGCTTCCTCGCCGGCTGGAATCTGCAGGCCCACCAACACGCGGCCGTAGTCGGCACCCTGGTTGCGGTAGTGGAACAGGCTGATGTTCCAGGCCGGGTTCATCGACGACAGGAACTTCAGCAGCGCACCCGGGCGTTCCGGGAACACGAAGCGCAGCAAGCGTTCATCGGTGGCCAGCGGTGCCCGCCCACCCACCAGGTGGCGTGCATGTTCCTTGGCCAGTTCGTCGTCCGTGAGGTCCACGGTGCCAAAGCCCAAAGCTTCGAAATGCTGCGCGATCTGCGCGGCTTCGTCACGCCGCTGGATGCTCAGGCCCACGAACACGTGGGCCGCATCGGTGTCGGACATGCGGTAGTTGAACTCGGTGACGCTGCGCGGGCCCACAGCCTGACAGAAAGCCTTGAACGCCCCGGGCCGCTCGGGAATGGTGACGGCAAACAAGGCTTCGCGCTGCTCGCCGAACTCCGCCCGCTCGGCCACGAAGCGCAAGCGGTCAAAGTTCATGTTGGCGCCGCAGGTGATGGCCACCAGGGTTTGGCCTTGTAGGCCGTGCCGCTGCACATACTGCTTGATGGCGGCCACGCCCAGGGCGCCGGCGGGCTCCATCACGCTTCGCGTGTCTTGAAACACGTCCTTGATGGCGGCGCACACCTCATCGGTGTCCACCAGCACGAAGTCGTCCACCAAGTCACGGGTCAGCCGGAAGGTCTCTTCGCCCACCAGTTTGACCGCCGTGCCGTCAGAGAACAGGCCCACATCGTGCAGCTGCACCCGGTGCCCGGCCTGCACCGACTGTTGCATGGCGTTGGAATCATGGGTTTGAACACCAATCACCCGAATCTCGGGGCGCACGGCTTTGAGGTAGCTGGCCACGCCTGAGATCAGGCCACCACCACCAATGGCCACGAAGACCGCATCGATGGGGCCTTGGTGCTGGCGCAGGATTTCCATGCCGATGGTGCCCTGGCCGGCAATCACATCGGGGTCATCAAAGGGGTGCACGAACACCAGATCCTGCTCGGCTTGCAGCTTCAGCGCGTGCTGGTAGGCGTCGGAGTAGCTTTCACCCTCGAGCACCACGGTGCCGCCCAGGGCCTGCACCGCCTCGACCTTCACCTTGGGGGTGGTCACCGGCATCACCACCAGGGCCTGCGTCCCCAGCTTGCGGGCGCTCAGGGCCACACCCTGCGCGTGGTTGCCCGCGGACGCGCAAATCACGCCGCGCGCCAGCTGCTCGGCGCTCAGGTGCGCCATCTTGTTGTAGGCCCCGCGCAGCTTGAAGCTGAAGACCGGCTGCTGGTCTTCGCGCTTGAGCAGGACGAGGTTGTCCAGGCGGCGCGACAGGTTGCGCGCCGGCTCCAGGGCAGACTCCACCGCCACGTCGTATACACGGGCGGTGAGGATGCGCTTGAGGTATTCGGTTTTCTGGGGCATCGTGGGCCCAATTGTCGGGCACGGGCCTGAAAAAAGGCCCAGGGCGTGAACCCTGGGCCTGAACCACCTTGAGAGGTGGAGGAGACAATCGGTGAAGCCGCCCGAATTCGGGTGTCACGCGGGCTTGACTTCTTGGTTTGTAGTCTAGCACCGCGTATGCTGCGCCGCAACATTTGAAGGGCTTTTGGGCCCATCCCGAGCACGCTGGTGGGCCCCTCTTCAGGCGGTTCCACAGGCCTACATCAAGGAAGCACAAACATGGAATGCACAGTGAGTTGGATGCCGGGCAGCGGCATGGCCTTCGGCGCCGAAACCGGCAGCGGGCACCTGGTGAACATGGACGGCGCACCCGAGGGGGGCGGGCGCAACCTGGCGCCGCGCCCCATGGAAATGCTGCTGGTGGGCGCCGGCGGCTGCACCGCCTACGACGTTGTGCTGATCCTCAAGCGCGGCCGGCACGACGTGCGGGGGTGCCAGGTGCGCGTCTCGGCCGAGCGCGCCGAGCAAGACCCCAAGGTGTTCACCCGCATTGCGATGCACTTCGTGGTGAGCGGGCGTGGACTGTCGGCCACTGCGGTGGAGCGCGCCATTGCGCTGTCCCATGAAAAGTACTGCTCGGCCACCATCATGCTGGGCCGTACCGCCGAGGTGGTGACCTCGCATGAGGTGATCGAAGCCTAGCTCGCTGGCCGCGGGCCGGCCTTGGAAGGGCCGCCAGTGGGGCCGCCGGTGGGGCCGCGCTGGGCCCTACAGGCGGTGCGCGGTGGTGGTCATCACCTTGGCCGCTGCACGCATCAGGCCCTGAAGCACGGCGGGCATCGGCGCGGCGCCGGCTTCGCGTGCTTCTCGGCCGTGCCGCGCCTCGTCGTGGCGCATCTGGTCGACGATGGCCCGCGAGGCCGCGTCGTGCGCGGGCAGCCGCTCCAGGTGCGAGGCCAGGTGCTCTTCAACCTGCCGTTCCGTTTCCACCACGAAACCCAAGCTCACCGCATCACCGGCACGTCCGGCGGCCAGGCCGATCGCAAAGGCCCCGGCAAACCAAAGGGGGTTGAGCAGGCTGGGGCGGTCCTGAAGCTGATCCAGCCGCTGCCGGGTCCACACCAAGTGGTCGATTTCCTCTTGTGCGGCTTGGATCATCTTGGCGCGCAGTTCGGGGGTGCGGGCGGTCAGGGCCTGGGCTTGGTAGAGCGCCTGCGCGCACACCTCCCCCACGTGGTTGACGCGCATCAGCGCCGCCGAGTGGCGCCGGTCCTCTTCAGACAGGGCTTGAGAGGGTTGGGGCACTGGCGGCACTGGCGTCGGGCGGGTGGCCGAGACGCCGCCCGAAAGGGTGCGCAGGGTCTGGTCCACGGCGCAAAGCCAGTGGTCCAGGCGGGATAGGCTGCGGGTGCTCATGTCGGCATCATCTCTCCGAGGCATGAGCAGGCGCGGCCCGTCTCGTTGTAACCAAGCAACATAATCAGAAATTACGGTAGGGTCTAACTGGCCGAAGCCCCATTTCGCTGATGAAATGGCGAAAGCTTCCCAATAGGGAGTTCTTTGTCGGCCCTCCGGCTCGACAGAGTGCGATTTTTCTAACCAGGAGAACCTTCAAGTGAAGAAAACCCTTGTCGCTTTGGCCGCTCTGGCTGCTTCCACCGCCGCCTTCGCACAGTCGGCTCCCGCCTCTTCCGTGACCCTGTACGGCGTGATCGACGCCTCCGTCACCAACGTGAACAAGTCGGCCGTTGGCAGCTTCACCGGCCTGACCGGCAGCAACGTGGCCTCTTCCGTGTGGGGCATGCGCGGTTCGGAAAACCTGGGTGCAGGCCTGCGCGCCGTGTTCAACGTGGAAGCCGATCTGGACCCCACCAACGGCACCTTCGACGGCACCGCTTCGGGCATCAACAGCGGCGCTCTGTTCCGCCGTGCCTCTTGGGTTGGCCTGGCCGGTGGCTTCGGTGAAATCACCTTTGGCCGTCGCTTGAACCCCATGATTCTGAACATGCTCCAGAACGAAATTCTGCACAGCAACTCCACCACCGTGGTGACCGCTGCTGCTGCTAACGCGGCTGACTTCTGGGTGAAGAACGCCATCACCTACACGTCGCCCGCCATGAGCGGCCTGACCATTCAGGCACAGTACGCGCCTTCCAACATCGCGGGCCAAGACAGCAACGGCACCGTGACCGCCCTGGCAGGTCGCTTCGTGCAGGGTGGCCTGGAACTGCACGCTTCCATGCAAGACCTGTCGGTCGATGCTGCTGGCAACGCTGCTGCAGGCAACACCCCGGCTACCGCTGCCGGCAAGAAGTCGCAGCTGTTCGGCGCCAAGTACACGATGGGCCCCCTGTCGTTTGCTGCCACCGCCTTCGAGAGCAAGCAAAACGCCCCCACCCCGGTGGCGGCTTCCCTGGTCAAGCGCGACGGCTACCAAGTGGCCGTGGGCTACAACTTCAGCAAGCAGCTGTCGACCGCGGTGCGGTATACCGAGGTGAACAACAGCGCCGGCAGCTCGGCCTCCATGGTCAGCCTGCAGGCCCGCTACGCGCTGAGCCCCCGCAGCGCCATCTACGGCATGGGCAACTTCGTGAGCCAGGGCACCGCTGCTGTGGCCGCCAACGCCCAGACCATTCTGCCGGCTTGGGGTTCGCGTGGTTCGGTGGCTGGCCTGGCCGGTGCCGACCAGCAGGCCCTGTCGGTTGGTGTGATCCACCGCTTCTGATGACCGCCTGAGCCGAAGGCTTCTTCGGCTCACGCTAACATCCGGCCCCGCCGCAGCGATGCGGCGGGGTTTTTTCATTCATGTTTGCCTTCATCCTTCGCCGTCTGTTTCAAGCCTGCTTGGTGCTGCTCACCGTGGGCTTCATCGCCTTCATGCTGTTCCAGTACGTGGGCGACCCGGTGCTGAACATGCTGGGCCAGGACGCCACGCAGGAACAGAAGGAGCGCCTGCGGGCCGATCTGGGCTTGGACCAGCCCTTTCCAGTGCAGTTTGCGGCCTTTGTGGGCAATGCGGTGCAGGGCGACTTCGGCCTGAGCCTGCGCCAGGGCCGCAAGGTGTCTGAACTCATTGCCGAGCGCTTCCCGGCCACCTTGGAGCTGTCCCTGTTGGCGGCGGTGATTGCCTTGGTGGTGGGCATCCCCATGGGCGTGTATGCCGCGCTCAAGCGGGGAAACGTGTGGTCTCAACTGGTCATGGGCTTTTCGCTCTTGGGCGTTTCGCTGCCCACTTTCCTCATTGGCATCCTGTTGATCTTGGTGTTTGCGGTGATCCTGAAGTGGCTGCCGAGTTTTGGTCGAGGCGAGGTGGTGGACCTGGGTGGCTGGACCACAGGCCTGTTGACGGTGGATGGGTGGAAGCACCTGATCCTGCCCGCGGTGACGCTGAGCATCTTTCAGTTGACGTTGATCATGCGCCTGGTGCGCGCGGAAATGCTGGAGGTGCTGCGCACCGACTACATCAAGTTCGCGCGGGCGCGCGGCTTGCCCCAGCGCGCGGTGTATTTCGGGCACGCTTTGAAGAACACCTTGGTGCCGGTGATCACCATCACCGGGCTGCAGTTGGGCTCCTTGATTGCCTTTGCCATCATCACCGAGACCGTGTTCCAGTGGCCTGGGATGGGCCTGCTGTTCATCCAGGCGGTTCAGTTTGCGGATGTGCCGGTGATGGCGGCCTACCTGTGCCTGATCTCGCTGATCTTCGTGACGATCAACCTGGCCGTGGACCTGCTGTACTTTGCGGTGGACCCGCGGCTGCGCGTGGGCGCCAGCGGGGGAGGGCACTGACATGGGTAACCGTATGCAGCGCTTTTTCGACAGCGACCTGTGGTTCAGCTTTCGCACCTCGCCAGTGGCGGTAGTGGCCGCTATGGTGGCCGTCCTGTGCGCGTTTTGCGCCTTCTTTGCGCCTTGGGTGGCGCCCTACGACCCCTTTGACCTGGCGGCCTTGGACCTGAGCGACGCGCGCTTACCGCCGGCGTGGGCCGACGAGGGGCAAGCGCGATACCTGCTGGGCACGGACGACCAGGGGCGCGACATCTTGTCGGCGCTCATGTACGGGGCGCGCATCTCGTTGTTGGTGGGCTTGGCCTCGGTGTTGCTGTCGGTGCTGGTGGGCGTGAGCCTGGGCCTGTTGTCCGGCTTTGTGGGTGGACGGGTCGATGCCCTGATCATGCGCACCTGCGACGTGATGCTGAGCTTTCCGTCCATTCTGGTGGCGCTCTTGATCGATGGCGTGGGCCGGGCCCTGTTCCCCAACGCCCACGACACCCTGGCCTTTGCGGTGCTGATCCTGGCGATTTCGCTGTCAGGCTGGGTGCAGTACGCGCGCACGGTGCGCGGCTCCACCCTCGTGGAGCGCAACAAGGAGTATGTGCAGGCCGCGCGCGTGGTGGGTGTGTCCCCTTGGCGCATCATGTTCCGCCACGTGATGCCCAATGTGATGGGCCCGGTGCTGGTGTTGGCGACCATCCAGGTGGCCACGGCCATCCTGACCGAGGCCACGCTGAGTTTCCTGGGCGTGGGCGTGCCCCCCACCTCGCCATCGCTGGGAACGCTCATCCGCATCGGCAACGACTTCCTGTTTTCGGGCGAGTGGTGGATCACCATCTTCCCCGGCGTGGTGTTGGTGATGATTGCGCTGAGCGTCAACCTCTTGGGCGATTGGCTGCGCGACGCGCTCAACCCGCGGCTGCGCTGAGCACCTCGACACCCGCACTGATCTGCACCTGCCCATGTCATCCCCACTGCACGCCGACGCTGTTGAAACCCCCTTGTTGGAGGTCCAGGACCTGGTGGTCGAGTTCCCGACCCGGCGTGGGGTGCTGCGCGCCTTGGACGGCGTGAGCCTGTCCATCGCGCCCGGCGAGATTCTGGGCGTGGTGGGTGAATCGGGGGCGGGCAAATCGCTCACCGGTGCGGCCATCATCGGCCTGCTCGAGCCCCCGGGCCGCATCGCCGGTGGCCAGATCAAGCTCGAAGGACGGCGCATCGACAACTTGCCCGATGAGGAGATGAGGAAGGTGCGTGGCCGCTCGATAGGCGCCATCTTCCAAGACCCGCTGACCTCCCTGAACCCGCTGTACACCGTGGGACAGCAGATCATCGAGACCATTCGCGCGCACCTGCCAATGAGCGAGCTGCAGGCGCGTGAGAAGGCGATCCGCCTGCTGGCCGAGACCGGCATTCCGGCGCCCGAAGCCCGCATCGACCACTACCCGCACCAGTTCTCCGGTGGCATGCGCCAGCGCGTGGTCATCGCCCTGGCCTTGGCCGCCGAGCCCCGGCTGATCGTGGCCGATGAGCCCACCACCGCTTTGGATGTGTCGATCCAGGCCCAAATCATCAGCCTGCTGCGCAAGCTGTGCAAGGTGCACGGCGCCTCGGTGATGCTGGTCACGCATGACATGGGTGTGATTGCCGAAACCTGCGACCGCGTGGCGGTGATGTATGCCGGCCGTGTGGTGGAAATCGGCCCGGTGCAGGACGTGATCCACTGCCCGGCGCACCCCTACACCCTGGGCCTGATGGGCTCCATCCCCAGCATGGATGCCGATGCCCAACGGCTCACGCAGATCGACGGCTCCATGCCACGCCTGAACGCGATTCCGCCGGGCTGTGCCTTCAACCCTCGCTGCTCCAGGGCCAGCGAGCGCTGTCGGCAGGAGCGCCCCGAGTTGATGCCGGCCGGCCCCACGCGTGCGGCCTGCTGGGTGCACGCCAATGTCTGAGGCATCTGAAATGAACGCCACGCAGAGCCCGTCAGCCCCGTTAGCGCACGCTGCCGGTGCATCCCCCTTGGTGCAGGTGCGCGACCTTGCCAAAGTGTTCGACGTGTCCGCGCCTTGGCTCAACCGTGTGGTCGAGCGCAAGCCCAAGCAGTTCGTTTACGCCGTCGACGGCGTCAGCTTTTCGATTGCCGCGGGCCAGACCTTGGCCCTGGTGGGCGAGTCCGGTTGTGGCAAGAGCACGGTGGCGCGTTTGTTGGTGGGCCTGTACCCGCCCACGCGCGGCGACGTGCACTTCGATGGGCAGAACCTGAGCACGGGGCGTGACCCCGCCGCGCAGCGGGCCTTGCGGCGGCGCATGCAGATGATCTTTCAAGATCCCTATGCCAGCCTGAACCCGCGCTGGAAGGTGTTGGACATCGTGGGCGAGCCCCTGCGCGAACACCGCCTGGTGGAGGGTGCGGCGGCCCTGCAGGCGCGGGTGGCGGCCCTGTTGCAGCAGGTGGGCTTGTCGCCCGACGATGTGGGCAAGTTCCCGCACCAGTTCTCGGGCGGGCAGCGGCAGCGCATCTCGATTGCGCGCGCCTTGGCCACCAATGCAGAGTTCCTGGTGTGCGATGAACCCACGTCGGCGCTGGACGTGAGCGTGCAGGCGCAGGTGCTCAACCTGATGAAAGACCTGCAGGCCGAGCGTGGCCTGAGCTACCTGTTCATTTCACACAACCTGGCCGTGGTGCGGCATGTGGCCCATACGGTGGGGGTGATGTACCTGGGCCGTTTGGTTGAACAGGCGCCCAAGGCGCAACTCTTCAGCACGCCACGCCACCCCTACACCCGGATGTTGCTGGATGCGATTCCCGACATCCGCATGACCGGCCGTGCGCGAACCCCGGTGCAGGGTGAAGTGCCCAACCCCTTGAACCCGCCCAAGGGCTGCGCCTTCCACCCGCGATGCCCGCTGGCCAATGCCCGCTGTTCCAGTGAACGCCCGGTGATGCGCACCGTGGATGCTGCCGGCACGCAGGTGGCGTGCCACGCGGTGGAAGAGGGCCGCGCGGCCTGACGGACCTGGGCCTGGGCGGCTGAGGGGCGACTCAGCCGATGAGGCGTTCGCCCGCGAACAACTGCTCGGGCGTTTCGCGTTCGCGGATCAGGTGGGCGCGGCCGTCCTTGATCATCACCTCGGCGGCGCGCCCGCGGGTGTTGTAGTTGCTGGACATGGTCATGCCGTAGGCACCGGCCGACAAGACCGCCAAGGTGTCACCAGCCTGCACCGCAAGCGCGCGGTCCTTGCCCAACCAGTCGCCCGACTCGCACACCGGGCCCACCACATCCCAGGTGGTGCGCGCCGCAGCCGCCGGCGCTTGCACACACTCGACGATGCCCATCCAGGCCTGATACAGGGCGGGCCGCATCAGGTCGTTCATGGCCGCGTCCACCACGCAGAAGTGGCGCCCACCTTTGGCCACTTCATCGGCTTGCGCGGGCTTGAGGTACAGCACCTCGGTCAACAGCACGCCGGCATTGCCCACCAAGGAGCGCCCAGGTTCCAGCAGCAGTTCCCGGTGGCCATGGCCTCGCGCATCGATGCGCTTGAGCATGGCCGCCACCAGCGCCTGGGGGGACGGCGGCTGCTCATCGGTGTAGGTGATGCCCAGGCCACCGCCCAGGTCGAGGTGGTGCAGGGCCGTGGCCTCGCGCTCAATGGCTTCTACCAGGTCCAAGACGCGGTCCAGGGCGTCCAGGTAGGGCGCCACTTCGGTGATCTGCGAGCCGATGTGGCAGTCGATGCCCACCACCTCCAAGCCCTTCAAGCTGCGCGCCTGCGCGTACAGCGCCAATGCCCGGTCGTGGGCCACGCCAAACTTGTTGCCCTTCAGGCCGGTGGAGATGTAGGGGTGGGTGCCGGCGTCCACGTCGGGGTTGACTCGCAGGCTGACCTTTGCGGTGCGCCCCTCGTGCTGCGCCACCTCGGACAGCACCTGCAACTCGGCTTGGCTTTCCACGTTGAAACAGCGCACGCCGTGGTGCAGCGCCGCCTTCATTTCGGCTGGTGTCTTGCCCACGCCGGAGAACACCACCCGAGCAGGGTCGCCGCCAGCGGCCAACACGCGCTGCAACTCACCGCCGGAGACGATGTCAAAGCCCAGGCCCAGTTGCGCAAAGGTCTGCAGCACGGCCAGGTTGCTGTTGGCCTTCATGGCGTAGCACAAGAGGTGGGGTCTGCCGGCCAGCGCAGCTTGGTAACTGCGCGCAGCCGCCTGCATGGCCTGCGCCGAGTAGACATACAAGGGCGTGCCGAAGGTGCGGCCCAGCGCTTGCAAGTCCAGGCCATCCAAGGTCAGGCGGCCGTGCGCATAGGCCAGGTGGGGTGCGCCAGGCAGGGGCAGGGTCATGGGCGGGCAGGCAGGGGGGAAGAGGCCGCGGGCGTTGCAGCCGCGGGTGTGGGGGTAGAGGCCGATGCTGAAGCCGCAGCGGCTGCACCGGGCGTGGCGGCCCGGGAGGGCGGTGTCAGGGGGCCCTTTTGGCCACAGGCCGCCAAGGCCAGCGTGATGGCCAAGGCCGCCACCGTGGACCACACAACCCCCACGCCGGGGCGGAGATGGGCACTGGCTATGATCGAAGGCTTCACCCCGGAATTCTATCGACCCGCATGGACGACACACCCGCCTCTGGATTGACCGACCTGGCGTTTCACCAGCTCACCGGCCGCATCCTGGCCAGCATCGAAGCCACCCTGGACGCCTGGCTGCAAGACGACGTGGTGGACATTGATGCCCACCGCACGGGCGGCCTGCTCGAAATGGGGTTTCCCAACGGCAGCACCATCGTGATCAACACGCAGCCGCCCTTGCACGAGCTGTGGCTGGCGGCCCGCGCGGGGGGCTACCACTTCAAGCACCGGCAAGGGCTGTGGACCGAGCGGGCGGGGCAGGAGTTCTTTGCGCTGCTGTCTCAGCGCGCCAGCGAACAGGCGGGCAAGGCCTTGCGCTTCGAGCCTCCCAAAGACTGAGGCTGGGTCAAGCCTGTGGGGCGCCTGCGCAGGCCGAGCGGCTAGCGCCGGAACAGGTCGAGGATGCTCTTCTTTTCTTCCTCGGCCGCACCGTCGGGCTTGTCGTCCAAGCCCACGCTGCGCACGCCCTTGCCCGAGGCGTATTCTTCAAAGACCCAGTCGGCGCCCACCTGCACAACTCCCGCGGGTACGGTGATGTCGGCTGGCGGCGCTTTCTTCAGGGCCTGTTGCATGTACTCGATCCACACTGGCAAGGCCAGGCCGCCGCCCGTTTCGCGGTCACCCAACTTGCGGGGTTGGTCGTAGCCGATCCACACCACCGCCACCACGCTGGGCTGCCAGCCGGCAAACCATGCATCCATGGAGTCGTTGGTGGTGCCGGTCTTGCCGTACAGATCGCTGCGTTGCAGCGTGGCTTGCGCCTTTGCGGCGGTGCCCGAGCGCGTCACCTCCTGCAGCAGGTTGCCCATCACGAAGGCGTTGCGCTCGTCGATGACGCGCCACGACTCCTCGGGCGGCTTCGGGGGTGAGTCCACCAGCACCTTGCCCCGGTCGTCGGCGATGCGGCTGATCAGCACCGGTGGAACGCGGTAGCCGCCGTTGGCGAAGACCGCATAGCCGGTGGCCATTTGCATGGGGGTGACGGACCCGGCACCCAAGGCCATGGTCAGGTAGGCCGGGTGGCGTTCGGCCTCAAAGCCGAATCGGGTGACCCACTCTTGCGCGTTCTTCGCACCCACGCCCTGCAACACCCGGATGGACACCATGTTCTTGGATTTGGCCAAGGCCGTGCGCATGCTCATGGGCCCTTCGAACTTGCCGTCGTAGTTCTTGGGCTCCCAGGGTTGGCTGCCGGTGGCCCCAGCATCGAAGAACAGCGGCGCGTCGTTGATCACGGTGGCGCCCGTGTAGCCCTTTTCCAAGGCCGCCGAGTAGATGAAGGGCTTGAAGCTGGAGCCGGGTTGGCGCCAGGCCTGCGTCACATGGTTGAACTTGTTCTTGCGCCAGTCGAATCCGCCCACCATGGCGCGCACCGCCCCGGTTTTGGGATCCAGCGAAATGAAGGCACCTTCGACCTCGGGAAGCTGGGTGAGCACCCAACGCTTGCCGTCTTGCACCACGCGAACGATGGAGCCCCGGCGGATCTGCTTGTTGGCCGGCGCTTTGTCGGCCAGGCCGGAGGCCACCGGCTTGAGGCCGTCGCCACTGATGACGACCTCTTCGCCCGACTGCAGCGACGCCAACACTTTGGTGGGCGAGGCCTCCAAGACCACCGCGGCCTTGATCTCGTCGTTGTCGGGGTGGTCGGACAGGGCCTCGGCCACACGGGCGTCCACCGCGTCGGGGTCGGTCGGCAGCGCCACGAAGCCCTCGGGGCCTCGATAGACCTGACGCTTTTCGTACTCCAGGATGCCGCGGCGCAACGCACGGTAGGCGGCCATCTGCTCGGTGGAGTCCAGAGTCAGGGTCACGCTCAAGCCGCGCGTGTAGGTGTCTTCGCCGTATTGGCCAAACACCAGTTGCCGCGCCACCTCAGCCGCATACTCGGCGTGCACGGGCAAGCTGGCGCCGCTGCGCAGGCGCAGGGGTTCACGCTGGGCTTGTTGGGCCTGCAGCGGGGTGATGTGCCCGTTGTCCAGCATGCGCTCGATGATGTAGCGCTGGCGCACCTTGGCGCGCTTGGGGTTGGCCACGGGGTTGTAGGCCGAAGGGGCCTTGGGAATGCCGGCCAGCATGGCCGCTTCGGCCACGGTCAGTTCCCGAAGCGTCTTGCCAAAGTAGGTTTCGGCCGCCGCGGCGAAGCCATAGGCCCGCTGGCCCAGGTAGATCTGGTTGAGGTAGAGCTCCAGGATTTCATCCTTGCTCAGCTGCGACTCGATCTTGTAAGCCAACAGGGCTTCGTAAATCTTGCGGATGTACTTCTTCTCGCTGGACAGGTAGAAGGTGCGGGCCACCTGCATGGTGATCGTGGAGGCGCCCTGGCTGCGCGCTTGGCCCATGTTGGCCACGATGGACCTCAACACGCCCACGTAGTCGATGCCGCCGTGCTCGTAGAAGCGGGCGTCCTCGAT
>JACCDH010948719.1_pt1 | contig 43064 bp, 36 predicted proteins | sample 7442481 | NCBI WGS metagenome assembly JACCDH01 (sample SAMN15323433, study PRJNA562643) | freshwater metagenome | isolation source: river surface water | place: USA:Blue River Watershed | collected 2017-08-15 | reverse complement strand
TCAGGCCCTGCTTGCGCGATATCATCGATACTGCATTCATTCGGTTCAGTTTTAAAAATCCAGCTCACGATTGATACTCTATTTGCTCAATACCAAAATTGTCTGTTTCAACTCAATCAAGCCATCTGCTGGCTCATTCAGGCTGTTGCGTTGCGACACGTTAGCTTAAATTTGGCCATATTGCCAAAGTAAAAGCTACGGCTATGGTTGGTTTGGCGATCACTGCAGCAAGTTGCTGGCAAATTCGCCAAAACTTGGCACTTGCAGCTTGATGCGGCACAATAGTCTGAAGCTGAAGATCAGGAGAAGGGCGCATGAGCCAAGTACTGTCGGATTTATTATCGCTGTTAAAATTAGAAACCATCGAAATGGGCTTGTATCGGGGGCAAAGCCAAGATCTAGGCTTTAAAGCCGTGTTTGGTGGCCAAGTGATGGGGCAGGCACTCTCTGCCGCGAAAGAAACGATTCCAGAAGATCGCAAAGTGCATTCATTTCACTCTTACTTTCTACGTCCAGGCGATGCCGCCAAACCTATCGTCTATGAGGTTGAAAATATTCGGGATGGTAAAAGCTTCAGTACCCGTCGCGTTAGTGCGATTCAATATGGCAAACCTATTTTCTACATGACGGCTTCGTTTCAAGCCGATGAACCTGGTTTTGAACACCAAGATCTCATGCCGCAAGTGCCACCACCGGAAGAACTTATTTCTGATTTAGAATTTTATCGCCAGCATGCCGATCTGATCCCGGAAGCTTTGCGCAGCAAATTTATCTGTGAAAAACCAATTGAAATGCGCTCGGTGGCTTTTCACAACCCCTTTAAACCGCAAGTGAGTAATGCCAAACGCTATGTTTGGTTTAAAGCCAATGGCGCCATGCCAGATGATTTACGCGTGCATAAATACATGCTGGCGTATGCTTCAGATTTTAATTTTTTACCGACAGCATTACAGCCGCATGGTAAATCGTTCATGGCGCCGAACATGCAGGTAGCCACTATCGATCACGCGATGTGGTTCCACCAAGATTTCCGTTTTGATGATTGGTTGCTTTACGCGGTCGATAGCCCAAGCGCTTCAGGTGCCAGAGGCTTGGTTCGAGGTCAGTTTTTTAATCGTGCAGGCACTTTAGTTGCGTCCACCATCCAAGAAGGTGTGATCCGGGCTTATGACAAAGCCAAAGGTGAATAGCCGTCAAACAGATCCAGCACTAAATGTGCTGGATCTGGATTTGCTGGATACTGGCCAACACTTCAGGGGCTAACAGTTGATTGACGGTACTGTGTAACGGGCCAAAACTGGCTGCAGGTAACAATTCCTCGACCGAATTGGTAGTGACGTAACCGGCGCTTTTTAGCGCATTGAGTAAAGTGCTAAACAGTTGTTTATCATGATATTCCGGCGAGTCAATGCCATGCAGTCGCAGCAAGCGTTTTGCTAATTGCTGACAATGCAGCTCTAGGGTTTCACGTGCAATTGGGCTTTCTTGGCACAGCAAATTCAAAACCATGGCATACCGACGCAGCACGCCATCTGCGTTATGAGCCAACAATTGCAGTTGCGAGCGGCCCGTAGCCGTGGCTTGCCATGTCCCTTGTGCGGTTTGTTGGACTAATTGGTGTTGCTGCATAAATGCCAAATTGCTTGCGATATAACCTGGTAAATCAGCATGTTGGACAAACAGTTCGTGTTCAAGCAAAGGCTGCAATTGGGTTATCAAGGCAATCATTTCTGCTTCTGATTTCTCTTGTTGCAGCAATAATGCACTCGCAAGCAAAGCGGGGATGATCAGTAAGTGGCTGATGTTATTCCGATAATAAGTCATCAGAATGTTATCTCGCTCAGGGAACCTGATTAATAAGCCAAAATCATCTGGCAACATCTCTACTTTATTTAATTGCTGAGCATGACGCAGCAAGGCGGTTGCATCTTGCTCTGGCAATGTCACCAGTCGGTGGTAAGGTGCTGCACGGAACAGCTGCAGATAGAATTCCATCTGCTTGAGCAGTTGCTGTTCGGGCATGACTTGCTTATCAGCGACCAATAAACAAGTCGCCAATAAATTAACACTATTGACCGCAGCACTTTGGTTAATCCGCACCATCACTTGATGAGAGAGATCAGCAACCACAGGATTTAACCAATGCGGTTTTTGAGGTTCCAGCGGATTAATCGCTTGGCGCCAGTCGGGAACCTGACTTTGCAGATACTGATTTAAATGGATTGGCTCGCCAAAATTGACGTAGCCATAGCCATAATCCCGCAATTTACGCACGGCTTTTAAAATCCCTAAGGCGGATTCTTTGGTTTTGGCAGAACCTTGCAGTTCACGAAGATAAGTGCTGACTTCCATCACATGTTCATAACCCAGATATACCGGAATTAAAGTGACGGGGCGGTCGATGCCACGCAGCAGTGCTTGCACTGTCATCGCCAGCATCCCGGTTTTTGGTTGCAACAAGCGGCCAGTGCGGCTGCGTCCACCTTCGCTGTAATATTTGACTGCATACCCTTTGCGAAACAGCTGAGACAAATATTCGCGAAACACCGCTGAATAGAGTTTGTCGCCACTGAAACTACGGCGAATAAAAAATGCACCACCTCGGCGGAAAATTTTGCCAATTGGCCAGAAATTCAGGTTAATGCCGGCAGCAATATGCGGTGCTGCTAAACCCTGCTGATAAATGGTATAGCTCAGCAGTAAATAATCCATGTGGCTGCGGTGACAAGGCAAGTACACAATTTCATGGCCACGCTGAGCCAATTCCCGCACTTGGCTGTTATTGCTGACTTTGATGCCACTATAGAGTTTGCGCCACAACCAACTTAAGAAGCGATCGCCCACTCGCACGGTCGATTCCCGATAATCAGCCGCGATTTCTGCCAATAACTTCAGTGCCTCGGCTCGGGCTTGACTCAATGGAATTTGACGTTGTTGCGCTTCGTGTTCAATGGCTTTTTTTAGCGCTTCTGAACCCAATAACGCATTAAAAAGAGCACTGCGATCAGGTTGGCGCGGGCCAGTTGCCGCCAATTGTTGTCGATAGAAATGCACTCGCGCGACCCGACTTAATTTGTGGGCAGTTTCTTCAGCTGCGCCAAATTTATCGGCCATCGCGCGCAAATCGACAGGTTGCGAGAATTGCACCAGTGTGTGTCGACCTGAAATCAGCACAATCAGCAGTTTACTAAACCAGTTCGGGGCGGCCTTTTCGCCAACGACGGCTTTGACAGAGTTTTCCTTGCCTGGTGCTCGTCCCCAACATACCGAAACTGGCATCAGTTGCGCTTGCAGGTCAGGATTATCCACATGAGTTTGTAAGAGTTTTTGCCCTTCACTCAAAGCTGAGCCATCACGGCGTTTGCCCCAAAGTACATTCGGCCGCTCTAAAAACAAAGTGCGAGGTAAGGAGACTGAACCTAATTGCACGTGCTCAGTGGGATCTGGCAAATGAGCAGCAGCGCAGACACGACGGAGCGTTGCCAAATCACTGGCCGAGGCCACTTTGGTGATATAAAACAAAGGTCGCTCCGCAGGCAATTCAAGTGTTTCTTGCACAGAAAGCGGCACCACTTTGAATTTCACGAGGGCAGTTAATGGCCATTTTAAACACTTGGCGAAAAATGCTAGACGCTCAAACATAATAAACCTGCAGTCAAAAACAGCCTGTTAGCATACCACGGAATGATTTTCCCGCCAAATTCAACGAAATTACTGATTTTTCAAAGATCAGACTTGGCAGCTAGGTGTGCACTGTATATACTCCCAGTAATCACTGTATAGGCATTCAGCATCATGCGACCACTAACACCAAGACAAGCCGAAATTTTACAACTGTTGAAAGACTATCAAGCCGAATCGGGCATGCCGCCCACGCGAGCGGAAATTGCATTGCAATTGGGTTTTAAATCCGCCAATGCCGCCGAAGAACATTTGAAAGCTTTAGCAAAAAAAGGCTATATCGAAATGTTGCCCGGAACATCGCGGGGGATCCGGCTAGTCGAAGAAGTTGCCGATGAGGCTGCGAATGAGCCGGAAATTCAGGGCCTGCCATTGATCGGTCGGGTGGCGGCCGGTGTGCCGATCCTCGCCACGCAGCATGTAGAACAGTACTATCAATTAGATGCCAACTTATTTCATCCTGCTGCCGACTTTTTATTAAAAGTCAAAGGCATGAGTATGAAAGATATCGGTATTATGGATGGCGATTTACTGGCAGTTCACAAAACGACCGAAGCTCGCCAAGGTGAAGTTATTGTTGCGCGTGTGGATGAAGAGGTGACTGTGAAACGCTTCCGCCGCGAAGGGCAATTCGTGTACCTGTACCCAGAAAATGAAGAGTTTCAAGTCATCAAAGTGGATTTAACCCAGCAGTTTTTTGCCATTGAGGGCTTAGCGGTTGGCGTGATCCGCAACCAAACGTGGTAAAAATCTGAGCTTATCCAAGCCGCAGGGCTACAAAATTTAAAAAATCATCGTTATTCTGCACATAACGGTGATTTTTTTTATCATTTTGGTTGTGATGGATTGAAGTATTCGACTTGGCGGCTGCCGATGTCTGAGTGCTGTGTGAGTGAGCAATAGGATGGAATATGCAAAAACTGTGGGCGTTTGCTTTTGTGATGTTAACGTTATTGTCGGGTTTTTTCGGCTACCGCTATATAACGGCGCAGCCCGAATTAACGTCGGCTTTGGTGTATCCTGTTGCCCGTAATTTAACCGAATTTAATTTGACTGATCATCGGGGTAATCCAGTTGGACTCGAACAACTGCGCGGTCAGTGGACCTTAGCATTTGTCGGTTATACTTTCTGCCCAGATATTTGTCCGATGACCATGGCGACATTGTCCGGCGCAGTGCCTGCATTACAAGCGTTATTGCCGCCTGGTGAAAAATTGGGGATTTGGTTTATTTCGGTTGATCCACAGCGTGACACTCAGCAGCAATTACACAATTACGTGGGTTATTTTGAACAAAAAGCCTTAACTGGGGTGACCGCAAATCATGATCGCCTCTTTCCATTCGTGCGTGAATTAGGTCTTTCTTATGCGATTAGCAGCAGTACTGAGCCGGATTATCGGGTTGATCACAGTGCTTCGATTGTGCTGTTAAATCCGCAGGCTCAGTTGGTTGCCGTATTCAAACCTGAGATAAACCCCAACTCTGTCCCGGTCGTCAGCAAAGCACAATTAGTCCGTGATTTTCCGCTAGTTTTAGCACAGCTGGACTAACTCAACCGAATGGATCGGTTTAAAACAAGCCAAACGCCATCGTAGATTTTCGCGATGCGTTTGGCTTTTTTGTTGGTAAACGTTCGGGTGAAATCACTGCCAAAGTATTGGCTGAGGCAATGAGCACACCGACAACCAAGATTACTTCACAAAAACCCAAGGTTGAGAAAACCAATAAAAATACCCAGGTTTACTTCGGCTGGGTGCCGTGCAGTTATAGCGATTATGAGACAATTTCAATGGTGCATTGGCTTGAGCAGTAAAGGTATCTGCATCGAGCCAATTTAACTTGATGGCTTGGCCGTTAAAAAAACAATTGAGCGCACTGGTTTTAAAATCGCGGGTATCGACGGAGAGCTTCAGCAGAGGTGGGTTTTGTCGACTCACCGGATCTGCGCCTGAGTAATCAGTCACCGGGAGTGCGAGCGTTTTTAATTTAGGGGCGAAATGCTTTAATGCGGCAAACTGGCTTGACGAGGGGTATCGCGGAATGCGAGTCAAAGAAACACCTTGGCCCACAGCCCCAGATTGCTGACCAATGCCGATAAAACCGAGCTCTGCCACCAATTTTTCCAATTCAGCACTAAAGTCACCATAAGGATAAGCGATCCAATTACGTCGCACTCCTAATTTTTCTTCAAGTTGTTGTTCAGCAAGCAAAATATCTGCCTTCACCCGTTGACGCCACTGTGCTTGGCTTTCGCCTTGCTTCGGCACGGCAAGACGATCATGATAAGAGCTATGGTTCGCTATGATGGCGCCTTCTTGCGCCATGGTGCGAATTTGATCCCAACTCAGCACTGGCCCTTCTTTGCGGTCTATCAGGGCAGGCCCTAAGAACATGGTGTAAGGAAAGCCGAATTCTTTCAAGATAGGGCGAGCATTGGTGAACACATTGGCAAAACCATCATCAAAAGTAATCGCCACTTCATCATCGGCCAGCGGTTCGCCATTTTTGAGTTGGTTAATGAGGCGTTCAAGGCTGACGACTTTGTAGCCCAGATCCTTTAAATGCTGCATTTGCATGCGAAATTCAGTGGGTGTGACACTGGTGCTTTTCGGTGTGTCTGTTGCCACATGATGATATTGCAAAATAATCGCAGCATGGCTGCTTTGCATAAACAACAAGCTGGCGAAGGCACTGGCGATTAGGCAGGCAAATTTCATCAAAAACCTCTTTTGCAGAAACAACAAAGCGGCCAGATGACCGCTCAGGAAGCTAATTAATCAGGACGCTGTATCACCTCAAAGAGACTTGAGGCGGTCAACAGGGCCAAAGGATTAATAATAAGAATGTTCACCCCGTTGGTGATCCGTGACATCGCGAACCCCAGTCAACTCGCCTGAGAAACGGTTCAATAATTCTTTTTCGATGCCTTCTTTCAGCGTTAAATCAACCTGCGAGCAACCGTTACAGCCACCGCCAAATTGTAAAACCGCAACGCCTTCGGCAGTTAATTCAACCACGGACACACGGCCACCGTGGTTCGCCAATTGTGGGTTGATTTCGGCATCAATCACATATTGCACGCGCTCTTTCAGTGGCGCGTTGTCACTCACCTTGCGGACTTTGGCGTTCGGCGCTTTTAAAGTCAGTTGAGAACCCATTTGGTCGGTGACAAAATCGATTTCGGCATCGACTAAAAATGGCTTACTGTCGGCATCAATCACTGCCTCAAAACCTGAAAAAGGCACTCGTAAATCGCTGGCTTCTACCGCATCCACTGGGCAATAAGACACGCCACACTCCGCGGAAGCCGTGCCTGGATTGACAACGAACACACGGATGTTGGTACCAGCAGCTTGTTTTTCTAACAGTTTCACAAAATGCGCTTGGGCGGCTTCAGAAATATGAATCATCGGTAGTACCTGACTAAATTACTAGGTTAATTGCTATGATACCCCCGCAACAGCGCCTTGCCAACCCCGCTTGAGTCATCAAAGCATTTATTGTTAAGGTAACCGGGCCAAAACACGGAGAACATCATGTCGCGACTGCCAAAATTTTTGATCAATCTATGCACAATGGGCCTGCTGGCATTCAGCAGTCAAGCGTTGCTCGCTAACAGCGAAGTGCCTAAACCTGCTGCTGTCCTTGGTTTTGAACTGGGGGAATGGCATGTGCGACATGACCAGATCGAAAGTTATTTCAAAGAATTAGCCAAGAGTGCGCCAACAATCACCCATTTAGAAGTGATTGGTCGTACCCATCAGCAACGACCTTTATTGCAACTGGTGATTGCCAACGAGCGAAATTTGGCCAATTTAGCGCAAATTCGTGAGCGACATTTGGCGATTGCTCGCGGAGAGGCTGAACCTGATCCTTCATTGCCGTTAATTATCTGGATGGGATATGGCGTCCATGGCAATGAATCCAGCGGTCCGAATGCGGCCTTAGCATATGCTTATGAGCTGGTTGCTCAGCAAACTGACAGTGCCAAGCAAACCCTAGAAAATGCTATCATTTTGCTGCAACCGAGCCTCAATCCAGATGGGCATGACCGCTTTGCGACTTGGGCGAATATGCATCAAGGTACCCAAGCAGTTGCAGATCCGCAGCATCGTGAACATGTGGAACCTTGGCCCAACGGCCGTCCTAATCATTATTGGTTTGATCTAAATCGGGATTGGTTACCGCTCCAGCATCCTGAGAGTCGCGCTCGCATCCAGCAATTCCAAAAATGGTTGCCGCAAGTGGTGGCTGATTTCCACGAGATGGGACCGGACAGCACTTACTTCTTTCAACCCGGTATTCCAAGTCGCAACAACCCAAATACGCCGAGCCATATTTTTGACCTCACTGCCAAAATTGCCACTTTCCACGCTAAAGCGATGGATCAGCAACAGGCGTTGTATTTTACCGAAGAAGCCTTCGATGATTTTTATGTAGGCAAAGGGTCAACCTATCCTGATGTGCAAGGTTCGGTCGGAATTTTATTTGAACAAGCCAGTAGTCGCGGCCATTTACAAGACACTATCAATGGTCCTTTAGCGTTCAAAACCACCATAGATCAGCAAGTGCTGATGTCACGCTCAACGTTGGCGGGTGCCATTGCTCACAAAACCGAGCTGCAGCAACAGCAAGCCAACTTTTTCCGAGCCGCACAGCAAGAAGCCAAAAGCGATCCGGTGCAAGGCTTCGTCGTGAGTGAGGAGCAAGATGCCAGCAGAATGTTCGCGTTCTTGCATTTATTGGCGCAGCATGACATCAAGGCCTATCAATTAACTGCTGATTTGTCCCAGCAAGGCCAAGTGTTCAAACAAGGCAGCAGTTATTTTATTCCTTTGAAACAACGGCAATATCGTTTGATCAAGGCCGCATTTAGCACTGCAACGAATTTCCGTGATAACACCTTTTATGATGTGTCGGCGTGGACTTTGCCGTATGGCTATAACTTGAACTTTAGCCAATTACGGCATACACCCAATGCAATCGCAGCGAAGCCGTGGCAAGCAAACACCGATGCCAAAGCAAGCCAAACACCGCAAGCTGGAGCCTATGCTTATGCCCTGAAATGGCATGATCAACAAGCGCCTGTGATGCTGGCCGCTTTGTTGCAAAAAGGCATCCAAGTCCGCTCTGCAGTGCAACCTTTTAGTGCTGTGACTGCTGAGGGTGTGACTGAATTTGCAGCAGGCACTATGGTGATCCCGGCAGGTTTACAATCGCAAGGTTGGTTTGACACCTTATTGGCAGTGCAGCAGCAATTTGGCTTGCCACTGCAGGCAATTACCACGGGTCTGACACCGACCGGCAGTGATTTAGGGAGTCGCACTATGGTGCCAGTGACTCTGCCCCGCGTGCTGTTGCTTGCAGGGCCTGGGATTAATTCGACCGAAGCGGGCGAGCTTTGGTTTAGTTTAGAGCGTTTAGCGGGGATTTCGCCAAGCTTAATCGAGCCCCAACGCTTTGCCCGCATTGATCTGTCGCGTTATAGCCATATCGTGTTGCCAGACGGCAATTACAGCGGCTGGCAAGACAAAGAAATTCAAGCGTTAAAAGCTTGGGTGACAGCCGGTGGGGTGGTTTGGGGACAAAAATCAGCCGCACTATGGCTATCTGAACAAGGCATTTTGCAAGCCAAAGCCAAACGCAGCAGTGAATTGGCAGCGCTTATCCCAGTCGATACTTCATCGTATGCGGACAAAGAAAAAAATGCCGGTAAAAAGCGCATTGCTGGCGCAATTTATGGAGCGCAATTTGATTTAACGCATCCACTCACATTTGGCTTACCAAGGGCGCAGTTGCCCGTTTTCAAAAATGACGTGATGTTATTACAACCCAGCCAATCCGCTTATGTCACTGTCGGACGATATCAAGACAAGCCTCAGCTCGCAGGCTTTACCTCGCCAGAGTATGTCGAGGAAATTCGCCAAGCAGCAGCTTTGTTGGCGCACAACCAAGGCAAAGGGCGAGTGATTGCAATGACGGACAATCCAGTATTCCGTGGTTATTTTGTCGGTTCAGGCCGACTGTTGGTGAATGCCATGTATTTGGCAAAAGCCTTCGACACGCAAGAAGACGGGGCTGAAGGCGAGGTCGATTAACATCTCATGAATTAGCATTTGGCGTCAAAGGGTCGAGATAAAGCCTTTTGGCGCCTCTTGGCGCTTGGGTCACGGCAATACATGCCACCGCGATAAAACTGACTTGCTGTTTTTGTAGCAGACGACACAGCGAATTGCTGGTTGCACCTGTAGTGACCACATCGTCAACCAACAATAATCGTTGGGGCAGTGGCGCTGAAGACTGCAGGCGAAACTGTTTGCGCAAGTTTGCCCGTCGCTGCTGTCGATTTTGTCCTACTTGATGCGGGTATTCCTGTTTCACCGCAAATAAATCCAACAGCGGTAAATCAAGCGCTAACGCGGCAACAGCAGCCAATTGCTTGGCTTGATTGAAACCCCGTAGACGTGCTCTTTTGGCATGCATCGGGACATAACAAACACCATCAACTTGCAATGAACCCCGCCAAGCTTGGCAATGCAAAGCAAATTGTTGCAACAGTAAATCGCCACAAGCCAAATCTTGTTCAAACTTCCACTGACTGATCCAATGTTGCCAAGGTTGTTGATACCAACTTACGCAAAGCAATTGTTGAAAACGGTGTTGTTGCAGTCCTCGCGCGATGGCCGGCAGCAGCAAAGCATTGACGGGTTGCCCAAGGTAATGGATTTTGGGTAAATCTGTTTCACAACATGCGCACAGTTGAGCAGTTGCTTGCTGCACAGGTAAACTACACCATAAACAACAATTGGGTAGCCAAGGGTGAAGTAAACGGTGACACCATGTCAGCAGCGAATGTTGCATGTTAAATCCATTTATTTACAATTAATTTACTATGACTGGAATTACTGAAAATGCCAACCAAGCTTGGGAGAAACTTCGCATGGTGAAACCTTGCTCTGTAAAACCATGCTTGGTGTTATTGCACGGCTGGGGCTTAAACCAAGCCGTTTGGCGGGGAATATTGCCACTGCTTCCCTCAGACCAACCGGTGCTGTGTTTGGATCTGCCTGGCTTTGGCTGGCGCCAGTCTTGGCCAGAACCCTACACCTTGGCCGCAATTGCTGAGTCATTACTGGCTGAGATCCCGCCCCAATCGCTGCTCGTTGGCTGGTCACTCGGCGGTTTGGTGGCGCAACAAATCGCTTTGCAAGCGCCAGAAAAAGTGAAAGCGCTGGCTTTGGTTGCGAGTTCGCCTTGTTTTGTTGCCAAGCCAGCTAGCGCCGAAGGGCAGGGCTGGCCCGGCATGTCGGCAGAGGTATTGGCGCAATTCGCCAGTGCATTAGCGCAAGATCCGGCCAAAACCATCGAACGATTTCTGGCCATCCAAGCAATGGGCAGCCAAAGTGCGCGCCAAGACATTAAGAGTCTCAAAGAGGCTGTGATGGAGCTCCCAGCGCCCGCAGCGGAAGCATTGGCCGGCGGCTTGTCGATTTTAGCCAATAGCGATTATCGGTCTTTGCTGAGTGCGTTGAGTTGCCCTGTCTCGGCCTGTTTTGGGCGACTGGATAGTTTAGTTCCAGTGAGTGTTGCGACTGAATTCGCTGCGATTTTACCCAACGCCAGCATTGAGGTATTTCCAAGTGCATCGCATGCCCCATTTATTTCACATCCGAGTGAATTTATCGGCTGGTTAAATGCTTGGATAGCGCGTTCGGTGGTGTAAAACCCAGTCTACCTCTACCTTCTGTCAAGCAATCGGGCCATTCTGCGTTTAATTGTCGGGTGGGAGCGGCAAAAACTTGCCGCTTTCACCGTTCCCTTTCTTGAGTATTCCGCCGTGAGTGTTTATTATTTAGACAAGCGACATGGGTCGTGTTTACTGAGGACTAACAGATGGAAATTCAATCAGCTTTTGCCTCTGGCATGCAAGGTTTGCAAAGAGCTTCCACTGGGATCACCGAAGCGACAGTGAATATCAACCGCGATGCAGTCAATCAGCAGCGCGTGCGTAATGCCCAAGATTCAGCCGCTGATGCTGAAGCTAATAATGTCCGAAACCAAGCTGCACGACAAAGTGCTAATCCAGATGCCAATCAAGTGCCCAATACCACACAAAGTTTGGTGCAATTGAGTATGGAAACTGTCAATGCTGCTGCGAATGTGCGTGCGATTCGTTCCGCCGATGAAATGCTTGGCACTTTAATCGATGTAACGGTTTAAGCGATCCGCGATGGCCATTACGTCGGTTTACCCACAAGTCCCCACTTACGTCGGCAATCCCGCCGTCGAGATGGTGCGACGGGAAAATAAACTCCGTGAAATCATTGAGCCTATTGCGAAAATGGAACGCAATGCCAGTGAAAAAGGCGTTATCTCCGAGGATAAAAGCCGCAATAACAGCAACTTATCGAATTTAACTTACAGCGAAGAAATTAAAAATCGCAATACTGAATTAAAGCAAGCTGTCGAAGGCGGACCGCAAGATCAACAGCAGTCGCAAGACGGTCAATCAGGCAGTAATGACAATTCGAAAGATCCCAAACAGCAACAGCAAGAACAGCAGCAACAACAGGCAGAGCAGCAGCAAATTGCTGAATTAAAAGCCCGTGATGCTGAGGTTCGTGCCCACGAAGCGGCTCATGCTGCGGTCGGTGGCCAGTTAGCTGGGCCGCCGAGTTACACCTATCAACGCGGTCCTGATGGTCAACAATATGCGGTCGGCGGTGAAGTTCAAATCAGCTTGGCGGAAGTTCCGAATGATCCTCAGGCAACCATTGCGCGGATGAAGCAAGTCAAGGCTGCAGCACTGGCACCGGTTGAACCTTCAAGTGCCGATAGAGCGATTGCCGCAGAAGCATCTCGCCGTATCGTTGAAGCGCAAGCTGAGTTATTGGCAGAAAATGCGCAGATCCAACAGCCAAAACAAGCTGCTGTCAAAATCAATGGCGGCGAAGATGAAGTTGATGCGGAACAAACTGCGGCAGATGCAGTAAGCCCGCTGAGCACTGAACAAATTCAACAAACCCAGCAAAGTATCCGTGACCGTTACAACGGCCGCGATAAACGCTCATTGCAAGGTTCTGAGTTGATGGAGCTGCGCTCGGATGTCATCCAAAATTTTTATGCTCGTGCCACAACTCCTGCCGGTCGTAGCTTATTGCAAATGGTTTAAACTTATTGCAAATGGTCTAAACCTTGGCGCTCAATCCTTTGACATGGAATTGAGCTGTTCCCGCCTTGTTTTTTCGCCTTAGTCTGAGTTCCTTCGAGCAATCATCCCTCGACTCAAATCGCATATTGTGTTGCCCAAGCTGTCCAGTCAATATTGCCATTCACTTGGCAAAGTGAATAAAAATTCTGGAGGATGTTCGTGTTCTGCTAGCACATGTTTTATCATGGCATCCGCATTGAATCGCGGTGTGGATGCTGCCCAAATCATGAATGTCGAGAGCGCAGTTGGTCCTTCAGACAAAAAGGAAGGTATTTTGTTGGTTTTATTGGAACGCAGGCAACTTTGGATGGAGCGATATAGTCATTATTGGTTGGCATTGTTACTCGTATTGGCATTCTGTAGTTGGGGCACTAGTGCTCAACCTGAACAACCCAAACCGCCGATGTTGAAGCTACAGGTTGAAAATTCATCGGTCTGCCCATCATTTTTAGCCTTGATGCAACAGCGTTGGCACGATCAACCGCAGTGGTGGCCAGAGCAAGCAATTCCCGCGAGTTTTGCAGGCGAAACCTTACTGGCCGCAGATCCGAAACAAGCAGCACCCTTGATTTACTTGCAACCTGAATTATCGCACCCAACATGGCGCTGGTTGACATGGCAGCCAGTGAACACAGTCAGCCAATATTTTGGCTGGGATGGTGTGGCCTCTTCGGTATTTGCTCGGGCGGATCTGCCGACAGTCGCGCTTGCTGATGCTACTTCACCCACAGAGCCAGCAGCTGCACAGCCCCAACTTTTTGTATTTATTCATGGCCAACAACTCAGTTATTTTTTACTGCCTGCTCAGCAAGCATTGCCAAAAGCAACGACTGCGGCAGAGCTGGCGCTGGCATTAAAAGCCTATCAATTGCCCGCAGAGCAGAACGCGATGCATGGCCTGTTCCAGTTTGAAGGTGGACTTTATCAGTTGGTGAAACCTTGGGGTGTCAAGCAACTGCAGCCCGAAGCGCAGGTGAGTTGTCAGCTCATGTCACAACCCCAAGCGATGCTTTCCGCCAGCAAGCCTTGGCAACAGGTGCTGCGCCAATCCTTCGTGCGAGCTGCAGAGGACTCGCTCGCCATCGAAACTGCAAATCTGCAGCTCCAAGATTGGTTGCAACGGCCTTGGTTGATCCCGAGTTTACAAGCGCAGTGCGATGCTGCTGGCAGTTTAAACTGTGTTGTTGCAAGCCATCGTCAAGCTTGGTTAGATTTTTATGCCAGCCAGGATGCTTGGTCGGCGCGTGAGCGTGTTGTGATCGATGAATTATGGCAGTTGGCTCATCTTGAAATGAGTCACTACTTCGAGCAGCAGTTTCAATTACCCGTCGCTGCAGCAAAAAAGCTGGCGACACGGGTACAAGCCGCCTATTTTTCACTACTCACCGCAGATCTCGCGATGCCAAGTCCACAGCAACACTTGGGTTTTCATGCTGAACTGCCGAGTTATCCATTGGACTTGTGGTCTACTTTATCGGCTGACCAACAGCAGCAACTGGTTCGACAAAAAAATGCGTTTGGCAAAACCGCATTGATGGTCGCGGCGCATTTTAATGATTACGACAGTGTCAAACATTTGCTGGCGGCTGGTGCTGATTTACATGCGCAAACAAATACAACGGAAAGCTATCCACTGCAATTAAGCAGGCGCGATGCGCTCAGTTATGCCGCTGAGAATGGCCACCCTGCGGTCATTTCGTTGTTGCTCAGTGCTGGCGCTAATGCTTCCGTACGCGATAGTCAAAATCAGGCGGTCAGCGCTTATTTCAGCAAGAACCCTTCCTTGCGCTGGCGACAATTAGCCGATCGGTCATTATTGGATTTAATGCAGCAAGGCAGAGTGCCTAAACCCAGTGCTGAATGCCAAACCTCGCGGCAAAAATTAATGGTGTTACTCTGCAGTTCGCAGGGGCTTCGGCTTTATGCTGATGAATTACAGCTGCGGCTTAGCAAACTCAACCAATCAACTATCGCCAATTTGTTGAGTCAAGACCAACGTCGTTGGCAACAGCAACTTTTCCAACAATGCCCACAAAATCAGGGCGAAACTCTACTTGCTTGCGTGAAAGCGCAATATCGAGCGCGTGTACGCATGTTGGATGCGGTGATCATCAGCATGGATGCTCAGTAATCATCAGCAGGGTCCGAACAGGTTTTTGGCTGGCATATAAAACAGGGGTATAAAACAAAGCCGCCTTGCGGCGGCCTTGGTTTGATGGGTGATCACGACTTCGTCAACAGTTCTGAAATATCATTTCTTCAATTTGGCGAGGGCAGCAGCAAAAGCATTACCCATTGCTGCGTTGCCTGCATCTTGAGGTTTGCTGGCTTTCGCTTGTGGCGCTTTTGTCGGTCTAGACGCATCTTTACTGGCAGTTTTTGCTTGTGGCTGCTCATCCATGCGCATGGTTAAGGCGATCCGTTTGCGCTCGATTTCCACTTCCAAAACCTTCACCTTGACGATATCGCCCGCTTTGACGACCGTATGTGGATCGGACACGAATTTATCGGTCAGCGAAGAGATATGCACTAAGCCATCTTGATGGACGCCGATATCCACAAAGGCACCGAAGTTGGTCACGTTGGTGACTACGCCTTCTAACAACATGCCAGGGGTTAAATCAGCCATTGTTTCGACGCCGTCTTTAAAATTGGCGGTTTTAAATTCAGGCCGCGGATCTCGTCCTGGTTTATCCAATTCTTTAATGACGTCAGTGATGGTTGGGATCCCGAAATGGTCATCGACAAACTCTGCAGGATTGAGGCTGCGTAAGAATTGGCTGTCGCCAATTAATTGCTCCACAGGTTTTTGATATTTCGTCAGGATTTTCTCAACCAATGGATAAGCTTCCGGGTGAACGGCGGAGGCATCTAAAGGATTTAAGCCTTGACTGATCCGCAAGAAACCTGCGGCTTGCTCGAAAGCTTTCGGGCCTAACCTTGGCACTTTCAGTAAATCTCGGCGCTGCATAAAGCGACCATTGGTGTCGCGGTAGCTGACGATATTTTGGGCCAGCGTTTTGTTTAAGCCAGCCACACGAGCCAACAAAGGCACTGAGGCCATGTTGAGATCAACACCTACCGCGTTCACACAGTCCTCAACCACTGCATCCAGTGAGCGCGTTAATAAACTTTGGTTGACGTCATGTTGGTATTGGCCAACCCCAATCGCTTTGGGCTCAATTTTCACCAATTCTGCCAGTGGGTCTTGTAAACGACGACCAATCGACACTGCACCGCGCAACGACACATCCAAATCTGGGAATTCTAACGCCGCTAATTCAGAGGCTGAGTAGACCGATGCACCGGCTTCCGACACCATAATTTTCGTCAGGCGTTGTTCTGGGATTAACTTAATCACTTCACCAGCCAACTTGTCAGTTTCGCGCGAGGCAGTACCGTTACCAATCGCAATCAGCTCAACTTTGAATTGTTTACAGTAAGCAGCCAAGGTTTTCACCGATTTATCCCAAAGGTTTTGCGGTGCATGAGGGAAAATGGTGGTGTTGGCCACTAATTTTCCTGTTTGGTCCAGCACCACAACCTTCACCCCAGTGCGTAAACCTGGGTCTAAGCCGAGAGTTGCGCGCATACCCGCAGGGGCAGCCATTAATAAGTCTTTTAAATTTCTAGCAAAAACGGCAATCGCTTCAACTTCCGCCTTTTCCCGTAACTCAGACAATAAATCATTTTCTAATTGCAGATGCAATTTGACCTTCCAAGTCCATTGCACCACGGTGCGCATAAATGCGTCGCCCGCGCGATTTTGCCAGCGGAGATTAAAATGGCTCGCAATTAACTGCTCACAGAAGGCATGGGCTTGGCTTTCATCGGCATCGGGTTGTAATTGCAGATTTAAAATTCCTTCGTTGCGGCCACGAAACATTGCTAAGGCCCGATGCGATGGGACAGCTTTCCACATTTCAGAGTGCTCGAAGTAATCGCGGAATTTAACGCCTTCTTGCTCTTTTCCTGCCACAACCGTACTTTTTAGCACTGCATGCTGCGCCAAATGCCGACGTAATTTGGCGAGTAAGTCTGCATCCTCGGCAAAGCGCTCCATTAGAATATACTTGGCGCCGTCCAGCACCGCTTTAACATCGGCAAAGCCAGCTTCAGGATTTAGGTAGGCTTGCGCTTGTTGTTCTGGGACTAAATCAGCATCGGCTTGCAACGCATCCGCCAGTGGTAATAAACCCGCTTCAATGGCAATTTGGCCTTTGGTGCGGCGTTTTGCTTTATACGGCAAATATAAATCTTCTAAGCGCGTTTTATTATCTGCGGCCAACAAGTCCCGTTCTAATTCGGCCGTTAACTTGCCTTGTTCACTGATGGTTTTAATGATCACCGCGCGGCGATCTTCTAATTCACGCAGATAAGTGAGGCGCTGTTCTAATGTCCGCAGCTGGGTATCATCAAGGCCACCCGTCACTTCTTTGCGGTAACGGGCAATAAAAGGCACAGTAGCGCCTTCATCCAACAATGCGACTGCGGCGTTCACCTGTTCTGGACGTGCGGCAATTTCTAAAGCGATTTGTTTAATAATCATCGACATAAAGCTAATTTCCTTGCTTTCGGTCACGAAGACCGAGCGTGGGCTGTAAAGATGCAGAGTATTGTCGTCTGTTGAGTCAAAAAAATCTATGTTATCTATCATCGAGCTGACCTGATGGACTCACAGAAGCCGCTCGAAAGCATGCTGCTTTGGTATTGAATGGTGGTGAACGCTCTGAACTTCAAGCTGTTGGTTGGACAGTTTTTCCTGATACACTGAAAAAGTATGGATTATCGAATGAGGCTTGTGTGCGCACCGATTTAATTACGAAAGAAGGCTACGAATTGCTGACGAAGGAGTTGCATCACTTATGGCGTGAATATCGGCCTGAAATCACCCAAAAAGTAGCTTGGGCCGCCAGTTTGGGCGACCGTTCAGAGAATGCAGACTATAAGGAAAACAAGAGGTTACTGCGGCAAATTGACTCTCGGATCCGGTTCTTACGCAAGCGTCTTGAAGTGCTCAAAGTGGTCGAGTATTCCCCTGTGCAAGAGGGCAAGGTATTTTTCGGCGCTTGGGTTGAAGTTGAAAATGAGCAAGGGGATGTGCGAATTTTCCGAATTGTCGGGCCTGATGAAATTTATGGTCGCAATGATTACATTTCGATAGATTCGCCAATGGCCCGGGCATTGATCAAGCAAACCGAAGATGCAGAGGTTTATGTGACAACTCCGACCGGAAAAGTGTTGTGGTGGATTAATCGAATTAGCTATCAGGGCTTCGATGTCAAACAATGATGTTATTTTTGTTCTAAGCTATTGAAATTAAATGGATTAAAAAATATTTTAAAAAAATGAGCGACTGTAATTTAACTGTCACAAAAATCTGCTAGCGCCTCACGGTGTGGTTGGCTATATTCTGATCACAACCGAGATGAGGAGTCGTATTATGAAAAAATTAGCCATCTTCGCCGCATTAGCGCTGAGCTTCACAATGACAGGCTGCACAACCTTAGATAAACAATACACTTATGTGGTCGATCAAGAGCAAGTGACTAAAGCTGAGAATTTAAAACGCCAACAGCGGAATGTTGCGCATGTCGTGTGGGTTAACCCACCGATGGTGAAGCAAGAAATCTCACAACAACCGAAATAATTCTGCGACCCGTTGCAATTCAGTCAAGATTAGAAATTATTTGTAACAGGAAAACCCGCGATGTGTTCTTAACATTGCGGGTTTTTGGTTTATAGTACAAAAAACCAAAAATGAAGGACTGACTGATGCAAAGCCAGGAAACGACCAAAATCCTCGTAGTCGATGATGACATGCGCTTACGGGGTTTATTAGAACGCTATCTAGTCGAGCAGGGCTATATCGTGCGCTCTGCAGGCAATTTTGAGCAAATGAACCGATTGATGGAGCGGGAAAACTTCCATCTGTTGGTGTTGGACTTGATGTTGCCGGGTGAAGATGGCTTGTCGATTTGTCGACGGTTGCGTCAGCAGGAAAACGAAATCCCAATCATTATGCTGACCGCAAAAGGCGATGAAGTGGATCGCATCATCGGTCTTGAAATGGGCGCAGATGATTATCTGCCAAAACCATTCAATCCTCGTGAGTTGCTTGCGCGGATCCGCGCCGTATTAAGACGTAAAGCGAAGGAATTGCCTGGTGCGCCTACGCAAGAAGAAACCTTAGTCAAATTTGGTCCTTTCACCTTTAACTTAGCAACGCGAGAGATGCGTAAAGGCGAAGAATCGATGCCACTGACCAGTGGTGAGTTTGCGGTATTAAAAGTATTAGTTAGCCATGCCAGAGAGCCGCTATCGCGCGATAAATTGATGAATATGGCGAGAGGCCGTGATTATTCAGCCATGGAGCGTAGTATTGATGTTCAAGTATCGCGCTTGCGCCGGATGATTGAGGATGATCCGACTAACCCACGCTACATTCAAACGGTGTGGGGCTTAGGCTATGTCTTTGTGCCGGATGGTGTGGCCAATTAATGAGATTTTTGCCCCAAAGCGCCTTTGGTAAGACGGTATTTCTCATCGGATTTCTACTGCTGATCAACCAGTTAGTGTCTTACTTTCTGGTTGCTGTCTATGTTATCCAGCCGAGCCTGCAACAAACTAACCATTTGATTGCTAAACAAATCAAAGTGGTTTTTATTGATGTTGGCACCGACGATCCGAAATTTTCTGAGGACTTAACCAAACGCTTCCAACAAGCCACTGGCATTGAAGTGTATGCGCAGCAAGTAGCGGGGCGTTATGGTTTAGATAACTCTATCTACTACCAATATTTTTCTGATGAAATGAGTCGAGAACTCGGTGGTCCCGCTGAAGTGCGGATTGAGCAAGATGAGAACTTTTCATTCTGGGTGAGGCCGCCGCAAGCACCAGATTATTGGATTAAAATCCCGCTGAATGGTTTAAATGAAACCGATTTTTCACCATTACAAATTTATATTCTACTGATTGGCTTTTTGTCGGTTGCTGGCGGTTGGTGGTTTGCCCGCCATCTAAATCGGCCGTTACAGTCATTGCAACAAGCTGCACTGCGGGTTGGACGTGGGGATATTCCAGATCCGCTACCAGAAATGGGATCTACAGAAATCATCGCGGTGACTCGGGCATTTAATCAGATGGCATCGGGCATTCGGCAGCTCGAAAAGGACCGCGCTTTGTTGATGGCTGGCGTCTCACACGATTTGCGTACTCCGCTGACCCGTATTCGTTTAGCCAGCGAGATGATGAGTGAACAGGATGACTGGATTAAAGACGGTATCGCCAATGATATCGACGATATGAATGCGATTATTGATCAGTTTATTGACTACATTCGGCATCACAAAGAAGAGGCCTTGCACGCTGAGGATTTAAATCAATTGGTTGCCGAGCAAGTCAGTGCGGAACGCTTGCAGCAACGGCAATTGGAAATGGCATTGGCGAATCATTTACCTTTAGTGCCGATGCGACGCATCGCGATGAAACGTGTGCTGACGAACCTTATCGAAAATGCCATTAAGTATTCGGATGGCCCAATCGAGGTGCATACTGGTTTTGAAAAAGGCAGTAAAAGGCTGTATGTGCAAGTCCGTGACCATGGGCCAGGCATTCCTGAGGAGCAAATGGCGAAAATGTTCGAGCCTTTCACCCAAGGCGATACCGCGCGGGGCAGTGCCGGTTCTGGTTTAGGTTTGGCAATTATTAAGAAGATTGTTGATATGCATCGCGGTGAAATCACTTTGCATAATCATGCATTTGGCGGCTTGGTCGCAACGGTTTATCTACCCTTACAAGCCAAAGAGTAAGCATGAATTGGCTTTGACTAGTCCTGAAATAAGTGTCAACCCTATTTAGGACGGGTCACTCAGCATAAAAAAAGCCGCGACTCGCGGCTTTTTGATGTTCGGGACCTTGATGTTTGGGATCTCGGTGAATGCCGAAGATCCCAGACCATCTCCTTTGACCTAGCTACGTTGCTTAGGCTTTTGGTCCTGCATTTTTGATAGCGTCAGAGACGTCATATTTCTTGAAGTTATTCGCGAATTCCGCGGCTAACTTGGCTGCATATTGATCATATTGCGCTTTGTCAGCCCAAGTTTCACGTGGATTCAGCAACTTGCTGTCGACACCTGGGATAGCAACAGGAACATTCAGGTTCAATTGCGGTAAGTGCACTGTTTCAACGGTAGCCAGTTCGCCTGACACTATTGCATCGATGATGGCACGCGTGGTTGGAATATCAAAGCGCTTACCAACGCCGTGTGGGCCACCCGTCCAACCGGTGTTCACTAAGTACACTTTGCTGTTGAATTCACGCACACGTTTGATTAACAGCTCAGCATAAACGCCGGCTGGACGTGGGAAGAATGGTGCACCAAAACAAGTTGAGAACGTTGATTCGATTGCTGAAGTTGAACCGATTTCAGTAGAACCGACTTTTGCAGTGTAACCACTTAAGAAGTGATAAGCTGCGGCTTCTTCTGACAATACGGAAACAGGAGGTAACACGCCACTGACGTCACAAGTTAAGAACACCACTGCGCGAGGTTCACCAGCGCGGTTTGCTATGACGCGTTTTTCCACGTGTGCTAATGGGTAAGCGGCACGACTGTTTTGCGTTAAGCTGGCATCTTTGTAATCTGGTGTGCGATTGTCATCTAATACGACGTTTTCCAGGATGGTGCCAAAACGGATGGCATCCCAAATCACCGGTTCGTTTTTCTTCGATAAGTCGATACATTTGGCGTAGCAACCGCCTTCGATATTGAAGACGCTGCCTACAGCCCAACCATGTTCGTCGTCACCAATTAAGTTACGTTTTGGATCTGCAGATAAGGTGGTTTTACCGGTGCCAGACAGACCGAAGAACAAGGTCACATCGCCTTCATCGCCAACGTTCGCTGAGCAGTGCATTGGCAATACGCCCTTGGCTGGTAACAGGAAGTTCTGCACTGAGAACATGGCTTTTTTCATTTCGCCTGCGTAACGCATGCCCGCTAATAACACTTTGCGCTCGGCAAAGTTAATCATCACAGTGCCATCTGAGTTAGTGCCATCACGCTCAGGAACACAAACAAAACCAGGGACGTTAATAATTTCCCAAGCAGCTTTATTGGCTACGTTCCATTGAACTGGCGTGATAAATAAGTTTTTCGCGAACACATGTTGCCAAGCAGTTTCTGTTTTAACGATTACTGGTAAGTAATGTTCTGGATCTGCACCCACTTCCAAGTGAGAAACAAAGTGTTCTAATTCAGCGATATAGGCTTCTGCTTTTGCCCAAAGTGCGTTAAACACCTCAGCAGAGACTGGCTGGTTGACATTGCCCCATTGGATTTCTTGTTCTGTCGTGGCTTCTTTCACGATAAAACGATCTTTGGGTGAGCGGCCAGTTCTGTGACCAGTTTTCACGACTAATGCACCGTTGTCGGCAAGAATGCCTTCATTACGGCGAATTGCGTGTTCAACTAAATCGGCAACAGGTAAATCTACATGGCGGATGCTTTGAGCGGTCATTATCAGCTGACTCCTTTGGGTACAGAGTTGTGTTGTTGGCATTAAATGCTTTCAGTGCATTCTACTTTATTTCTTCAATTGCTGCGATAGATTATTGTACAAATTTGCAGTTGATCAGCACTTATGCAGTGAATGCTGCTTTTTGAGTGAATAAATATGCTGTTTTTGCAGTTATTTTGGCTTTTATTCTGTTGGTTGTGGTGAAAGTGTTTTTTGCGGGTTACAGAAATAAAAAACCTGCGCTTTTGGCGCAGGTTTTTAAGTCACAAGTTAGCGGGCTAACTTATTTGAAGCGACGACGTAACATCGCTAATGGTAACAACAGCAGAGACAGGAAGCCCATTGAACCGCCACCTTTCTCAACGTCTGGCTCTGGTACGTTCTTCACGTTCAGAGTCACAGTGACAGGTGCAGAGCTTACTTTGCCATCTGATGCTACAACACTGTAAGTCACTGCGCCATCAGCAGTCACTTCTGGAGCAGCAACAGTCACAGTGGCTGTTTTCGCAGTGATTGCATTACCCGCTGTTGAAGTTTTGGTCCAAGTGTAAGTTAAGGTATCACCCTCGGCATCAGCACCAACGACGCTCAGTGTCGCGTTTTGACCTTCATTCACAGTCACTGCGGCACCAGCGGTTAAGGTTGGAGCAGTGTTTTTCACTGTTAATGTGACAGTCACAGGCGCTGAACTCACTTTACCGTCAGAAGCAACCACGCTGTAGGTCACAGTGGTATCACTGGCAACTTCTGGTGCTGTGACAGAAACGCTTGCTGTTTTAGCTGTGATATCTGTACCTGCAGTCGAAGTTTTGGTCCAGGTGTAAGTCAGGTTATCGCCATCTAAGTCGGTACCTACTACATTTAGATTGACTGCTTTACCAGAGTTCACTGTGAATGGACCGCCAGCAACCAGGGTTGGAGCTGCGTTTTCAACGGTTAAGGTTACAGTCACTGGATCAGAATCTAACTTGCCGTCATTCGCAACTACGCTGTAAGTGATATCTGTATTAGCCGCAACTTCTGGCGTAGTTACATTCACTGTTGCTGCAGTTGTTGTCGCAGGAATGTCACTACCAACAGTTGAAGTTTTAGTCCACTTATAAGTTAGTGCATCACCATCAACATCCATACCATTGACAGTTAAAGTAGCTGGTTTGCCAGATTTAACTTTCACAGTTTCAGGCATCGTCACCACAGGCTTGTCATTAACCGAAGCTACTGTGACGGACACTTTTGTTGGAACAATCGTGTTGCCTGCAGAGTCTTTGGCTGTGTATGTGAAGCTATCTTTACCGTTGAAGTTTGCTTTTGGTGTGTAGACGACTAAACCATCCACAACAGCGGCAGTACCGTTCATACCTTGGCTAACAATGCTGACATCAGACAAGGCACCAGCAGGTTGGAAGGCTGCTTTGTTGTAGGCTTTTAAGGTCTCAGTGCCGCTCTTCACGGTCATTTCGATCACTTTATTGCCAGAAGTTTTTTCGTTTGCTAATACATCAGCGCCAGCAGAAGCAGTATCTTCGTCAGTTGCGATGGTATCGGCAACGCCTAACTCCATTGCACCAGACAACTCTAAGTTGTAGCTGACATCAACACGGCCACCTGGAGTTGTATTTACGCGAGTTGCTGAACCAGTGGTTGGTAAAGTCCCTGTAGCTGGTGAAGTTTCGCTAGCGAAGTAAGTCGACATCCCTAATGTACGAGAAATGTCTTGCACACCAACAGTTAGCGCAGATGGAGTTGCTGGAACATCAACATAGTTATAGAAGATATCTTCTGCGCCGCTGGTCGCAATCCAAATTTGGAAGGTATATTTGTTCGCAGAAACGCTATATTCTTCAACACCGTTCCACTCAACCACAACGTAGTTACGGCCATTTAAAGCAATCAGACCGACATGCAGAGTCCCCGCACCTGTTGCACCACCTGTCAAGTCAAGGTCAGTCCAGAATGGCGCGAATAAGTTTGTTGGCGCTGTAGTGCTTGGCAGACGAACGTTTGCAGCTGAAGCACTTGGCGGCGTTGCGCTATTGCTTAACTGCACAAAACCGTTAGTTGACACATGTAAGCGAGTATAGGTTACGCCATTAAAGGTCATTGGGAAGCTTGCAAGGTTGTAGCTGATGACGTTGTCATCACACTCACCAGTACAGTTAGCAGCTGCAACACCCAAGGTTTTTATTGAGGTAGCCTGAGGTGTGCCTGTGCCGAGCGCAACCAATGGTTTGTTCACCATACCAGTCCAAGAGACAGTGTTGGTCACTGGGTTGTTATCTAACAAATATTCCGTTGCGCCTGAAAGCGTCGCTGCTTCTGAACCTTTAGTGATCTTAGTGCCAGCTGGTGCTTTTGCACTAATAACCACTTGACCACCAAAAGTTTTGTTGCCAAATGAATTGGTGACTAAGGTTGGTACTGTTGGGGTCATCACAACGCTTGCAGCAGTTGATGTTGTTGTAACATCAGCAGTTGCGGCAGCGCGGATGGCGATTGGCATATTCGCAGTTGGTGCAGCAGCGTCTGAAGACGTCCAAACGACATTACCAAACGACCAAGCATTGTAAGCAGATAAAGTGCTGTCTACAGCTAATACAAATTCTGCAGTATCACCTGGCGTGCCGTATGGCTTCAGCGTGATTGACGTTTTATCTAAAGTACCCGTTGTACCGTTGTCAGTAAATTGTACTGCACCAGTCCAAGTGACTTCTTTATCCGTCATGTTGCGAATAGTGCGAGTGAAGTTACAAGCACCCACACATGGGTTTTGGGCAAAAGAAGGTTTGTCGAAAGTAACTGCCGCTTGTACCGCACGGCTTACATCTAAGCGACCTGCACCGATATCAAATGGTGTAGTAGCGCTGATTGAATCTTCTTTTTTCAGGCCATTCACCGCGGTAGAAGTTAAGGCGGTTTTGATTTCAACAGCTGACCAGTTCGGGAACTTCTGTTGCATGATGGCTGCAGCACCGGCAACATGAGGTGCTGCCATTGAGGTTCCGCTCATCAACTGGAAGGTCCGCGCATCAGAAAACGCATCTGGCGATGTAGCAGACAAGATGCTACCACCAGGCGCGCCCATATCTGGTTTCAGGATGTTGTTGTTACCGTTCGGGCCGCGTGACGAGAAGTCACTCATATTGTCCACAAATTGTGGGTTAATGATTTTGCTAGCAAAACGGCTGATTGTAACTTCAGCATTCGGATCTGCAGTGATTGCTGCAGAAACTTTTGCTGCATCAGCACGAGTGATCATGACGTTTGGAATGGTCGTGCCATCGCTTGCCATCGAGGTTGGTTGGCCATCGTTGTTCTGTACGATGATCACACCTTTCGCACCAGCCGCCATTGCATTGTTGATTTTCACGCTAAATGCACAAGTGCCGCGTGAAATCATCGCGAAACTGTCTTTAAATGTATCGGCCGCGAATGCATTACAACCTAAAGCATTGGATGATGCCACAACGGCCGCATCGATAACTTTTGCTTTCGGATCTTCGGTTAAACCGCTTACTGTCGCTGTGAAAGTAGAACCAGGGATTGCTAATAGTGGCTGACCACCAGCAACAGTTACAGAGTTAGCAAAGAAACGACCAGTGGTGGTGCTCGCTACGCTGATCCCGCTTTCGATACAGCTTGGGCAACCAACAGTTTGTGCGCCAGGGCCGCTGTTACCAGCAGACGTCACCACGACAACACCGGCATCTTCGGCTGTTTTGAACGCTGCTTGGTATGGGCTCGTTGCTGGATCTGCACCTGCGCTACCACCCCAAGAGTTGTTGATAACGTCCGCGCCATCTTTTACAGCCCAATCTAAGGCTTCAATTAACATCACGTTAGAGCCACTACCGGTAACGCCGTTTGGCCCAACGACTTGGAATAGGGCTTTATAAGACATTAGATAAGCGCCAGGTGCGACACCTGATACCGTGACTTCAGTGAAGCCATTTTTAACTTCTGTGCCATCAACAACTGGCACGATATTGGTTGAACCGTTGAACCATACTTTGGTTGGCACACCAACAGCAGTACCTGCAGTGTGAGTACCATGGCCGCCATTACCCAGTGGGCTCATGTATTCTTGCGGGACAGTTGCAAAAGTTGGAACTGAATAACGTGCTGCGATCAGTTTGTTGTTACAAAATGCTGGCTCTGTCGTGGCACAGTAATCGTTGGTTGGTTTGCTGCTTGGCGCTGCCATCCCTTCGTCACGGAATAATGGGTTTTCTGGGCGGATACCGCCGTCGATGACTGCAACTTTAACGCCTTTACCTGCGTTAGCATCGCCACCCATCTGTTCCCAAACGGCCTTCGCTTTGATTAAATCCAGCGAAGCATCCATTTGCTCGTAATACATTTCTTCACGGTAAACGTTGCTTACGCCTTCCAGTGTTTTTAACTGCTCGAACACATCTTCAGTTGAAGTGACAACAACCGCGTTTAATACGGTGTCAAAGTGACGGTCGATTTTTGCATCAGGCAACGCTGCTTTGAGGTTTTGCTCAAATGTTGCACGTTCTGCAGCGAGCACGTTCGCATGTTTTTGCGCAGTTTCAGAACTTAAATCTAACCGGTTGCCAAGTTTGTCTTCAGTTTGATTTTCTGGATTCACAGCAACAGCAGCCAAGGGGGCACTTTCCAGTTGAACAATAAAGTAATTTGGAAACTCTTGCTGGAGTGATTTCTGCTTGACGCTAGTGTCAGCAGCAACCTGCCCACTGATTTCGGGGCTTACACTTTGTATGACCGTAACATCATTCGCAACGACAGGGACGCTAAGCGCCGCTGCAACTGCTACGGCAAGCAGCTTTTTAGAATAGGGTTTGACCAACATGATTACCTTCCTAGATTTCTGTTTTAAGTTTTTTTATGTGCACGAATCTACGCAAAAGACTCGGGTGACAATCGTAGAATGCCACAATTTTCCAATATTCCAAGTGAAAATTTTTCTAAAAATTAACCTTATAGGAATAAATTTAGCATCTGCACAAAATGCTGAGCCGTTGAAATATAGATCAACTGAATCGAGGTTGTCGGTAGAAAATCGCTAATTTGCGACCAATAGCGGTAAAAAAATAGACAATTGCAAAAGGTTGTATCTTTTTTGGCCTTTCATGTTAACGACAGCTTTCGAAGGTAAAATCGAAAACTGTCGTAAGCTAAAAAGATTTATGGCAGGTTAAAAATTTGCTGAAAGTTCACGCAGCTGTTCGGCGTCAAAATGGTAGGTGGTGTTGCAATAATCACAACTGATTTCTAGCTTACCCTCAGCAATGTGTTCTGCAATGGCTTGTTGTCCTAAACTAATAATCGCCGTTTGGCATTTCTCGCGAGAGCAACCGCAGACAAATTTGATCGGTTGTGCCGCAAAAAGCTCGACCACTTCTTGATGGAATAAACGATAAAGTGTTTCTTCAGCGGGCAGATTCAGTAATTCGTCAGCAGTTAATGTGTCGGCGAGGGCAACTACATGCTGGAAGTCTTCGCGTGCTTTATCTGGGTCGACTGGCAGTACTTGTAATAACATACCTGCCGCTGAGCAACGTTCTGTCTCGACATGCGTATGCAAATATAAACGGGTGGGTAATTGCTCAGATTGCGCAAAATAAGCTTCTAAGGTCGACGTTAAAGAATCACCGGTTAAAGGAATAATTCCCTGATAGCGCTCGCCTTGTGTTGGCGTGATAGTCACTAATAGGTAACCTTCACCAATCAGCTCGCGAAAGCCTGAACCACTGATTTCTTTTTGTAAGCGGACAACTCCCCGAAATTCTTGTTGATGATTACCATTCACGGCCGCAAATCGAATGGGGCCATCCCCTTGGATTTGCACTGCAATGTCACCTTCGAATTTCAGTGTCGCTGTTAATAAACTCGTGGCGGCAACGAGTTCTGCTAATAATTGTTTAATCGGCAGCGGATAGTCATGATTTTGTAACATCTGCTCAAGACTCTGCGCGACTTTCACCACTTCACCCCGCACATCACGCTCACGGAATAAAAAACGCAGTAATTGATCTGACTGACTCATAATGGCCTCATTGTTGCGATTTCAGCAGCAATAATTGCCGCCGCATTTTTTTATCAGGTTTTTGCTCGGGATGGGGGGCAAATAACAAATTCAATTTGCGTAGCTCTGCTCGCTCAGCCCGTATTTTTAAACTTTCAGCGGTCTCTTCATAAAGTTGCTGGGCTAGCGGGGCTGATAAGCGTTGTTCACTTAGGCCTTTCACCAGCACAACGCGTTCATCAGTACCCTGAGTTAATTTAATCGTTGCGCCAATGTCGACTGTTTTACTGGCTTTACAGCGTTGGCCGTTATATTGAACTTTCCCACCTTCAATCATGTCTTTGGCTAAACTGCGTGTTTTATAAAAGCGGCAGACCCATAACCACTTGTCCAAACGTAATGGAGATGTGGTATTGTCGGGTGTAGGCTTGGCAGAACTAGTAGATTGTGGCATAACGACATCCTCCGCATTTGCGGAATTTACCACAAATTGCCAGTTGGCTCTAGTCAGCCAAGGGGAAAGCTTACGAGAAGCTTGGCTTAGAAATGTTATTATTTAGTAAATTACTGTCGTACCCTTGTTGTCGTAAAAGCAACTGAGTAAGATAAAGTTCAGTATAAATATAAGAATCGCATTCATGAATTGGCAGCAGTTGTCTCAATCAGGTCTTATCGCCGGTGTTCTTAGCTTCTATAGTCGCTTGCCTGTTGCGCGCATTAACTATGCAATTACATTCGTTTTAGTGATCCTGTGCGCTTGGTTTGCAGCCAATATGACTTGGCTAGTTGTGCCGACACCTCAGCAACAACCCATTCAAATTCCCAGCATGAATGCCCAACAAGTCGATAGCGGCAGCGCCTTAGAGCAAGTCGTCGCTGGGCAATTATTTGGCAAATACAAAGCGCAAAAGGCTGCAGTCGTTGAGCAATCAGTGGCTGATGCCCCGCAAACAACCCTAAATTTGAAGTTAACTGGGGTTGTCGCCACCAGCAAAATTCCAGAGCAAGGCACCGCCATCATTGAAAATAATGGAGTTGAGCAAGTATATGCAATTGATGAGCAGATAGATGGCTCGTCCGCCACGTTAAAACAAGTCTTCGAAGACCGAGTGATTTTGCAAGTCAATGGTCGCATGGAAACCTTAATGTTAGACGGTTTGGAATATCAAAAACTGGTGGCTGCCAATAGTTCGGCTGAGGAAGGTCAGTTACAAGCAGCCGGCGAGGCTGGCCCTGAAGAATTTGGCCCTGAACCCAGTGAGGTTGATGCGCTGCGTCGTGAAATGAGCGCTGAGCCGATGAAGCTTTTTGATTATATCCGAGTACAACCGCGAAATCGCGATGGCCGGATGTATGGCTATGCCTTGTTGCCAGGCAAAGATCCGCGCGTTTTCGCACAATTTGGCCTGCAACCGAATGATATTGCAGTCGAAATTAATGGCGTGCGCCTAGACGATATGCAACAAGCCTATGGCGTGATGCAAGAATTACGGGAAGCGACTCAAGTTTCCATCAAACTCGAACGTGACGGCGAAATGAAAGATATTTCGATTAGCCTGTCGCAATAATTACACATTAACTATGGTTTATTTTCAATGAAATCAAAGTCTTTCCGTCGCTCCACTTTGATGTTTCGAACTAGCGCTTTGGCGTTGGCGATGCTCAGTTTTTTTGGCCAAGCCGTTGAGTATCAACCCAATTTCAAAGGCACTGAAATCAACGAATTCATTAATATTGTTGGTAAAAATCTCAATAAAACCATCATCGTTGACCCGCAAGTGCGTGGCCGCATTAATGTGCGTAGCTACGAAATGCTCAATGAACAGCAGTATTACCAATTTTTCCTCAATGTGCTGGAAGTCTATGATTTCTCTGTGGTGGAAATGAAAAGTGGTGTGCTGAAAGTCGTCCGGCAAAAAGACGCGAAAATGTCGAATATCCCAGTAGTTGGTGATAATGGCGGTGGCATCGGCGATGAAATGGTCACGCGGGTGGTGCAAGTCAAAAACGTCTCAGTGCGTGAATTAGCGCCATTATTACGCCAGTTTACCGACCAAGCTGGTGGTGGTCATGTGGTGAACTACGATCCATCGAACGTCATCATGATGACAGGCCAAGCTGAGGTTGTAAATCGGTTAGTCGATATCATTCAGCGCGTTGATAAAGCCGGTAACCAAGATGTTGAAATCATTCGATTAGGCTTCGCTTCAGCTTCTGAAGTGGTGCGTATTTTAGAAAACATCTATAAAAAACAAGGTCAAGGCGACCAACCAGAATTCTTGATCCCGAAAATTGTGGCCGATGAGCGCACCAACAGCGTGATCGTCAGTGGCGAATTGCAAGCGCGTCAACGCGTGGCTGAAATCGTGAAAAAGCTCGATGCACAGCAAGAAAATCAGGGCAATACTCGGGTGTATTATCTGAAATATGCCAAAGCCGAAGATTTAGTGAAAGTACTGCAGGGCGTCAGTAATTCGATGGTTGCAGCGGCGGCAGGTGCCCAAGGCCAAGCCGGTGGCGGACAACAAGGCTCTCGCGGTTCGAATCGTGAAGTGAGCATCGAAGCGCATGGCGAAAGCAATTCAGTCATTATCACCGCGCAGCCTGACATGCTAAGAAACTTAGAAGAAGTGATCCGTCAGGTTGACGTGCGACGGGCGCAAGTATTGGTTGAAGCTATTATCGTCGAAGTCGGTGAAACTGCCGGTATTAATTTAGGCGTGCAATGGGTCAGTGCTGAAGGTGGCATGCAGCAATTTACCAATGCTGGGGTACCGATTTCTGCGATTGCTGGTGGTGCAGCGGCGGCGGAGGCTAAAGCAGGAACGACGACAACGACCACGGTGGATCCGTCTACTGGTGCAAAAACAGAAGTTGTAACTGGCGGCGCTGATCCAGACTATTCCAAACTCGCCACCGCCTTAGGCGGTGTCAATGGCAGTTTATGGGGAGTAGTGAAAGATGATTGGGCTGCTGTGCTTCAAGCCGTCAAAGCCGACACCAATTCGAATATCTTAGCAACACCGCATTTAACCACCTTGGATAACCAAGAGTCGTATTTTATCGTCGGTGAAGAAGTGCCGGTAGAAACTGGAACCACGCAATCGCAAGGGGGTACGGGCACGCCATTTACCACCAAAGAGCGGAAAGAAGTCGGTATCAAACTCCGCGTCACACCCCAAATTAACGAAGGCAACGCGGTCAAACTCACGATTGAACAAGAAGTCTCTAGCCGTGCGGGTGACGTGAAAGGCGACCCTATCTTTAACAAACGTGAAATCAAAACCACAGTGATGGCGGATGATGGCATGACGGTGGTATTGGGTGGCTTAATTGACGAAGACGTGCAAGAAAGTGAATCGAAAGTGCCATTATTGGGCGATATTCCAGTGCTTGGGCACTTGTTCCGTTCAACCAGTTCCAGCAAGCGTAAACGCAATCTGATGGTGTTCATTCGCCCAACGATTATGCGAGATGGCGGTGTGATGAGTGACATTAGCCAGCGCAAATACAACTACATCCGCGCCAAACAATTGGTCGAACAAGACAATGGCATTAGCTTGATGCCGCAAACTGATACGCCAGAATTACCGGTCTGGGGCAAAGATAAAGAATTGCCTGCGGAGATCCAAGAACGCCTAGACAGCATGGATCAAGGTGAGAAAGAAACTGGGGGGAACCGATAACATGGCCGCGGTTGATGCTGAACTTGGGCAACCCAGTCGTTATCGTCTGCCATTTGGTTTTGCCAAGCGTCATGGCGTGTTATTGCAGCAGCAAGGTGAACAGTGGCAGTTGTTGATCCACCCACAGACTTCGCCTGAAGCCATGCTGGAAGTGCGCCGTTTGCTGCAGCAAGGGTTTTCTGTGCAGAAGCTGACTGCCCTCGAGTTTGAAGGCATGTTGGAAGCCGCCTATCAGCGTGACTCCAGCGAAGCGCAACAAATCATGCAAGACATTGGCAACGAAGTGAATTTAGCTTCGTTAGCGGATGAAATTCCTGAAACCGAAGACTTGCTTGAAAACGAAGACGACGCACCAATCATTAAACTGATTAATGCGATGCTGGGTGAAGCAATTAAACTTGGGGCTTCGGATATTCACGTCGAGACGTTCGAAAAAGCCTTAGTCGTGCGTTTTCGCATTGACGGGGTGCTGCGGGAAATGCTCAGACCCAACCGCAAGTTATCGAGCTTGTTAGTGTCACGGATTAAAGTCATGGCCAAGCTTGATATTGCCGAAAAACGGGTGCCACAAGATGGCCGCATTAGCTTGCGGATCGCAGGGCGTGCGGTTGACGTGCGGGTGTCCACCATGCCATCTAGCCATGGTGAACGCGTCGTGCTGCGGTTACTTGATAAAAACAACTCACATTTGAACCTTGCTGATTTGGGGATGACCGCTTCAGTGCAGCATGCTTTTGCTGATCTGATTTTAAAACCGCATGGCATTATTTTGGTCACAGGCCCGACTGGTTCTGGTAAAAGTACCACCTTGTATGCGGGCTTGACGGACATCAACACCAAAGACCGTAACATCCTGACCGTTGAAGATCCGATTGAATATGAACTGGAAGGTATCGGCCAAACGCAAGTGAACACCAAGGTCAATATGACCTTCGCTCGGGGGCTGCGGGCTATTCTACGGCAAGACCCTGACGTGGTGATGGTCGGTGAAATTCGGGACTTAGAAACGGCACAAATTGCCGTGCAGGCGTCATTAACAGGACACTTGGTGTTAAGTACCTTGCACACCAACACCGCATCGGGTGCGATCACCCGTTTAGAAGATATGGGCATTGAGCCATTTTTATTATCGAGCAGTTTGTTGGGGGTACTGGCGCAGCGTTTAGTTCGTACTTTATGCCCACACTGCAAGCAAGCTCATGAGCCGGATAAAGAAGAACGCAATTTGCTGGGCGTTAAGAAAACCGATGAAGTCGTGATTTATCGTGCGGTCGGTTGTGAGCAGTGCAATATGACTGGTTATCGCGGCCGAACCGGTATTCATGAATTGATTGTCGTCGATGAACATTGCCGCGAACTCATTCATAACGGCAAAGGCGAGCAGGCGATTGAAAAATACATCCGTTCGCAAAGCCCTAGTATTCGCCAAGATGGTTTTTCTAAGGTGTTATTAGGCTACACGACTTTGGAAGAAGTGTTGCGAGTGACTCGTGAGGATGCGTAGTGGCTGCATTTGAATACCAAGCGCTTGATGCAAAAGGGCGCAAAGTCAAAGGCGTGTTGGAAGCTGATAACGCGAGACATGCGCGCAGTTTGTTGCGTGAACAAAAGCTCAATCCGTTAAGCCTTGACATTGCATCGCAACAAGAGCAACTGATTGCCACTGGCCGCAAGTGGTTTCAGCCGGGCATTTCTGCCGGTGATTTAGCGCTCATCACCCGTCAGCTGGCCACATTGGTTGAAGCTGCGTTGCCGATTGAATCCGCTCTGCAAGCGGTGGCCGAGCAATGTGAGAAGCCGCGGTTGCAAAGCATGATGATGTCGGTGCGCTCAAAAGTGGTGGAAGGCTATAGTTTGGCCGAGGGCTTGGCGGAATTCCCGCATATTTTTGACCATCTGTTTCGCTCTATGGTCGCTGCCGGTGAAAAATCGGGCCACTTGGATGGTGTGTTAAATCGCTTGGCCGATTATACCGAGCAGCGTCAGTATATGCGCAGTCAAACCATGCAAGCTCTGCTTTATCCTGCCATCTTGACCTTTTTTGCGATCGCAGTCATTGCCATCTTGTTAGCCTTTGTGGTGCCGAAAATTGTCGAGCAATTTGTGCACATGGGACAAAGCTTGCCGACCGCTACTGTCGCCTTAATTGCGATCAGTGATTTTATTCGCAATTATGGTTTATTGGTGTTAGGAGCCATCATTGCCGGCAGTGTTGCCTTTAAACAAGCATTAAAAAAACAGGATTTTCGCCTGAAATACGATCGGACTATTTTGCGCCTTGGCATTTTAGGGAAAGTGAATCGCGGTTTAAATACCGCCAGATTTGCCAGAACCTTGAGCATTCTTAACGCCAGTGCGGTACCACTGTTGGAAGCCATGCGCATCAGTTCTGATGTACTGAGCAATACCTACATGAAACAAGCAATGAATGAAGCGACTTTGCGCGTGCGCGAAGGGACATCGTTGCGGACGGCGCTCGCTCAGACCAAATTGTTTCCACCAATGATGCTGCATATGATTGCGAGCGGCGAAAAAAGTGGCCAGTTGGACGGCATGTTAGGGCGTGCGGCCGACATGCAAGATCGGGAATTTACCACCTTGGTCACAGTATCCTTAAAAGTGTTTGAACCGCTATTAGTCTCGACAATGGCGTTCATGGTGTTATTTATCGTACTTGCGATTTTACAGCCAATCTTGGCATTAAATAATTTAGTTGGAGGAGGTTAGTCAAATGAAACAACAACGTGGGTTTACCCTGCTGGAGATGATGGTTGTCATCGTGATTTTAGGGATTTTAGCAGCGATGGTTGTTCCTAACTTGATTGGTAACCAAGAGCAAGCGGCCAAGCAAAAAACTGCGGTGGATATTAAGCAGTTAGAAAATATGCTGGATTTATACAAAATGCAGAACGGCTTTTACCCAACCACCGATCAGGGGTTGGAAGCGCTTGTCACCATGACCACGTCTGAGCCAGTGCCGCGCAATTTTCCAGATGGCGGTTACACCCGTCATTTGCCGAAAGATCCATGGGGTGGCGAATACAAACTGATTAGCCCAGGTGAAATGGGCCGTATTGATATTTTCTCTGCAGGGCCAGATCGTACCGAAGGCACTGAAGATGATATCGGCAACTGGAACATCGACGGGCAAGACGAGACCCAAAACTAATGAATAAAGTAGCCAGTCGTGGTTTTACGCTGATTGAAATGATGATTGTCATCGTGTTGATTGGCTTTCTGGCTACTTACGTCATGTTGAATTTCACAGGGGAGTCTCGCAAGGACTTACTCAATAAAGAAACCGAACGCCTGCAACAGAAGATCCAATTAGCGGCCGAGCTCTCTATGCTGAAGCAACTCGAATTGGGGCTTTTTATCGATGAAGAAGGGTATCGGTTTATGGTGTTCGAACAGGAGCAATGGCAAATTGTCATGCAGCCTGCTTCGCTTGCTGAGTATAAGTTCCCCCAAGGGATCCGCTTTGAATTAGAACTTGAAGGCCTGGCTTGGGCTGACAAAAACTTGCTCAGCCGGGTGGAATGGCAAGAAGAAGACGACAAGTTATTTGAAGATAACAGTTTTGATGAACTCGAAGCCGAAAAAAAACTGGCCGAAGATGAAAAAGCTGAGCAAAACGCCACTGAAGAGCGCAACAAAGGGAAAACGGTGAAACCAATAAAACGGCAAACAGGCGTCGTTTCGCAACCGCGGAAAAAAACCGACCCGCCGTTGCCGATGATGTTTATTTTGTCGAGTGGCGAAATTACGCCCTTTTTGTTGACGCTCAAAGAAGACACTGAGCTGCCTGTATTGGCGCAAGAACTGAAAGCAGAATATAGCATTCCACTGGAGCGCAGCGAGGTCTTCAATGGCCGATAAACAACGGGGTTTTACCTTGCTGGAATTATTGGTGGCGATGGCGATTTTAGCCATGACGGGCGTCACTTTGATGCGCGTGAGTTCCGAGCATATTCGCTCGGTGAGCTATTTAGAAGAATTGTCTGTGGCGGCCATGATTGCAGAAAATCAACTGCAGTTGGTTCGTTTAGAAACACGCTGGCCACCGAAAGCCAAGGCCGAAGGTCAGGTAGAAATGGCCAAACGCAAATGGAAATGGCGGCAGGAAACATTGGAAACCGATGATCCGAATTTTCGGATGGTGCGTGTGAAAGTGAGTACTGAAGATAATCCGGACCAAGTGGTCTCGACTTTAACCACCTTCGTTGGGCGTCGTGATGATTAGCCGCGGTTTTACCTTACTGGAAATGCTGTTGGCAATTTTAATTTTCGCTTTTGTCGGTGCAGGCTCTATTGCCATGTTAAATACCGTGACCTCGAGCGATCAAGGTTCGCGGCAAAGTATTGAACGCATGGAAAAATTGCAACGTGCCATGTTGGTGTTTGAGCGCGACATTTGGCAAATCACGCCGCGGCAAATCCGAGTGAATGGCGATTCACCCAGCAAATTAACTTTGGCGGGCGCCAGTAATTTTATCGAAAGTGATGATGATGGCATTACTTTTAGCCATGCCGGTTGGACCAATCCAGGCATGGTGTTACCGCGCAGTGAAGTGCAATTTGTTGGGTACCGACTGAAAGAACAGAAATTCGAGCGTTTGTTTTATTTGTACCCAGATGCCGTGACGGGTGAAGAGCCGAATAAGCAAGTGTTACTGGAAGGGGTTGATGAACTGAAGTTTCGCTATTTAGCGCAGGCATCTGCGGAACAAACGAGCGATCTGCAGTGGTTAGAGTCTTGGGATAATGCCAAATGGCCGCGGGCGGTGAAGATCACCTTGTCTTCCGATGAATTGGGCACCATTGAACGGATTTTCATGCTACCGCAAAATGGAGCTGCCGAATGAATAAGCAGCGTGGCGTGGCACTCATTGCTGTCATGATGATGCTCGCATTGTCGGTGGTGTTGGTGGTTTCGATGACAGGCCGTTTGCAGCTACAACTGCAGCGCAATATGAATATCCAAATGCGGCAACAAGCGTTATGGCTGGCGTTAGGTGCAGAAGAATTTACCCGACGAACGCTGAAAAAAGCGGTCGTGGGCAAAGATAACGTCAATCTTGGCCAAGAGTGGGCGCAAACGGGCGTCTCTTTTCCGCTTGAGCAAGCGACGATTAGTGGCGAAATTAAAGACTTAAATAGTTGTTTTAATTTAAATAGTTTGCAAAAGAAACAGCCCAAAAGTAATAACAGTGCTGCGCCTGAGCCGGAACAAGAGCGCTCTGCGGCACAGCAAGAACAAACTGAAACCGTCAAAGCGCAAGAAGAACAGCGCAGCGAGCAACAGGCCGCGAATTCACGCACTGACGAGTCGACGATGACGCCAGCACAAAAGGCCATGTTGAGTTTATTGGAAAATAACGTGACTGAACTCAGTATGCCGGCCGAATACTTAGTGGTGCGTTTAACGGATTGGCTGGATGCCGATACCACGTTACAGAATTCTGGGGGGGCGGAAGAAAATGACTATGCAGCGTTAGAGTTTCCGTTTTATAACCCGAATAGTTTAATGGTAAGCAAAACCGAGCTGCGCAACATTTTAGATATGACAGTGGCGGATTATCAGATGTTAGCGCCTTTTGTCTGTGTTATTCCTGAAGATAATTTGTTGAAGGTTAACGTCAACACACTGGAAAAAGAACAGGCGCCTTTGCTCTCTGCATTAATTCCATCCCTGACAGTGGAAAATGCGGAGGCATTAATTGCAGGGCGACCCGAAAAAGGCTTTGCTGATATTAATGAATTTAAGCAAGCAAAACAGATGGCGGGTTTGGCGTTGTCTGAGGATGAACAAAGTTTGCTGGATGTGAAGTCCAAATATTTTCAAGCGGATCTGACGATAGATACCACAGAGAGTAGTTTTAAATTAATCACTATTTTTAAAGTGGACGAAAAACAAGTCCAAGTGATTGCGCGGCGCTTTGGAGGCCCTGGGTGAGTGAACAATTAATAATAAGACTGGGTAGTACAGCCCAGGCGCCGATCTGGTGGTTGGTCTGGTCGCAACAAAGCCAAGAAGTCATTGCATCAGGGCGCTTAGCGAATGCTGCCGAATTGGTAGGACTTGCCGAACGTATCAATCATCGGTCTGCCGTGATTCTGGTGCCAGCTTGTGATGTGATTTTAAAAGAAGTGCCAGTGCCAACCAAACCGAATCGGCAACTTTTGCAAGCAATCCCCTATATGTTGGAAGAAGAACAAGCCGAAGATATAGAAAGTCTGTTGGTGTTGTTTGCCGAAGCGAGAGCTACAGAACAAGGTTATTTGCAACAAGTGGCTGTGGTTCGTAAAGAATTATTCCTTGAATGGCTAAGTTGGGTTGAAGATGCAGGCTTCCAAGCACGCCGGATGCTGCCTGACGCCTTGTTATTGCCAGACTTAGCGCAGCCTGTTGCCATAGAATTGGGTGGACAGTGGCTGTTGAAGCAAAACCCTTGGCAAGTCAGTTGTATTGATGCTGATTGGTGGCCTGAATACTTAAGTTTGTTAGCGTTACCTGAGCTGCTTAGCTACAGTCCATGGCCAGCTTCTGTGTTGCAAGCGCATCAATTAGCACCTGCCGAATTACCCTTGGCTTTGTTGGCTCGCCAATTAGAACAGAGCAAATTTACTTTGTTGCAAGGCGAGTTTGCGCCGAAAAAAGCGCAGAATAAAACCTTCCTACAATGGCGCAGCAGCATTGTGCTGGCAGCGACTTGTACCGCTATTTATTTGGCCGGGCAGTTATTAGAGACTTATCGCTTCAATCAGCAAGCCCAAACAGCCCAAGCGGCAGCGGTTAGTTTGTACAAAGCCAAGTTTCCCCAAGAACGGATCAGTAATTTAAAGCGGCAAGTTGAGCGTAAATTGGCGGCAAGCGGTGGCAGCGCCAACAGCGATTTGCTGGGATTTCTCGCGCTAGTTCAACCAGCCGTTAGCCAAGCGGAAAGCATGACCTTGGATAACTTCCGCTATGACCAGAAAAAAGCTGAGTTCAAATTTCAGGCGACAGCCAGTGATTTCCAGAGCTTTGAACAACTGAAAAACACCCTGCAGCAGCAAGGTCAACAACTTGAACAAGGCGCCTTGAGTCAAGTGGCAGGCAAAGTGCAAGGCAGTATGACATTACGAGGCAAATCATGAAGGCATTACAATCTTGGTGGCTAAGCCTACAACCTCGGGAACAGCAAGTGTTGAAAATTGCGGGTATTGTGCTCGCAGTAGGTATGTTTTATAGCTTGATTTGGCAGCCAATTCAGCAAGCTCGGAAAGACAGTGAAGTCCGAGCAAAAGCAGCCGTTGAGCAATTGGCTTGGTTGCAAGCCAAACTGCCGTTATTGGCGCAAACGAATCAAGTGGCTAGCAGCGGCAGTCTGAATGATGTCGTAGCGCAGACTGCGCCTCGGTTTAAAGTGAAAGTCAGTCGCATGCAGCCGCAGAATGAGCAGTTGCAAGTATCCCTGGAAGATGTGGCTTTTGAGCAATTGTTGCGTTGGTTAACTGAATTGCAATCCAAGCATGGTGTGTCATTAGTGCAATTAGATATCGCGGCCTCTGAAGTACCTGGTACCGTTCGGGTTCGTCGTCTCGTGCTGGAATAACAGGATTAGAACATGAAGAAAGTGGGTTTGTGGCTGCTGGGTATTTTGGCATACCTAATCTTTACGGTGTTGTTGACGCCTGCCAGCTGGTGGTTAAAGTTCGCGACACTGCCTGCAGGGCTGCAATTAGGGCCTGTCAGTGGCACCTTATGGTCCGGTCAAGTGCAAGGGGTGCGCTGGCAGAAACTGGTGGTGCCAAGCTTGACGTGGCAATTGGATTTATCCGCTGTTTGGCGCGGTCAATTGGGTTTAGCGCTGAAAGGCGGTGACGTCAAAATCGATAGCTTGCCATTCTTTCAACTGAATGCTGAACTGACACCTAGCCGGTTCACGATTCTGCCATCCAATCTGCGTGTGCCGATGGCAACCATCATGCAGAATGTGCAATTACCGATGCCCGCCGATGCCAGTGGTAGTGTGGTGTTAAATATCAAAGACTTTGAGTTAGGTAAGCCCTATTGTTCCCGCTTGGTGGGTAATGCCAGTTGGCAAGATGCCAAGTTTAAAGCGCCAACAGGTTGGTTAGATTTAAAAGCCATTCATGCCACTTTGGGCTGTGAAAATGGCGCTATCGTGTTGAACACATCAGCAGATAATCCGTTGGCACTATTAGTGAAAGCTGAAGTGGCAGCCGACAGTTATCGCGTGGCTGGCACTTTAAAACCAGACGCCTCGATGCCGCCTGAAGTGCATCAAGCGATGCAGTTTGTTGGGCCAACCGATAACGAAGGCCGCTTCATTTTAGACTTAAAAGGTCGGATCCAGAACTAAAGCTTGAAGCCACGGTTTGCAGATTCATGGTGGCAGCTAAGTACACAATAACGCCAGCTTTTGCTGGCGTTATTTTTGGCAAATTCAGCAGTTAGTTGCTGGGGCGAGGCTTGCGAATATCAGCCAGCAATACCGAGTAATCAGTGATCGCAGGGAAGTCATCGATGTGTTTATCGGCTTGTTGGCTGTCAGGGTTGGCGACTGCTAACAGTTGTGCGATACCAAACTCTTTTGCCGCGTGCAAAATAGTCAGGCTGTCATCGACAAACAAGGTTCTGCTTTTATCAAAACCAACGCGTTGTTGCAGCTGCTGCCACAACGCTTGTGACTCTTTCGTGACGCCAAATTCATGGGTGGAAATGAGCTCTGAAATATAACTGGCGAGGGTGGTGCGTTCAATTTTCAAAGACAAACTATCCGGGTGGGCATTGGTCACTAACACGATGCGACGACCGCTGGCCTTGAGTGCAGTTAAAAATTCCGGCACATCGGCCCGCATGGCGATTTTGTCCATCACTTCACGTTTCAGTTCATTGATTGGCAACTGCAAGCGTTTGGCCCAATAATCCAAACAATACCACTCCAGTTTTCCTTGCAACACTTCGTATTCCGCTTTCAGCTGCGCTTTGGCGTCAGCTACACTGATGCCGCTGATCTGGCTCCAACGCAGGGGTAAATGTTCCAACCAAAAGTAATTATCAAAGTGCAAATCTAGCAGTGTGCCGTCCATGTCGAGCAAAACAGTGTCAATAGTAGACCAATCCAGCATAGGTTTTTCCACGTTTCCGATTTATAGTAGCAAGGGAATATTTCAGCGTTCATTGTAGCAGAGGCAGCGGTATGGCTGAATGGCAAGACGACAGAATCAAACCGGAAATTCTTGGCGCTGAAGTGATCGCGCAAAGTCGGTTTTTTAAAGTAGAGCAGGTGCAATTGCGTTTTAGCAATGGCGAAGAACGGCTTTTTGAACGGATGCGTGGTTCGGGTCGTGGGGCCGTGATGGTGGTGGCTTGTCCCGATCCTGACCATTTTTATCTGATCCGCGAATATTGTGCCGGCACGCATGATTATCAGCTTGGCTTTCCTAAAGGGCTGATTGATCCTGGTGAAGATGCACTGCAAGCGGGGAACCGTGAGCTGAAAGAGGAAGCGGGTTTTGGGGCGCGCCAAATCATTCCGTTGCGGTCGGTGGCGCTCGCTCCGGGCTATTTTAATGCTACAATGCAAATTGTGCTGGCCACTGATTTATATGCAGAGCGCTTGGTAGGTGATGAACCTGAACCGCTCGAATTAGTGCCTTGGCGTTGGTCGCAACTCGACGAATTGCTGGCTCGGGCTGATTTTACCGAAGCACGCAGTCTCGCCGCCTTGTTCCTTGCAAAAAACTATCTGGACTGCCATCAGGATGTTTTTAAGTAAACTGTTAGAGCCGGTCAAAACTGCTGCGCGTGAGGCAGGCGATTTGCTGTGGCAAATCTATCAGTCGGGTGATTTCGAATATAGTGCCAAGGCTGATGAAAGCCCGGTGACCAGTGCAGATTACGCCGCGAATCGAGCCATTTTGGCGGCCCTTAGTGATTTAACGCCGGACATTCCAATTATTTCTGAAGAAAGTTTCCAAGTGCCTTTGCAGCAACGGCAAGATTGGCCGCGTTATTGGCTGATTGACCCGATGGATGGCACGCAAGAGTTTGTTGCCCGCAGTGGTGATTTTGCCGTCAGTATCGCGCTGGTTGAACATGGCTGGCCCGCGCTCGGGGTCATTTATTGGCCCAAAGAACAAATTTGGTACTACGCCACCAAAGGTCATGGCGCGTTTAAACAACAACGGAACCTCATCAATCGCATTCGCGTACGCGAGCATCAACCGGGTGAAACCCTGCGCATCGCAGTGAGTCGTCGGCAGTCCCGAGCAATGATTGACGCCTTGTTAGCGCCGACGCAAACCGTCGAATATATTGCGCTTGGCAGTTGTTCCTTAAAAAGCTGTTTGGTGGCTGAAGGTGGGGCTGATTGTTATCTGCGCATCGGCCCAACCGGTGAATGGGATACTGGCGCCGTGCATGTGATTGTCGAAGAAGCGGGCGGTAAAATCTTAGACAGTGAATTTTTCCCGCTGACCTACAATCAACGCGAAACTTTGGCCAATCCAGATTTTATGGTGATCGGGCAAACGGCTGCCAATTGGCGGGAATTGATCCAAGCGCGAGTGACCGCCCGTTAAGCGCTGCGCGATTTTGCCAGATCCTGCACGCACGGCCTGCGCGAGTGAGCTTCAATCGGAACCTACTTGCTATAAAAGCCCCGCTCTACACTCACAAGCGCCGTGTTTTGCTATCCTGAATGGGAGACGGCTATAACAAGCCTATCCCCCATTTTAATAGGCTTGCCAGCAGCAACATTGCGCCAAGACTGGCACCATACAACACAATAAACCAATGCAATCCTGAGCGTTTGACTTGGCGCCAAGCTTTAAATCGTGTGCTGATACGGCTTTGGCTTTGCGGTTGATTCAGCAGCGAACTTTGCTCGGACATTTTAATAACCCGCCGAGAAATCTTCGACTTTACCGGCAAAAATCCGAT
>JACCDH011193400.1_pt1 | contig 43254 bp, 39 predicted proteins | sample 7442481 | NCBI WGS metagenome assembly JACCDH01 (sample SAMN15323433, study PRJNA562643) | freshwater metagenome | isolation source: river surface water | place: USA:Blue River Watershed | collected 2017-08-15 | reverse complement strand
CGAAATCGTTTACAACGCCGGCGGCGAGCCGTCGGTGGTGGTGAACGCGGTGTTGGCCGGCAAAGGCAACTACGGCTTCAACGCTGCCAACGACACCTACGGCGACATGATCGAAATGGGTATTCTGGATCCTACAAAAGTGACCCGTACGGCTTTGCAGAACGCCGCTTCTGTGGCCAGCTTGATGCTGACCACCGAGTGCATGGTCTCTGAAGCCCCCAAAGAGGAATCCGCTGGCGGCGGTATGCCTGACATGGGCGGCATGGGTGGTATGGGCGGCATGGGCATGTAATGCGCCCATGACACCGATCAAGCCTCGGCTTGATCCCAGTGCCACAATCAACCCTGCAGGTGCCAACCTGCAGGGTTTTTTTCTGTCTGAACGGATCGCTCATGAATTTTCAGCAACACCACAGCGCGATGCTGCTCAAGTACTCGGGCATCAGCTTCATTTCAGGGGCCGTGAACCATGGCTTTTTCAGCGGTGAGCGCTCGCTGTGGACCGCCGCCATCGGCATGGTGCTGTTCGTGCTCGGGGCCTGGATGGAACACCGCCTGAACGCGACGTCCACAGACAGCCAAGCAGCGGGTTTGTTTCAAACCCTGGTGCTCGGGGCCTTGCTGTCGATAGGCTTGGGCTTTTTCACCGGCGGTCTGCAACACTTTCCAGACTCACCCGCCCGCAGCGCATGGGTGGTGCCACTGGGGTTTATGGTCTCGGTATTGGCTTTGGCGTTGAGCACGCACCAGGCCTGGCGGCGCAGTACCACGGTGTATGTGGCCCTGGTGGGCTCCTTGGTGGCTGTGGGCAGTTATGGCGCTTGGCAATGGTTGGCGCAGCACCCTGAGTGGGCAGCGACGGGCCACGCGCATGGCGAGGCACCGGCTGCAGAACACAGCCATGGGGAGCCCGCGCACATCGGACATGCGGCCACAGCTGGCCCCTCGGTCATGTTGATCACACGCAGCATCGGAGTGACGATGGACGACCAGATGCGCTTTACGCCTTCACAGGTGGACGTGCGCGAAGGCGAGACCATCCGTTTTGTGGTGCGCAATGCGGGCCAAACCGCCCACGAAATGGTGCTGGGCTCAGACGCCGATATCCAAGCCCACGCCCAAGCCATGCAGGAAGGACAAGCACATGATCAAAGCCACAGCCACGGCAGCGGCGCGGCCATCACGGTGGCGGCAGGCCAAACGGGCGAGATGGTGGTGAAGTTCGATCAAGCCCAAACCCTGCAGATGGCTTGCCTGATTCCAGGCCACTTCGAAGCGGGCATGCGCGGCACGCTGAATGTGCGCAAGGCAGGGGCAGCCTCGACGACGTCCGTGCCCGCAGCGCACGACCACAGCACGCACAAGCACTGAGACCTCAGGGCCCGCCAGGCCCAAGCCTCAAGCTTCGACGATGTCAAAGCTGGTGGTGATCTCGGCCGTCTTGCCCAGCATGATGCTGGCCGAGCAGTATTTGTCGTGGCTCATGGCAATCGCCCGCTCGACCGCGCTGGCGGGCACGCCCTTGCCGGTGACGGTGAAGTGCATGTTGATTTTGGTGAAAACTTTGGGGTCGACTTCGGCACGCTCACTGCTGAGCTTGACGCTGCAGCCGCGCACATCGTGGCGACCGCGCTTCAAGATCAACACCACGTCATAAGCGGTGCAACCGCCTGTGCCGGCCAGCAAAGTTTCCATCGGGCGTGGGGCCAAGTTTTGCCCACCGTTTTCAGGCTTGACCGCATCGGGCGCGCCATCCATCGCGATGACGTGGCCGGAGCCGGTCTCGGCCAAAAAGCCCATGCCGGAGCGGGTGCCGGCAGCGCCGGTCCAAGTGACTGTGCATTCCATGATCGGTTCCTTGTGTTGCTGTGTTCACTTGATCGGGTCAAGCTTCGCGTTTGGCAGCGATCGTAAACGGATTTTCAGGGCAGGCTTTACATGATTTTTGCAATTTGAGACAGGCAACTTGCTGCATTGCAACAAAACGCCGCTACAATTTCGCACATGCGTGCTTTTTTGCATGCACCGTTTGTCTCCTCCACGCTCCGAAAAGGTGGATTTGCCCCGAACCGCAAGGCTCGGGGCATTTTTTTTGCCCCGTTATCATCAGGGTCAGTCCACACTGAATGCGGCAGCCCCATGCTGCCAACTGCACGCCATGTCCAAACACCTCAAGCCCGCCGACTACCTCAAGAAAATACTCAACGCCAAGGTCTACGACGTGGCGACCGAGTCGGCCCTGGAAACCGCCAAGAACCTGTCACGCCGCCTGCACAACAAAGTGCTGCTCAAACGCGAAGACCAGCAACCGGTGTTCAGCTTCAAGCTGCGCGGCGCGTACAACAAGATGGCGCACCTGACACCCGCGCAGCTCCAAAAAGGCGTCATCTGCGCTTCAGCAGGCAATCACGCCCAAGGCGTGGCGCTCAGCGCCAGCAAACTGGGCACACGCGCCGTGATCGTGATGCCCACCACCACACCACAAGTGAAGATCGATGCGGTCAAAGGCCTGGGCGGCGACGTGGTGCTGTTTGGCGAGAGTTATTCCGATGCTTACAACCACGCCGTGCTGCTCGAGAAAAAACAAGGCCTGACATTCGTTCACCCTTTTGACGACCCGGACGTGATCGCAGGACAAGGCACGATCGCCATGGAAATGCTGCGCCAGCACCAAGGCCCCCTGGATGCGGTGTTCGTGGCCATTGGCGGCGGCGGCCTGATCAGTGGCGTGGCCAATTACATCAAGGCGGTGCGCCCCGAGGTGAAAGTGATCGGCGTGCAGATGAACGACTCGGACGCCATGATCCAGTCGGTCAACGCCAAAAAACGCGTCACACTGCCCGACGTGGGCCTGTTCTCCGACGGCACTGCGGTGAAACTGGTGGGCGAAGAAACCTTCCGCGTTTCACGCGCCTTGGTCGATGAATACATGACGGTGGACACCGACGCAGTGTGCGCCGCCATCAAAGACGTTTTTGTGGACACGCGATCGATCGTCGAGCCCGCAGGCGCTTTGGCTGTGGCCGCCATCAAAAAATATGTGGCCCAGCACAAGACCAAGGGCGAGACCTATGCCGCCATCTTGTGCGGCGCCAACATGAACTTTGACCGCCTGCGCTTTGTGGCCGAACGCGCCGATGTGGGCGAAGAAAAAGAAGCCCTGTTTGCCGTGACCATTCCCGAAGAGCGCGGCAGCTTCAAGCGCTTCTTGGAGCTGATTGGCAGCTTGCCCGGCGGCCCGCGCAATGTGACCGAGTTCAACTACCGCATGAGCGACACCGACAAGGCCCATGTGTTTTTGGGCTTGTCCACCCACGGCAAAGGTGAGAGCACCAAGATCACGGGCCACTTCAACAAACAAAAATTTGCCGCCATCGACCTGACACACGACGAGTTGGCCAAAGAGCACATCCGCCACATGGTGGGCGGTCACTCGGCCTTGTCACAAGACGAGCGCTTGCTGCGCTTTGTGTTCCCCGAGCGTCCAGGGGCTTTGCTCAAGTTTTTGAGCCTGATGCGTCCGGGCTGGAACATCAGCTTGTTCCACTACCGCAACCAAGGCGCCGACTATGGCCGCATCCTGGTGGGCCTGCAGGTGCCGCCCAAGGACGACAAAGCCTTTGCCAAATTCATGGACACGCTGGGCTATCCCTACGCAGAAGAGACGAACAATCCGGTCTACAAGATGTTTTTGCGGGCATAAAAAAACGGGCATAAAGCCCGTTTTTTCAAGTCATTTCGCCGATCAAAACGGTGTGCCGTCCTGTTTGCGCGGCTGGTACCAGTTATACGAGCGCATCAAGTTGCGTTGCTCTGCGTCCTTGCCCCAAAGCTCGGAATAGGTCATCCATGTGCGTGGATGAAAATCACCCAACGCATTGACCGCTACCCCAGTAGCGCAATGCGCATCTGCAAGGGATTGCCGACTGCATTTGATCTCGGCAGCACGCAAAGTAGACCGCACGCCCAATTGGTCATCCCAGCCCGTTGCATTCGTGCCTGAGATCCAGGTTTTGTTAGCGTTTTCTTCATTGCGACGACCACTGATCCAAAGCGATGTCATCGGCACAATACTGTCCGTCCATGACAGGCTATAACCCCCAGTCGCAGGAACCGGCACCGGCGATTGCGCTGCATCACATGTCGCATCCCCCGAAAAACAAGGTGTCAGCAAGTTGGAGGACTGCATCTTCAAAGCCTTGATCCCGGCCAAAGCAGCATCGGTATACCTTGGCATCACCGCATCAGGGCCATTGGAGCCCATCAACTCTTCGACCGTCATCGGACGCGCCACAGACCATGTTTTCTGTATTTTCGTGGTCCCGTCCATGAATACATATTCAATTTCCCACATGCCCATGCTGGGATATTCAGCCAATTCTGCCGAAGTCGGGGTAAATGGCTGACCCGAATCATCCAAAGGTCGCATGATTCCCACGTCCTTGATGTCAGACGGCAATCTGGTTTCAGTATCGGAAATGAATTTCTGGGCAAAAGTCAAAGACTTGCTGGTGCCCGAGCAATGGTATTTCGGCCTGTTCACCCCATATGTCGTTGTTTCTGTATTTTTGGGGGTCGATACTTGGTTGTCGCTTCCAAAATTCACTTCCGAAACCTTGCAAATAGCAAGATCACGAGAAGCCCCGCCAAGCGCCGATGCCATCAGGATTTTCTTGCGCTTGGGCGTGGTGACTTTGGCATAGTTCACAACGGACTTGCCGCTTTGAATCAAATCACGCACTGAAATCAGATACTGACTTTGCACATAATCGAGCGACCGGTCACTGCGCAAGGGAAACTCGCGCTTTTGACTGTGGGAGACCACCGTCCAAGGATAAATATTCCGATCCCCGGAAAGCCCCAGAATTTCCTCACCGTTGTATGTGTACTTGGTTGTATAGAGCATGATGTTTTCCCGATTGCCCTGCTCATTCACCCATGACATTGCCACGATGGCGCGGCCCACACCATCGCCACGACGAACACCCATCAAATCCTGAACCAAATAAGGCTTAGGCACTGGCTTGAATTCAACAGAACCTGCGTACGTGAACAAGCCTGCAAACTGGGCACTGGCACCCAAACGTTGACCAAAATTCAAATATTGCGTCGGATCATTGTTGAGAAACACTTTTTTGCATGGCGCCGACAACACCGCACTGGCACCATCGGTTCTGACAGACGGCAAGTCCCGGTAGCATGCATTCAGATTGGCAATCAATCCCGTGTAAAGAACCGACGCATTGTCTGGCGTGAGTTCATTCGCATTGAGCGTCCCTAGCCTGACACGCTCTGCATTGGCCTCGGCAAGAGAAGAACGGGAAGTCAAGTTCACAACAGGCAATTGACTCGCAGGATTTTCCGGATCAGTCGCCACCTTGACAACAAATTGAACGTTAGCTGTTTTGACCGTTCCATTCGCGGCATTGGACACAACAGAAATCGAATCAAGCAGTTTGTCTTGTCCCTTTCCATTCGCAACGAACGCCGAAGTAAAAATATCAGCTGAAGCCCCTACGGCGCTACTTACAGGAGAAAGCGCTGCTGAAATGATCTGCCGTTTCTCTTGCACAAGTTCCTTGGTCGGCGCAACGGCATTGGTTTGCAAAGCAGCAACAAGTCCTTCAGCTGCACCGGTCGGGGAGACGAAAGCCGCCACAGCATCAGAAAGAGGTGTGATATTTGACACACCACTTGATGCATCCGTGTGGATGGCATGGAGCACAATTTCATCTTTAGCAAGTTTTAAGGTGTACGGGGCAACACCTTTGGTCGTCAAAGTGACACTGAAAACACCACCCGCACCCGTATTGCCGGATCCAACGACTGCGCCAGTGGCGTCATAAACCGTTATCGATCCAGCTTCAATGGGCGCCCCAACTGCGGCCGTTCCCGATATCACAACGGACTGAGGAGACGTACCAACTCCATTATTCGAGGACCCACCCCCACAAGCCACCAACACCGCCGCCGCAGGCAGCAAGACCAATTTCATCGTTTTCTTCAACATAACGACCCTTTAGGCGAAAAATTACTAAAAAATCATTTTGAAACTGAAAAATATTTTTGAGAAGCATTTATTCTCAGTAGTTACCCTCGAACAACGAAATTGATAAAATCAGCGCTTATGGTTTATTCAAGGGCGGAAGGTTGAGTGTGACCTGTGAACCAAGTGAGGCAAGCCGGGCCTGGCGGTTAGTCAACGCTTCGAGCGTCCAGCCATCAATCACCACTTGCCCCACGCGAAACGGCTTGGGCGCTTGGCCATCGATGGCCAACAAAGCGCTGCCTTGACCGCTGGACCCTGCAATGACCCCGAGCAACTGAATGGACTTGTCGTCCGCGCTGGGCAAGCCCTCTTTCACCCGGGTAGCGCCCAAAATGCGGGGCAGCGCGTCCGCTGACGCCCCCAAGGCTCCTTGCGGTGCATCCACCAGCGCAGTCTTCGCCAAAGATGGCTCAGACGGAAAACTCCAGATCCAATAGCCTGCGCTCAAAGCAGCAGCGAACCATATCAGGCCCGTCAGCCAAGGGGTCCATCTGGAACGCGGTGCAAGAGGTAGGCGAAAAGTGGTCATACAGAGATTATGATGGATGGCATGCAAACCTCACCGTCCTCCCGCTCACGCCGCCAACGCGGCTTCACCCTGATTGAACTCATGGTCGTGCTGGCCATCATTGGCGTGTTGGCCGCCTTGATCGTGCCGAATGTTCTGGGGCGCGCCGACGATGCCCGCATCACCGCCGCGCGCACGGACGTGGGCAACCTGATGCAGGCGCTCAAGCTCTACAAGCTGGACAACCAACGCTACCCCAGCGCCGAGCAAGGCCTCAAAGCCCTGATCGCCAAGCCCACCTCCGAGCCTGTGCCGGTCAACTGGAAATCTTATTTGGACAAATTGCCCAACGACCCTTGGGGCCGCGCTTACCAATACATGAACCCTGGCATCAAGGGCGAGGTGGATGTGCTGTCCTTTGGCGCTGACGGTCAAGCCGGTGGCGAGGGCAACAATGCGGACATCGGCAGCTGGCAATAAGCCAGCTCAGACCTCATCCCAAGGCTTTACCCTGCTGGAACTTTTGGTGGTGGTGGCGCTGATCGCCATCGCCACAGCCGGGGTGAGCTTGTCCTTGCGTGGCAGTGCCGACAGCGCCTTGGAGCGCGACGCCACACGGCTGGCCGCCTTGATGGAAACCGCCCGAGCCCAATCGCGCGCCAGCGGCTTGACCGTGGTGTGGCGCAACACACCGACAGGGTTTGTGTTTGAAGGCTTACCGCCTCCTGGCTTGCCGCAAAACTGGCTGAACGACAGCACACGCGCAGCCCAGCCACTGGCGGTGGTGCTGGGCCCCGAACCCTTGATCGCGCCACAAAGCATCGCCTTGATGAGCACGCAGGGCACGAGCAGCATCTGGCTGGTCAGCGATGGCCTCAGTCCTTTTCAGGTGCAGCGCAGCCCTGGCCGGACGCCGCCATGAAACGCTTGTCCAAGGGCTTCACCCTGATCGAGGTGCTGGTGGCGCTGGGCATTGTGGCCGTGGCGCTGATGGCTGGCCTCCAAGCCACGGGCTCGCTCAGCCGCAACGCTGAACGGCAAAGCCTGAGCATGTTGGGCCAGATGTGCGCCGACAACGAACTGATCCGCTTGCGCCTGCGCAGGCAATTGCCCGACACGGGCAGCAGCGATGTGGAATGCCTGCAGGCCGGGCAAGCCTTGCAGGTCAATCTGAACATCAAGACCACGCCCAACCCCAACTTCCGGCGGGTGGACGCCCGGGTGCTCCAGCAAGGCGAGTTCATCTTGCAAGTGTCCACCGTGATGGGGCGCAACTGATGCACTTCGCGCCTCAACGCCACGCGGGCTTCACCTTGATCGAGGTGCTGGTGGCCATCACCGTCATGGCGTTGATGTCGCTCATGGCTTGGCGCGGGCTGGACGGCATGCTGCGCTCGCAAAGCGGCTTGCAAAGCCGCGCCAACGAGGTGCGCACACTGCAAGCGGGCCTGGCCCAATGGCAAACCGACCTGGACCAGATGGCCGAACTGAACAACACCCCCAGTTGGCTGTGGGATGGCAAGGTCTTGCGGCTGACGCGCCGCGCCAATGCCCAAGACGAAGCCATTCAGGTGGTCGCCTGGACCTGGCGCAGCGATGCGGGCCGGCCCGGTGGTGGCGACTGGCAGCGCTGGCAATCAACCCCTGTGACCACCCAAGCCGCCTGGCGCCAAGCCTGGGACCTGGCACAGCAGTGGAGCCAAACCTCCACCGAAAACAACCGAGCCCAACAGGTGCAGGTCCACCCTCTGTCGGGATGGCAAATTTTTGTACACCGTGGCGGCAGCTGGGCCAACCCCTTGTCCAGCGATGTGGTCACGGCAGGCAGCACCAATGCACCCACCGCCAAACAGGGCACCCCACCCGATGGCGTGCGCTTGATCTTGAGCCTGCCCCAAGGCCCCGTCGGCACTGGTCCGCTGACGCTCGACTGGATACGGCCCACCTTGTCAGGAGGCACCCCATGAGGCACCAAAAAGGCGCGGCATTGCTGGTGGCCATGTTGGTCATGGCCCTGGTGGCCACCTTGGCCAGCGCCGCCTTGTGGCAGCAATGGCGCCAAGTCGAGATCGAATCGGCCGAACGTGGCCGCAGCCAAACCGGCTGGATGTTGACCGGTGCACTCGATTGGTCGCGCCTGATCTTGCTCGAAGACGCCAAGTCCCAACAAAGCGGCAACGCCGACCATCTGGGTGAACCCTGGGCCTTGCCGTTGCAAGAGTCCAAACTGTCTACCTTTTTGTCGCAAGACCAAAAATGGCAAGAGGGCGACGCCGAAGTGTTTTTGTCGGGCTACATCACCGATGCCCAATCTCGGCTCAACCTGCGCAACCTGATCGACCAAGGCACACTGTCGCTGCCTGATCTGGCTGCTTGGCGCCGCTTGTTTGAGCAATTGGGCCTGCCGCTGGAAGAGCTCAACACCATGGTCCGGCTCTTGCCTTTGGCGTTGACCAGCAACAACACGCCCAATGCCACGCCATCATCGACTGCCCCCCTCATGCCGCAGCGTACGGCGCAGCTGGTCTGGCTGGGCATGAGCTCCCAAACGGTCGCAGCCTTGGAGAACTTCGTCACCGTCTTGCCGGAGCCCACCACCATCAACCTGAACACCGCGCCCGCTGAAGTGCTGATGGCCTGCCTGCCCGGCCTGGACATGGTCAGTGCACGGCAGCTGCTGACGCAACGCCAGCGAGCCCACTGGACCAATCTGCAGGACGTGCGGCAAATCCTCGGGCCTCTGGGCACGTTGTTGAACAACAATAGACACGGCGTTCAAAGCAGCTTTTTCGAGATCAACGGCCGCATGCGCATTGACCAAGTGATGCAACAAGAACGCGCTCTGGTCAAACGTGAAGGCAGCAACGCAGTTCGCATGCTCTGGCGTGTGCGAACACCTTTGTTGATGCCCTCTGCGCCCCTACAATGAATTCCACATGCGCACACTGATTCTTCAACTGCCAATCGGACCGCCTCAGGCCAACACCCTCTACCCGCACGCCTGGGCAGAAGGCGCTTCGCAAACTTCTCCCTTGGCGCTGAAGTGGGCCAGCAGCGCATTGCTTCCCAAACTCGACCGGACATCGGAGTTGGTGGTGATGGTGCCGGCACTGGCGCTGTCCTGGCACCGCGCAGAACTGCCCCCTGGGCTACACAAACAAAAAGCTCGGCTGCTGGCGGCCCTGCAAGGTCTGCTTGAAGAGCGTTTGCTGGACGACCCTGCCCAATTGCACATGGCGCTGCCCAGACAATGGAAGAACGCCCCATCGGCATGGGTCGCGGTGTGCGACAAAGCCTGGCTGCAAGCCCACCTGAGCGCACTCGAATCCGAAGGGCTGACCGTTCACCGCATCGTGCCGGAATTCAGCCCCGATACGCCTTCACTCCAAATCACAGCCACCGGTGATGCCGAGACCGGATGGCTCTGGACTTGCCAGGCCGAACGCGGCGTTTGGGGCACCCCCTTGGCGAGCGTTGACGCCTCGACATGGCCCCCTCAAGTTTTGGAAGCTGCAGACATCCAGGCCGAACCTGCCGTGGTGGCGCTGGCTTCGCAAAAATTGCAAACGCCGGCTCGTTTGATGTCGCCAGCCCAACATTGGTTGACTGCCATCGCCAGCGACTGGGATCTGGCGCAATTTGAGTTCCAGTCCGATGCACGTGCTCGCCAATGGAAAACCGTGCAACGGGTGACCAGCGATCTCTTGCAGCACCCGCAATGGCGCTGGGCACGTTGGGGCCTGGGCCTGCTGATGTGCAGCCAACTGATCGGCCTCAACGCTTGGGCTTGGAAGACCCGCGCCCATTGGCAAGCCCAACAGCAAGCTTGGTCACAGATGTTGCGCGAGACCCTGCCTGACACCCGCGTGGTGGTCGATGCCCCCTTGCAAATGCAGCAAGCTGTGGCCCGCCTGCGCCAAAATGCCGGGGCTTTGACGCCAGGGGATCTCGAATCGATGCTCCAGGCACTCGGTGAGGCCTTGCCGCCCCAAGTGGCGGGCCCCCGCCAATGGCGCTTGAACGACGGCCAATTGCGGCTGGGCGGCTGGACACTGTCAGACACAGAACAACAAGCCATTCAAAAAGCCTTAGGCCAACAAGGCTACCAATGGCGCGCCGAAGGCGAGGAATGGTGGATGAGCCCACGAGGTACGCCATGACACCGTTGATTCAAACCTTGATGCCCCCGCTCAAAGCATTCTGGCAAGCGCGCAGTTTGCGCGAACGCCGCGCTTTGCAATGGGCTGCAGTGGTCCTTGGCCTTGCCGCCGTCTGGTCAGCGGCATTGGCCCCGGCCTTGCGCACTTGGCAGGACGCCCCCGCCAAACAGACCGAGCTGGACCGCCAAACACAGCACATGCTGCAATTGCAGGCGCAAGCGCGCCAGTGGCAGGCCTCACCGGCGATCAGCCGAGCCCAGGCCATCACATGGCTGCAAGCGCACGCCAAGGATTTGGCCCCCGACGCCAAGCTCCAAGTGCAAGGCGATGTGGTGAACCTGAGTTTTCAAGCCGCACCGGCCGACGCGCTGGCCACTTGGATCGCGCAGGCCCGCGAACATGCCCATGCCCGACCTGTCCAAGCGCAAATGCAGCAAACACCCTCACCCACAAAATCGGGCGCAGCGAGCGCTGCTGCGCAGGTGATGTGGGGCGGAACCTTGCAACTGAGCCTGCCCGGATGAGCCGCCCATGAAACGCACACCATTGCGCACTGCCGCGTCATCGGCCAGCCCTTGGGGCTGGGCGCTGTCGGGCGCTTTGCTGGGGGCCTTGTTGGCCAGTGCCATCTGGGCACCCTCACGCTGGCTGTCTGAGTCCTTGCGCCAAGGCACACGACAACAGGTTCAATTGGACAGCCCGCGCGGCACAGTCTGGCAAGGCTCGGCCCAACTTACCCTCAGCGCAGGGGCTGGTAGCCGCGGCGCGCAAACTTTGCCAGGGCGCTTGCATTGGCGCATCCAGCCGGGCCTGACCACCTGGAAGCTGGAGCTGCTCGCCGATTGCTGCATGGACCAAGCCGCACAAGCCACCGTGCGTCTGGGCTGGGCCACCCAACAAATTCAGTTGGAAGATCACCAATCGCGCTGGCCAGCTGCTTTGCTGTCGGGCCTAGGGGCCCCTTGGAATACGCTTCAGGCCGAAGGACAGCTGCAGTTGCGCACCGAAAACTTGCAATTGCAATGGGCCGACGGTCGACTGCAAATGCAGGGGTTGGCCGAATTGGATGCGCAGCGAATGTCCTCACGCCTGAGCACCTTGAAACCCATGGGCAGCTACCGCGTGCAAGTGCGTGGCACACCGCAAGGCAGCGCCACTCCCCAGGTGCTTTTGAGTACCCTGCATGGTCCGCTGCAATTGCAAGGCCAGGGCCAATGGGTAGGCCAGAGGCTCCATTTTTCTGGCGAAGCCAGTGCCGACGCTGGCACTGAAACCGCTTTGTCCAATTTGCTGAACATCATCGGCCGCCGTCAAGGCACGCGCAGCCTGCTCACTTTGGGATGAACCCATGCACACACTCAACACACTTTTCAGATCAGGCCGCTTGTCGGTCATGGCGCTGGCGCTGACCCTGGGCAGCTCGGGCTTGGCTTGGGCGCAAACGCCTGGGCAAAAAGCCAAAGGCAAAGAGCCCATCACGCTCAACTTTGTGAATGCCGACATCGAAGCCGTGGCCCGCACACTGGCCAGCTTGTCCGGTCACAACGTGGTGGTGGATCCGCGGGTCAAAGGCACCCTGTCACTGTCAAGCCAAGTGGCCGTGCCGCCTGCGCAGGCCCTGCACCTGTTTGCCACCCAGCTGCGCACGCAAGGCTTTGCACTGATCGAATCTGCAGGCCTGTACACCGTGCTGCCCGAATCCGAAGCCAAGCTGCAAACCGGCACGGTTTCTGCCGGCCCAGTGGCCGCCAGCAGCGGTCAGGTGATCACGCAGATTTTTCGACTGAACCACGAAAACGCCAACAACCTCGTGCCCATCTTGCGGCCGCTGATCAGCCCCAACAACACCATCAACGTCAACCCCGGCACCAACGCGCTGGTGGTCACCGACTACAGCGACAACCTGCAGCGCCTGGGCCGCATCATCGCAGCGCTGGATGTGGCCAACGCCACCGGCGTGGAAGTGATCCGGCTGCAACACGGCATCGCCGCCGACATGGCGGTCATGGTGCAGCGCCTGATCGACTCGGGCGCCGCAACGGGTGCCGCCGGTGTGGCCAATGCGGGGCCTGCACAATCGGATGCAGGCTTCAAAACCACGGTGTTGGCCGAAGCCCGCACCAATGCCCTGATCGTGCGCGCCGCCAACCCGGCCAAGCTGGCCTTGACGCGCAGCCTGATCGAGCAACTGGACCAACCCAACGCCACGGGCGCCCGAGCGGCCAGCGGCAACATCCATGTGGTGTATCTGAAAAACGCCGACGCCACCAAACTGGCCGCCACACTGCGCGCCGCCATCAGCAGCAGCGCCATGGGCGGCACCTCCGGTGGCAGCTCGGGCAGCGTGGCGAGCGGCATCAACACCCCCAGCTTGCCAGCCCCCCAGGGCGGCAACGCCACTGCCAACAGCAGTCAGCCCTCCACCGGCGGCCAGATCCAGGCCGACCCGGCCACCAACTCGCTCATCATCACCGCACCTGAGCCGCAATACCGCCAACTGCGCAGCGTGATCGACATGCTCGATCAACGCCGCGCGCAGGTCTTTGTGGAGAGCCTGATCGCCGAAGTCAGTGCCGACAAAGCTGCCGAGTTTGGCGTGCAGTGGATGAGCGGCACAGGCACAGGCAGCAACACCGTCGGCGTGATGGGCACCAACTTCTCGGTGGGTGGCACCAATTTGCTGTCCTTGGCAGCCAACGCAGCCAAAGGCACTTACGCCGCATCCCCCGGCTTCAACATCGCCGCTGGTCAGCAACGCAACGGTGTGCTGGCCTTGGGTGCCCTGGCGCGCTTTTTACAAACCAATGGCGATGCCAACATCTTGTCCACGCCGAATTTGCTGACGCTCGACAACGAAGAAGCCAAGATCGTGATCGGCCAAAACGTGCCCTTTGTGACCGGCCAATACACCGCGAACAACAACACCACCAATGGCGCGGTCAATCCCTTCCAGACCATCGAGCGCAAAGACGTGGGTTTGACCTTGCGTGTCAAACCCCAGATCAGCGAAAGCGGTACCGTGAAGATGCAAATCTTCCAAGAAGTCAGCAGCATCGACAGCAAAAGCTCCAGCACCTCGGGTCTGATCACCAACAAGCGCTCCATTGAATCGAGCGTGCTGGTCGAAGACGGCTCCATCGTGGTGCTAGGCGGCTTGCTGCAAGACGACACCAGCAGCAGCCAAGAAAAAGTGCCCGGCATTGGCGACATCCCCTTCCTGGGCAATTTGTTCAAGGCCGAAACCCGCAGCCGCAAGAAAACCAACCTGATGGTGTTCCTGCGGCCGGTGGTGGTGCGCGATGGTGCGGCCACCGAAGCACTGTCTTTGGGCCGCTACGAACAAATGCGCCTGAACCAGCTGAACAACCAGCCGGTCGCCACCCCCGCCATGCCGATCGAAGGCGCTGCCGTTTTGCCCAGCCTGACGCCTGTGGTTCCACCGGCTAACAAGCCCTGAGCCATGCGCGCCACGCACCCCCTGCCCTACACCTTTGCACGCAGCCACCGGCTGCTGCTGGAAGGCTCCTCACAAGGCTTGACCTTGTGGCTGTGCGACAGCAGCGAGCATTCCGCACAGTCTGAGGTCACCCGCAAATACGGGCCCCAAGGTCTGAGCTTTCAACACACGAGCTTGTCTGACTTACAAGAACGCATTCACCTGGCCTATGCCGGAGGGCAGGCCCATGGCGCGTCCACGGCTGCCGATGTGGTCAGTGAAGTCGAGTCCGATGCCGACCTCTCGCGCATGATGCAAGAGCTGCCCGCGGTCGAAGACTTGCTCGAAGCCAGCGACGATGCGCCCATCATCCGCATGCTCAACGCCTTGCTCACGCAGGCGGCGCGCGATGGGGCCAGCGACATCCACATCGAGCCCTACGAGCGCCACTCCAGCGTGCGCTTTCGCATCGACGGCAGCTTGCGTGAAGTGGTGCAACCCAACCGGGCGCTGCATGCCGCCTTGATTTCGCGCCTGAAAATCATGGCCGAACTCGACATCGCCGAAAAACGGCTGCCGCAAGACGGCCGCATCAGCCTGCGCTTGGGCAGCAAAGCGGTGGACGTGCGCGTCTCGACTTTGCCCAGCGCCCATGGCGAACGCGCTGTGCTGCGTTTGCTCGACAAGAGCGAGGCACGCTTGACGCTCGAAGCCGTGGGCATGCAAGGCCGGGTCTTGCAACAAATCGAGCAACTCATCGCTCAGCCCCATGGCATCTTGCTGGTCACCGGCCCTACGGGTTCGGGCAAAACCACCTCTTTGTACGCAGCGCTGCAAAGGCTGGACGCGGCGCACAACAACATCATGACCGTGGAAGACCCGATCGAGTACGAACTGTCTGGTGTGGGCCAGACCCAGGTCAACAGCAAGATCGATCTGACCTTTGCCAAGGCCTTGCGCGCCATCCTGCGCCAAGACCCCGATGTGATCATGATTGGCGAGATCCGCGACTTTGAAACCGCGCAAATCGCCATCCAGGCCTCGCTCACCGGTCACCTGGTGCTGGCCACGCTGCACACGAACGATGCGGCCAGTGCCGTCACGCGCTTGACCGACATGGGCGTGGAGCCCTTCTTGCTCAGCTCTTCGCTGCTGGGCGTGCTGGCCCAGCGCCTGGTGCGCCAGCGCTGCAAGGCCTGCGCCGGTGCAGGGTGCGACGCCTGTGGCCAGACCGGCTATGCAGGCCGTACCGGCATTTTTGAATTGCTGGTGGCCAGCGACGAAATCCGTGCCCAGATCCACCAAGGTGCTGCCGAGTCCGAACTGCGTGCCACTGCTTTGCGACAGGGCATGGTGCTCATGCGTGACGATGGCCAACGCCTGGTGGATGCCGGCATCACCACCACCGAAGAGCTGCTGCGCGTGACACGCGACTGAAGCCCATGCGCGCTCAAAGCCCCATCACTCGCTCAACGGCCCTGCAGGGCCTGGTGTCAGTGCTCCTTGGGGGATGGGCTTTGAGCAGCTGGGCGCAAGATCCAGCACCAGAAACACCGCCTCCTGCGGCCAGCCCAACACCTTGGACCTACAGCCTGGGGCTTCGCAGCGACATCGCCGACTTGCGCCACCCTGGCACACAAAAACTGCACCTCAACCTCGGCCTGCGTTATGGCCGATGGCGCATTGGATCCACCGATGGCAGCAACTGGCACCGCTTTGGCCAGGTGCTGCAAGACAGCGGCCTGGCTTATGACCTGCGACAAGACTCCAAATGGAGCATGGCGGTCTCCGGCAGCATCATCAACCTGGACCAGAGCGGCCAATTTGACGCCATCAAAGCCGGGCGCAAAACCCTGCGCGCCAAGGCAGGCGTGGACTACCGCTTGCCCAACCGCTGGTCCGTGGGGCTGATCGCCACGCAAGATCTTTTCATGCGTGGCGATGGGACCACTTTGTCGCCCACACTCACGTACCGCCACCCCCTCAGTGAGGTCAGCACCTTGATGCTGAGCCAATCCATGACCTGGGCGAGCAGCGCCCACTGGCAGACGCAACAAGCCCTCGACCCCTTGGCCAGAACCCACCAAGGCACAGGCCTTGGGGAATATGCCGTTCAACTGGCCTACCGCCAACGCCTGTCGCTCCATTGGGCTTTCTTCAGTCAGCTGGGGGCGCAACACACCTTGAGCCCTGTACACCCATCCTCTTTGAACACCATCCCCAGCTGGAACTATTCTGGCCAGTTCGGTGTGGTGTATTTCGCCCATTGATCGCCCATGCCCGCCTACCGTTTTGAAGCCCTGCAAGCCGATGGCGCCACGCGCAAAGGTGTGATCGAGGCCGACAGCCTCAAAACTGCGCGCAGCCAATTGCGCGCTCAATCCTTGGTGCCCCTGAGCGTGGAAGCCATTGCCAGTGGTTCGGCCGATCCCAACACCGCACTGCCCTGGTGGCAGCGACCCGTGGGCCGCTCACGCGCCTTCAGCGGCAGCCAGCGTGCGGTCTGGACCCGTCAACTCGCGGGCCTGGTGGGCAGCGGCCTGCCCATAGAGAGGGCCTTGACGGCCTTGGCCGAAGAAGCCGACGACGACAAGCAGCGCCAGCTGATGGCCGCCATCCGGGCCGAAGTCAATGGCGGCAGCAGCTTGGGCCATGCGCTGGCGCAACACCCCGGTGAATTTCCGGCCATCGACCGGGCGGTGATCGCTGCCGGTGAGCAAAGTGGTCATTTGGGCATGGTGCTGGAGCAACTGGCCAACGACCTCGAAGATCACCAAGCCTTGCGCGCCAAATTGATGGGCGCAGCGCTGTATCCAGCCATTGTTTGCCTGGTGGCGTTGGCCATCGTGATTTTTTTGGTCACCTCGGTCGTGCCGCAAGTAGCCGGCGTGTTTGCTGGCACCAAGCGTCAACTGCCCATGCTCACCGTCGCCATGCTGGGGCTGAGCGATTTTGTGCGGCTATGGGGCTGGTTGGTGCTGGGCTTGGCGGTGGCGGGGCTTGGGGCCTTTCGCATGGCCTTGCGCCAGAGTGCCTTTCGGCTGCGTTTTGATGCGGCGTTTTTGCGCTTGCCCCTGATCGGCCGTTTGGCGCGGGGCTACAACAGCGCCCGCTTTGCCTCCACCTTGGCCATGCTGACAGCCGCTGGTGTGCCTATCCTCAAAGCCTTGCAGGCGGCAGCCGACACCTTGTCCAACCAGGCCTTGCGCGCCGATGCCCTCGAAGCCTTGGTGCGGGTTCGCGAAGGTGCACCTCTGGGCAATGCCTTGGCACAGCATGCGCGCTTTCCGGGGCTGCTGAGCATGTTCGCCAAGCTGGGCGAACAGACTGGCCAGTTGCCCGTGATGCTGCAACGCGCCGCACAGCAGCTGTCTTCTGAGGTGCAGCGCCGCGCCATGGCCCTGGCCACCGTGCTCGAGCCTTTGCTGATTGTGGGCATGGGTGGTTTGGTCATGTTGATCGTGCTGGCCGTTTTGATGCCCATCATGGAGTTGAACCAATGGGTGAAATGACACCCCCACGCTCGCCCACTGCGTGTGGCTCTCTGCCCCCCAAGGGGGCCTTCGCGCCTTGGGGCGGCCCGGCGGCGCTCATCTTTCAACCCATGAGGTGAACCATGCCCATCACACTTGAAGGCCAGTTGGTGGTGGCCATTTCGTCGCGCGCCTTGTTCGACTTTGAAGAAGAAAACGAAGTCTTTGAGCAAGGCGATGACCGCGCCTACATGAAGCTGCAGCTCGACCGACTGGAAGAGCCAGCGCGGCCTGGTGTGGCGTTTTCGCTGGTCCGCAAGCTCTTGGCCTTCAACGATGCGCAAGCCCAGCGCGTGGAGGTGGTGATCCTCTCGCGCAACGACCCGGTCTCGGGCATGCGAGTGTTCCGCTCGGCGCAGCACTACGGCCTGCCCATCCAGCGCGGCAGCTTCACACGCGGGCAATCGCCCTGGCGTTACCTCAAGCCCCTCAACGCCAACCTGTTTTTGTCCACCCACCTGTCCGATGTGCGCGCGGCCTTGGGTGCAGGCGTTCCCGCCGCGCAGGTCTATCCGCATTCGGCCTTGGCCTCTGAGGCGCATCCGCACGAAGTGCGCATCGCATTCGACGGAGACGCGGTCTTGTTCTCCGACGAGGCCGAGCGGGTGTTTCAGTCTGAGGGCCTGTCGGCCTTTCAAAAGCACGAAAGCGACAAAGCGGCGCAGCCCCTGCTGGCGGGGCCCTTCAAACCCTTGCTGGCGGCGCTGCACCGCTTGCAGCAAGAAGGCACACCGGCGATGCGCATCCGCACAGCGCTGGTCACCGCCCGCAGCGCACCCGCACACGAACGCGCCATTCGCACCTTGATGGACTGGAACATCGAGGTGGACGAAGCCATGTTTTTGGGCGGTCTGCCCAAAGGCGAGTTTTTGCGTGAATTTGAGCCCGACTTTTTCTTTGACGACCAGACCGGCCACATCGAATCGGCCGCGCGCCATGTGCCTGCTGGCCATGTGGCCTCGGGCATCTCCAACGACTGACGCTTCAGTCGGGCAAGGCCACGGGCCTGCGACCCTCGCGCCGGGCGATCCACACCGTGGCACCCAAGATGACAACGGCCCCCAGCCAGGTGGACTGGCTGGGCACATCGCCAAAAATCAACCAGCCCAGCAAGGACGCCCAGACCATGTCCAGAAAGCGCAGCGACTGCGTGGATGAGATGTCCACCATGGCAAAGGCACGTGTGAGGCAGTAATGCGCCAAAGACCCGAAAATGCCGGTCAAAAAGAAGCCAAACCATTGCCACAACGTCGGCATCTGCCAATGCGGCAAGGCCATGGGCAAGCTGAGCACGGTCACCGTGATGGCTTGCCACAGCACAATCACGCCCGGCTTTTCATAACGTGTCAGCGCCTTGGTGATGAGGAAAGACGCGGCAAACACCGGCGCCGAGGCCAGCATGACCAGGTTGTACCAACCGCCCGTGCCCGACATCTTGGGCAAGACCACCACCAACACACCGGCAAAGCCGATCAGGGCGGCGATCCAGCGGTCCCCGCGCATGGTTTCGCCCAGAAACCATGCCGCGCCCAACATGATGAAGATCGGACCCGTGAACCCAATGGCCGTCATGTCGGCCAATGGGATTTGCGGCAAGGCGGTGAACCACAAGATCAAACCCAGCGTGTGCACCGCACCACGCCAGAACTGCCCTTGGATGTTGACCGGCTTGTAGGCTTGCCAGCCGTCGCGGTAGACCCAAGGCAAGATGACCACAATGCCCATCAGGTACCGCAAAAATTGCGCTTGGTAAACATCCAGCTGCATGGACAGGCCACGCGCCACGGTGTTGAGCAACGAAAACAAAATCCCCCCGGCCACCATCCACAACATGCCGCGCACGGCCACCGGCCAACGGCCCCATTGGCGCAGGCCACGGCGATGAAAGTGGGAGAGGATGCGGATCACCGGCCGATGATAGGCGGGGCCGGTGATGCCGTCAGTCGCTCGCGTTACCCCGCCCCAGCGGGGCGGGCCTCAAGCCTGATTTTGCAAAGCGGCGATGCGCTCTTCGATGGGTGGGTGGGTGCTGAACAGCTGGCCAATGCCGCCGGCAATGCCCATGGCGGCCACGCTCTTGGGCAATTCAGCCGTGTGCACACCGCCCAGACGGGCCAAGGCATTGATCATCGGCTGCTTGCGGCCCATCAACTTCGCGGCACCGGCATCGGCGCGGAATTCACGCTGGCGGCTGAACCAAGCCACCACGATGGCAGCGGCAAAGCCCAACAAGATATCGAGCACGATGGTGGTGATGTAGTAGCCCATGCCCGGGCCAGAGCTTTCCTCGTCGTTCTTGCGCAAGAAGCTGTCCACCGCGTAGCCAACCACACGCGAGAGGAACACCACGAAGGTGTTCATCACACCTTGGATCAAAGTCATGGTCACCATGTCGCCATTGGCGATGTGGGCCACTTCGTGACCGATGACGGCTTCGATTTCTTCGTGCGTCATGTTTTGCAGCAAGCCCGTGGACACGGCCACCAGGGCCGAGTCACGGAAAGCGCCGGTGGCAAAGGCATTGGGGTCGCCTTCAAAAATACCGACTTCGGGCATGCCAATACCCGCCTTGTCGGCCAGCTTGCGCACAGTGTCCACAATCCAAGCTTCGTCGGCGTTTTGCGGTTGGTCGATCACGCGCACGCCAGAGGTCCACTTGGCCATGGGCTTGCTGATGAGCAAAGAGATGATGGCGCCACCAAAGCCCATGATCAGGGCATAACCGAGCAAGGCGCCCAGGTTCAAGCCATTGGCCGTCAAGAAGCGGTTCACGCCCAGCAAACTGGCCACAATGCCCAGCACCACCACCACGGCGATGTTGGTCAAGACAAAGAGAAAAATACGTTTCATTTCAGGTTTTCCAGGACGCTCTGTTCGGTAGAGCGCTGGGCGAATGTTAGGGGCTCACCGGCCAAAATCAAACGGACGGATCGATTTCCTCAGCGGCGTACGGTTTTTCTGAAGTGCGTTGCGGGCGCTTGGGCCGGAACACCGTGGTGTCGTCGTAAAACGCGGCAACTTCGTTGGCCGCCCACCAGCCGGGCACGCCCAAAACAGGCAAAGGGCTGAAGGGCTTTTGGGCCAATTTATCGGGCGATAAATCCTGCGCCAGCCAGGCGTCCAGATCGGCTGCCTGCACCGTTTGGGGCACACGCCAGAGGTGGGCGGTGATCGACTTGTAGGGTTGCACCAATTTTTCGAGGGCCGCATGGCCGAAGATCCACAGACGCGTGTTCGCCCATTCACTGCGCCGATCCATCAGGGCTTCTTGCCAGCGGTGCGCGGTCAACGCCGACCACACCGCATCGCTGGCCTGGATCAGCAAGGCGTTTTCATCAAACACCGTGGCCGCATCACGCACCGGGCCGCGCACCTGGCCCACGCCAGCGCGGGCGATCTCGGTCGCCTGCAATTGGTTCAGCCGCTTTTTGGCCAGCGGGAAATGCATCCAGCACAGCGCATTGAAAAAATCGTGCAAGCCTTCTCGCGTGGGCACTTGGCCATGGGCATAGATGAAGTCTTCGTAGGCCTGGCCTTCGGGCAAGTCGGCCTGCGGCACAAAACCGACGGGGGCATGGCCCGCATTGTTCAAGGCCTGGGCTTGCGGGACACCCGCCACCACGCGCTGCGCGATGGGCTCACCCAGCGCACGCCAACGGGCCAGCCAAGGCGCATCCCAATCGATGTCGGCCACACCCAAGGTGGTGGCCGGCGCGCAACGGCCACCAGGGCGGTTGGGGTTCAGGCGCTCACCAGTCGCCACGGCAAGCTCTCGCCCGAGCGCAGGGGTTTGAGTTCGGCCTCGCCAAAGGCAAAGCTCTCGGCGGGCGTCCAGTTTTCGCGGCGCAGTGTGATGGTGCCGCTGTTGCGTGGCAAGCCATAAAAATCGGCGCCATTGAAACTGGCAAAGGCTTCGAGTTGGTCAAGTGCCCCGGCCTGGTCAAAGGCCTCGGCATACATCTCGATGGCCGCATGCGCGGTGTAGCAACCGGCGCAACCGGTGGCGTGTTCTTTCAGGTGCGCAGGGTGCGGTGCGCTGTCGGTGCCCAAGAAGAATTTGGCATGGCCACTGGTCGCAGCCTTGACCAGCGCCAAGCGGTGCGTCTCGCGCTTGAGCACGGGCAGGCAGTAGTAATGCGGCCGAATGCCGCCGGTGAAGATGGCGTTGCGGTTGTAAAGCAGGTGGTGCGCGGTGATGGTCGCGCCCAGCAAATCGTCACCTTCGGCCACGTACTGCGCAGCTTCTTGGGTGGTGATGTGCTCCATCACGATTTTCAAGCCCGGAAAGTCGCGGCGCAGGGGCTTGAGTTGCTGCTCAATGAACACGGCTTCGCGGTCGAACAAGTCGATGTCAGAGGAGGTGACTTCGCCGTGCACCAAGAGCAGCACACCTTCGCGCTGCATGGCTTCGAGCACGGGGTAGATCTTGCGCAAATCGGTCACGCCCGCATCGCTGTTGGTGGTAGCACCCGCCGGATAGAGCTTGCACGCCACCACACCAGCGGCCTTGGCGCGGGCGATTTCTGAGGGGGCCAGGTTGTCGGTGAGGTACAGGGTCATCAAAGGCTCAAAGCGCATGCCTTGGGGCACGGCCGCCTGGATGCGCGCTTTGTAGGCCAGCGCCTGCTCGGCCGTGGTCACGGGCGGCTTGAGGTTGGGCATGATGATCGCGCGGCCAAATTGCGCCGCCGTGTGCGGCACCACGGTGGCCAGTGCGGCCCCGTCACGCACATGCAGGTGCCAGTCGTCAGGGCGGGTGATGGTGATTTCTTGGGTCATGGTTGGATTTTCCCATGTCCAAGCGTCAATCCTTGGCGAGCGATCTCTTTAATCCAATCATTCCAGCCTATTTGATTGGTGAAACTTGCTTTTGGTCGAACCGCTGCATGGCCCTAACGGCGAAAAATTCGGCTGGACTCACGCACGATGATTTCAGCCTCAATCAATATGGTTGAAGGTGTTTTCTTTGACAGCAGGTCAATCATGGCTTTTGCAGCACTCGCGCCAATTTCGTAGACTGACTGCCTCACTGTTGTCAGAGGTGGCAATGTGAAAGCCGAGTGGGGCAAATCATCAAAGCCAACAAGGGAGATGTCGTCTGGCACACGCAAACCTGCTCGGTGCAAAGCGAGCCTCGCGCCGTAAGCCATCTGATCGTTCGCTGCAATGACAGCACTGAAATTCACACGCGATTCTAGTAACTGATTCATGGCTCTGAAACCGCCAGACTCTTGGAAATCACTGTAAACCACCAAGGCATCGTCTGACGGCATATCTCGACGCGCCAACTCGGCACGGTAACCCATCAGCCTTTGTTCTGCGTCAGGATGATCAAGCGGTCCAGAAATGAACGCAACGTTCTGATGACCGAGTGCGTGCAGGTGCTTGACCGCCAGGCCTGCGCCTTCAATGTTGTCGAAATCAATGCTGAAAAGGTTGGGCGCCGAGAGTTGTCTGCCCGTCACCACAACAGGCAATTGATTGGCCATGTCAACCAATGTCTGATCCGCCAGCTTGCCCGTGAGCACGATGATGCCATCGACCTTTCGGTCCTGCAACAAGCCAAGTCGTGACCGTTCTTCTTCTTGATTCCAATGGCCACTGACAAACAGGGGTGCGTATTCAGCCTGATGCAGCACATCCTCGATGCCGCGCAGAGCCTCGCCATAAAACGGGCTGTCGATGTACTGAGTCAGCACACCGATGCTCATGGTTCGACCACCAGCCAGACTGCGCGCGGTGGGGTCAGGCCGAAAACCCAGCTCCTCGATCACCTGACGCACCAGGGTCTGTTTGTCTTCGCTGACCTTGGCTGTGCCATTGAGGATTCGCGAAACTGTGCTGGGGGAGACCCCAGCACGCTGCGCCACCATACCCAAGGTTGCCCTGCCTTTGTAAAGAGGTTGTACTTCCGCCCCTTGGCTTAGGGCAGCGGTACTTCCATTGGCTGCCGAAGCTGGTTGTTTAAGCATTTTTCCAAATTTACCGTTGATTTGATCAAGTCATATTAACCTGAGCATGCATCAACGGCTCCAGAAAATATCATCAATGAAGATGGGCGTCGTATCGTTGGTCCAGTTCGCCTTACCTGTCTTTTCATAACGATCAGCCAGAATGAAGGCATTGCTCACACGCCCCATTTGAAGCGCTGCAGGCGGCGAGTTAGAGCCAAAGGAAGATGCGCCGCTCTTGGTCAGTTCAGCGATCGGTATGGAAACCGATTTCCATGTTCCATCGTTGCCATACCCATACTGTCCCGGGCTGAGCACCATCAGCACATCCCAAGCATTGAACTCAGCATCAGCACCGGTTTTGAATCCCACTTCAATCTTGCCCTGGTACTGCGTCTTGATTTTGAAATTCAAATAACCTCCGGAAAACTGGGACAAATCGATCTCTTGCGTACCGAGTGTCCATGCCAGCCCCCATCCCCATTCTGCAGGACTGGGCGTGACTTGCCAGGCTGATGAGCCATCGCCCGAATTTTGCCCGGACACAGACTGCCCCTGCCATCCTGTCCAAGGTCCCATCGTCAGCCCACTGATCCTGGTTTCGTCTGAATGGGTCATGTCCGCATAAATGGTGTAACGCGATGTGGATACCGTCCCCTGATTAAATGGAGCGGTGTAGTACTTGGCATTGACCTCAGCGCAAGCATTGCTCGGGTTGTTGGTGAGTGCCAGAGCAGTGCAACGTGCCGCACGATCCCGATCAAACAATCCCCAGCCATCATCGCTCGACTTCCAGCGTTCATCGAATGCCGCGAAGTAGAAGATCGTCTTGGGTCCATTGCTTTCCTGCTTCCAGGCACGCAGCCGATCAAAGTACATCTTCTGGTTCACAGGGCTTGCCCACAAGCTTTCACCGCCTGTGGCAACGGCCTTCCAACCTGTTTCGCCCACGATGACAGGCAAACGTCCATAGCCATTGGTGTCGAGATGATTGCGAACCGCTTGGTAATCGGCCTTTGCTTTGCCGATGGCTGCGTCCATCATGGCCACAGCACGCTGTGGGCCTGCCGGTGTTGCAGTCTGTTTCCAGTCCCAAAGGCCATACTTGATGTCTTCGGCAGGGTAGGTATGAAGGGATATGAAATCGATCTGATTGAAGACTGGATGAGGATCTTTCTCATTGCGTTGAGAAGCAAAAAATGCCCAATTGTCGTCGGTCGTAACAGGCTGGTTAACCTGATCGCGAACGCTGCGAAGATACACCGCCATGTTCTGGGTGCTTTGTGGATTCCAACCGTTCCAGGACACAAGGGTTTCATTGCCAACGCTAATGGCCTTGACCACATTCGGATAAGCATTTGCCAGTGCGACAGCACGTGCGATTTCAGCGTTGTTGAGCGCCGAGTTGGCCTCATTGGTTGCAGTGTTAGTGCCGGTGGTACTGGCAATCCACACCCCCATCATCACTTTCATGTCCAATGCTGGCGCCTGCTCGATGGCCGCGACTGTTTTTTGCGCCACTTTGGCATCAAAGACTCGCACCGCGCCAACTCCTGCATTGCTGAGTCTTTCAAGATCAGAGCGAATCTGCGAAACGGGCATCGCATCTAACTCCGCCGCTAGGCCTGCCTCAGAAGTAGCCGTCCTGTATGGCGAGTATGCAACTGCCAAACGACTGGTGAAATCAGCGTCCAAACTGCGGACATTGACACCAGGCCATGGCACCTCACCACCACCACCGCAAGCCGTAAGTACCAATGCAGTCAGCCAAGCCAGAATACCCGTACAGAGGGCTGTCCATCGATTGAGTTTTGTTTTCATGTTGATAGATCTGTTGTGTTGCATCAAAAGACGTAGACCGTGCCCAGACCGATCCAATTGCCAGAGCGTGCGATCCGAGAGTCAACCCCAGAGAAAGCGCTGTTAGAAGGCATGGACATGGGGGCCAAACCCAGACGGTCGTACTGAACAATTCCTGCCATTGCATAGACCCGCCATCCCTGACCCAACTCTTTGCCTACACCGGCCGTCATCAAGGTCAAACCGTTGCTTTGACCACGCTCCGATGGGTTGTTGGTGCTGGCTTTGCCCAATCGCACCAGACCTGCCGAGTAGCTCCACTCCCCCTCTTTGTGCCGCAAACCCAACGACAAGTCTTGCGACGTAGCGGCATAGCCTGGGTTGCCGACACCCCTCAAGGTCCCATTCCAGTTCACGTTGAACATGTTGTTCCACATAGCCGAAGTGGTTGTGGTCGCAGGCTGCGTGATGACCGCGTAGGCACCGCTCCACCGGTTGAATCGCACGCCTGCCGACACCTGCCAGCGCGGGTTGATGTCGTAGCGGACCATCGCCATCGCGATCGCCTGCCCAGACCCACCCAATTTGCTGTCATCTGCGCCAAACGGCGTCAGGCCTGTGAATGGGCTTTGACCCCATGCTGAGGGTGTGCCATTGCGTGAATCCTGCAACACGCCGTCCAAAGCCAAATCACCTTTGCGGTACTGGGCCCACAGCTCCATAAATCGCGGCTTGTTGATCTTGAAATCGGTATTGCCTCTGTCGTAAGTGCCCTCCAGCACCAAATCACCTGAGAAGAGGTCATAGGGTCGGCTGGTGTACCGCACAGCATTTGTCATCAAACCGTAGCCCGCACCACTGCTGGCCCACGGGTAAGCAATGCCAATGTCCGTGCCATAGGGGTAATCCGCCACACTCCATGCACGGGAGGTCATGGCACCGACTCGGACACTCCCCCACTCTTCATGGCTGATGGCCGCATTTTTTTCGAACCACTTGATGCCTTCAACATCGGGCTTGCCATCACGCCAGCGTTGGCTCAGTAAACCGTTGAGTTTGAAGCCCTGCCCCAGATCGAAATTGGCGCCTAACCACGGCTGCATCAAAGCGACACTGGTGTTTTGTGTGCTGTAGGCTTTGCCGGGCACCATTTCATCGGCCCAAATTCTTTGTTTACCCTCAGACGGAAAGCGCTGACAGTCTGTACATTGATTACTGCTGCGCGAAGCCTCCAATTTAACGAAGCCGTTAAGGGTAAATGGCCCGAACTCGACCGCCTGAACACCCCCCACCAAAAGAGTTGTTGTCAATCCGATAACGAGGCGCAACAGAGGTGACGCAGGAGACCGTTTCAATGTTTGTTTATTCATGTGAGCTCATTTTGTTGAAAGCGCTTTCAAATCTTATCAATACCAACTTTGCAAATCAATCGTCTGAGCATCCGTGCTTACCCTTAATTCACTCATCATGTTTGCAAATAATGGTTTACCCCAGCTTATTATGAAAGCGCTTTCATTATGATCTACCACCATACTTCTATGGAGTCTACAAATGCACCGCATGGTTTGGCGATCAATAACTTTCTGTCTGATTTCTGCTTGCATCGGCTTTGCCCAAGCACAAGACGTGGTGACAGCAGGGACCGCGAAATTACTCTCCTCGCCCAAATCAGGTGACAGATCCGCCCCATCTGCGCATGGGCGGGAAGGCGTCATGCTCACCCGTGCAGCCCCCACCAACCAGTGGTATTCGAGCCTTTTGTTCAGCAAGGACCCTCAGCCGCTTTATGCCCAGCCGCTCACGGGACGCGCTACAGCTCAGGGCTTTGAGATGGCTTTGCCCATCAAGGCTGTCGTACCCACCGAACGCAAAGACAACGAAATTCATTACCCTCACCGCCCGGCCCTGACCGTGCGACCCATGGCCTTCGAACCCACCATCGGGCGGCTGGCCCAAGCCAGCGACTGGGCCATCGATATCGCCATGGGGCAGTCTGGTCAGCGCTTTGACCTGACCATGGCGCATGGCAGCCCCTATGTATGGGGCCACATCAGCTCGGGCAACTTGCGCATTGACACCCAAGCCCCTGGACAGCGCATGCCCCACGATGACACTCGCGTGCTGCTTCTGCAGATTGAGGGGCAACGTTATGCCGTTTTTGGACCAGAAGGCGTGCGATTCGAAGCCGTGACACCCCAACGATGGGTTGCACACATGCCTGCTGACAAGCGTCACTTCGTCCTAAGCGCCTTGCCCGATGACAGCGCAGAAAGCCTTTCGCTGATTTCGCGGCATGCGTACGTCCGTACCAGCGACACACGAGTCAATTGGCATTACGACGCTGCTGATCAGCAGTTGCGCACTCGATATCACATCACGCCGCAGGTCTTAGAAGGTGAAGAACAGCGCCCATTGCAAGCCCTCTACCCTCACCACTGGCATCAGAACACCAGCCTCACACAGTCACTCGGCCCCGCATACGCCACGGTACGCGGCCCACTCAAACTCTTGGCGAGCGCCGAATTCGAAACTCGCCTGCAACACAAAGGCTTTGTGCCATGGTGGCCATCAACCCCCTCAAGCTCGCACAGCGAAACCCTTGTGAACCTGATCAAACAAGACTTGCGTGATGCCCGTCGCAACATGCTACACATCGGCAAAGGGCCCTACTGGCAAGGAAAAGGGCTTCTGCGCACCACCAAACTTCTGGATGTGGTTCAGGTGCAAGGCAGCAAAGAACAAGAGTTGCGCCTGATTGACCTTCTCAAAGGCCGGATCGAGGAGTGGTTTGCGGGGACTGATCGACAACGCTACTTTCACCTGGATCGTTCACTGGGCACCGTGCTGGGTTACCCGGAAGAATATTTTTCGATCGAGCAGATGAATGACCACCACTTCCACTACGGCTATTGGATCCGCACCATGGCCGAATTGGCCTTGCGTGATCCGGACTGGGCCAGCCCTGATCGCTGGGGGGGCATGGTGCCGTGGCTGATCAAAGACATTGCCACCGCCGAGCGCGGCAGAGCGGACTTCCCTTTCTTGCGGCACTTCGATGTTTATGAAGGCCACTCCTGGGCCTCTGGCGTTGCACTTGGAGATCTGGGAAACAACCAAGAGTCATCATCAGAGGCCATCAATGCCTGGGTGGGACTGATCCTTTGGGCCGAAATCCATGGCGACACGGCGCTGCGTGATCTGGGCGTGTATTTATACAACACTGAAATCGAGGCCATTCGGCATTATTGGTTCGATGTGAATCGTCTGGTCTTCCCACCTGAATACCCGCACATTGAAACCAGCATGCTCTTCGGCGGGGGTTACAAGCACAACACTTGGTGGACCGATGAACCCCGTCAAATCAAGGGCATCAATTTGTTGCCCATCACCACGGCATCAACGTACCTGGGCCTAGACCCCAAACACTCACTGCAAAGCCTGGCCACGCTACCCAAGGACACCGCCGTGTTTGAGTCTCGTGGCAAAAAAGCCAATCCCAAGGACATCTGGCAAGACCTGTTTGCGAAATACATGGCGCTGACTGATCCCGCAAAAGCCCTTTCGCAATGGGAACGCTGGGGCTCGGTGGAACTGGGCGAATCACGCACCCACACCTTGCACTACCTGATGAGCCTGCAGTCCATGGGCACGCCGGATTTCAGCATCCACGCCGACACACCCTTGCACGCCGTTTTCAAACGCCCTGACGGGACACGGCACTACTTGGCCTTCAATGCCGACCGCAAAGCTCCTCGCACGGTGCGTTTCAGCAACGGCGTCACGCTCACCGCACCGCCTGGCACCCTCGCGCAAACATCGCGCTGATTTAAGGGTAAGTCCTAGCCATTCGCTGTTGCATTCAAGATGGCACTTGCATACCATTATGAAAGCGATTTCAGAAAGCGGTTTCATTTCATTCACCATAAGGTCTAAGGAGACAAGCATGCAAGACATCCACAGCAAATTCAAACTGACTGCGACTGCCACAGCACTGGCGGTCTCGGCACTTTTGGCCGCGTGCGGCGGTGGCGGTAGTGCCTCAGCGCCAGCGGACACCACTGCGCCCACCGTCACCATCACGGACAACGTGAGCGGCGCCACCGCCAGCGGCAACGTCACTTTCACCTTCACCTTCAGCGAAGCTGTGACAGGCTTCACGGCGGACGACGTGACCGTGACCAATGGCACCAAAAGCACCTTCACCATGGCCAACGATGGCCTGACTGCCACCTTGGTGGTCATCCCGACCGCCAACGCGGCCGCCACCATGACCGTGGCAGTGGCTGCCAACACCTTCAGTGACCAGGCCAGCAACAACAACACCAGCACAGGTTCTGCCTCTCAGGCTTTCGACACCGTCGTCAATGCCCTGTCCTTTGCCAGTGGTTACACAGCCATCGATCCCGCCACCGTAAGCTACGCCTACCAAGGCTTGACCACCGAAGGCGGCGCATTCAATTGGACAGTCGCAACTCCTGGCACCTTCGGATGGGACGGCTCTGAATTCTGGTGGTTTGGCGTCGCCGGCAGCGATGCCACCCCCAATTTTTATTGGGGTGGCAGTGGCAAGGCCGATCAGGACTACATGGAAAGCTGGGTCAATGCACAGTCCAATTCGACCATCACGCTGACGGGTCAAACCGTGCTGCGGATCGCCGTCTGGGGCAACGATGAATTGGTGGGCGCCCCTCGCTTCACCCCGGTGGTGCAACTGGCTGGCAACAACGGTTGCTATGCCCGCGCCGAAGCCCCAGCGCTCACGCCCGCAGCCACCGGTGTTGCCACTTACAACGTTGCGCTGAGCACGTTCACGGTGGTAGAGAACTGCGGCACGGCAATGACCACGGCCCAATTCTTCGCCAATCCGATCGGCTCGGTGCGCGTCCGGATCTACAAGGCCAATTATTACAACCCTAACGGCAACTATGGCGCCCCCAACGGCATCAACCTGGGCCCCATTTCCTTCCAGCCCTAAACTGCAAAGCGCGCCAGCGCTTTGCGTGTTCAATGACATGGGTCGCCCCGGGATCTTCCGGGACGACCCGTTTCACTGCCTTCTGTAGACCCTGACGAAATCGACCTCCATGCTTGCAGGCAGGCGGCTGTCATCCACCCAACCGCCCAAAGTGCCGCCTATCGCCACATTCAGCAGCAGGTATTGAGGACGATCGAAAGGCCATTGAGCATACTGACCGTTGTGGGGGTTGGCATAGCTTTGATAGTCGGAACCGTTGACGCCAATGACAATGCGGTTTGCATCCCAAGTCATGTGATAAATGTTGAAGTCGGTGCATGCATTGGGCAAAGACCGAACAGCACTGGGACCTGAACCACCAAAAGCCCCTCGCATGTGCAAGGTGCCCAGCACTTGCTGCTTGTCGGCGTTTGAAAACCCCTTTTGCTCCATGATGTCGATTTCACCGTCATCGGGCCACACGCCACCGGTGCCCAGCGTCCAAATGGCCGGCCAGGTGCCCAGGGTGCAGGGCAGCTTGGCACGGATTTCAAAGCGACCATAAGTCCAGCTGGCTTTGCCGCGTGTGATCAGCCGCGCCGAGGTGTAGTTTTGCCCGCCGAAATCCCAGGCGGTGCTCAGGCGCTGGCGACGAGCGGTGATGTGGAGCTTGCCGTCGGCCACCAGGGCGTTGTCCTCGCGATTGCGGCTGTAATACTGAAGCTCGTTATTCCACCAGCCTCGTTGGTTGTACTCCGTGTCGTAGTCCCACTTGGACGCATCGGGTAAACCGGGCACATCAAACTCATCGTTCCAGACAAGGACCCAACCGGGCAAATTGGGCACTGCCCCAGTACTGCCTGAGCTTGGGTTGTTGGGCGAGACCGGGGTTATTGGCGACCGTATGACCGGCGATGAATTTGGGGCATCCCCCCCGCCACCACACCCACACAGCGCGGCGCCTATGGCCACGCACCAAGCTGTCAGGGCGGTACTTTGAACGCGAACACGCTGCGGTGATGTTTTCACGTCGAAACACGCAGACCATCCACAGCAAAAACAAGGCCCCCAATCAAAGGCTGCACACCGACCACGTCGCCGATTTGTACACTGGCCTGTTCACCCGTCAGTTTGACGGTCAGCATTTCCTTCATGACGGGGCTGCGGACGTAAAGCACGCACACATCGCCCAAGTTTTCGATGAATTCAATGACCCCTGGTAAGCCAACACCCGGCTGTGACAGTCGCATGTCTTCAGGACGCCATCCCACGATGTCGCCGCGTTGCAGTGCGTGGACATCGCCATGCATCGGTTGGACAGCCAAAGCACAACCGCCCTGGAAAATCATTTCGGAACTCGATACATTCCAGCGGTAAGGCAACATGTTGATTTTCGGCGATCCCAAGAACTCCGCCACAAACCGGTTGGCCGGATTGCGGTAAAGGTCCATCGGGCGCCCCACTTGCTCAATGCGGCCTTGGTTGAAAACGGCGATGCGGTCGCCAAGGGTCATGGCTTCAGTCTGGTCGTGCGTCACATACACCATCGTTGTACCCAGATCGGCATGGAGCTTGGCCAATTCGATGCGCATTTGCACACGCAAGGCAGCATCCAGGTTGGACAGCGGCTCGTCAAATAGAAACACCTTGGGTCTGCGCACGATGGCACGACCGATGGCCACGCGTTGACGCTGCCCCCCAGAGAGCTGTTTGGGAAAGCGGTCAAGCAGCGCGGTGAGCTGCAATTTTTCTGCAACGTCGTTGACTGCGGTTTCGCGCTCGGCCTTGCTGCGCCCCGACATGCGCAGCGCAAAGCCCATGTTCTCAGACACGGTCATGTGAGGATAAAGCGCGTAGCTTTGGAACACCATGGCGGCGCCTCGATCAGCCGCCGCAGTGTCGTTGACACGTTGCTTGTCAAAGAGGACATCACCGCCGCTGATGGTTTCCAGACCCGCCAGCATGCGCAGCATGGTGGACTTGCCACAGCCCGATGGCCCAACGAAGACCATGAACTCCCCCTCTTCGATGCAAAGGTCAACACCAGGAATGACCAGGTTGTCGCCATAGCGCTTTTGCACTTGCCTCAATTCAATGCGAGCCATGGTTCAGGCTTTCAAAAACTGTTGGTACCACTTGGCACTGCGCTTGGGGGTGCGTTTCAAACTGGGGTAGTCCACATGGATCAGGCCAAACCGCTTTTCATAACCACTGGCCCACTCGAAGTTATCCATCAGGCTCCAGGCAAAGTAAGCGTCCACCGGCACACCTTGAGCCATCGCATCATGGGTTGCACGAATGTGCTCGCGCAAGTACGACTCTCGGCGCTCGTCATCGATTTGCCCATCGACCATCTCATCCTTGAATGCCGCACCGTTCTCGGTCACCCTCAGGCATTGGATTCCGTATTCTTGGTGCAGACGACAGAGCAACTCGGTCAACCCTTCGGGGTAGACCTCCCAACCCATGTCGGTGACTTCGTTGCCGGTGCTGTTCACATCCCAAGGATTGCCGCTCGAGGAAAAATTGCGTGTGTAGTAATTGACGCCCACAAAATCCATCGGCTGCGCGATGGTGGCCATATCCTCAGGGCTGAAGGTGGGCGCATCATCGCCCAAGTGGCTCAGGACGTCTTCGGGATAACGCCCGTAGCAAAGCGGGTCCAAATACCAACGTGCATTCAAACCATCGTCGATTTTGGCTTTTTGCATATCGGCTTCGCTGTCAGAGGCCGGGTAAATAGGCGAGAGGTTAAGCACAATGCCCAATTCCAGCTTGATACCCGCTTCGCGGATGGCTTTCACCGCCATGCCATGGCTGAGCAGCAAGTGGTGCGACACCAGCATCGCGGTCTTGCGCGATTTCAAGCCAGGTGCAAAAACGCCAAGCTCATGACCCAAAACAGCGATCACCCAAGGCTCGTTATGGGTGCACAAGCTTTGGGTGTAGCGTCCAAAGCGCCGCGCCACTTCCAAGGCGTAGGCCACGAAGTAGCCACATGTTTCCCGGTTGGCCCAGCCACCCGCTTCTTGCAAGGCTTGGGGCATGTCCCAATGGTTGAGTGTGATGTGGACTTGAATCCCTCGTTGCAACAAACCCTGAATCAACCGCTCATAGAAGGCAAATCCCGCTTCATTCCATGCACCGCGACCATCTGGCTGAACACGCGGCCAGCTCATCGAAAAGCGGTAAGCATTGACGCCCAGCCTCGCCATCAAATCCAGGTCTTCTTCATAGCGGTGATAGTGGTCACATGCAATGCTGCCATTGCTGCCATCTGCAATGGCACCAGGTTGCTCGCAAAAGGTATCCCATACTGAAGCGCCGCGGCCATCGGTATGCGTAGCCCCCTCAATTTGGAAAGACGAAGTAGCCACTCCCCAGGTGAAGTCGGTCGGGAAATCTTCGCGTGACAGGGTCAGATTGGGTTTGGTTTGCATGAGCATGGCTTAACTCTTCACTGCGCCAGCCGTGAGGCCAGCGATCAGTCGTTTGGATGAAAAAATGAAAATCACCAACAAGGGAAGAACAGCAACCACGGCGCCAGCCATGAGTGCTCCCCACTCGGTATCGACAGGGCTTTGCACGCTGCGCAATGCCAATGGAAAGGTGTAACGCTCGACTGAACGCATGACGATCAATGGACCAATGAAGTTATTCCATGAGGCGATGAATGTGATGAGCCCCAATGTGCCAAAAGCTGGCCCTAACAGCGGCACCACGATGCGCCAGTAAATGCCCCATTCGCCACAGCCATCCATGCGAGCAGCTTCCAGCAGCTCGCGTGGAATGGCCGATTCGATGTACTGACGCATCAAGAAAATACCCATGGCTGGAGCTGCAGCTGGCAAGTACAGCGCCCTTGGCTGATCGATCCAGCCCAAAAAATCCATGATCATGAAGGTGGGAATCATGCCCAAGAATGCGGGGATCAGCATGGTGGCCATGACCAGTCCGAACAGCATTTTCTTGAGTCGAAATTCGTAGGTGGCAAAAGCAAAACCAGCCATGGAACAGAACAACAAGGTCAGCCCTGTGCTCAAAATGCCCACATACAAAGACCAACCCAAGTTTTGCCAGAACGGGATCTTTGTCATCAGAATGGCCATGTTCTCTTGGAAAAAGGAGCCAAACCACGCCGGTGGCGGCACACGGAAAATGTCGCTGCGCGAGTGTGTCGAGAACACGAACATGAAATAAAAAGGCACCAACATCGCCATTCCACCCAAGGTCAGGAAAAGCCAACCCAAAGGACCCAGGGTTGCCATGTTTTCAGCAGTTTCGTGCCGGGTTGTCATGCGCCGCCCTTCACTTTGAATGCGCGATTGGTCACCAGGGTTAGGACCAAAATCACCGCAAAGAGCAACCAGGAAATGGCGCTGGCCAAGCCAAAGTCATTGAACTCAAAGGCCGTTCTGTACATGTACATCGCTGTTGTCATGCCTGCATATTCAATGCCGCCCTTGCCCCCTGTGAGAATGAATGGCTCTTCGAACAACTGCAGACCGCCAATGACAGTGAGCGTGACGCCAAAATACATCATGGGTTTGAGCTGCGGCAAAGTGATGTGCCAAAAAATACGAAAACCATTGGCCCCATCCATCCGTGCCGCTTCGTACAGGTCTCTCGGAATGCTCTGCATGGCTGCAACATAGAGGATGATGTTGAAGCCCACATAACGCCAAAAAACCACCAAAGCGACAACTGGCTTGATGGTCTCTGGCTGCCCCAACCAATCGATCTTGCTTGCGGGAAGCAGCTGCGCCAATACATCCCATTTCGCCATTTTTTGCAGCATCACGTTGACCGCACCGTAATCCGTTGAAAACAGGGTGCTGAACATGATGGCGATGGCCACAGTCGATGTGATGTAGGGTAAAAAATAAATACCCATCGCCGTGTTGCGCCACCGCCCCAGCCGCTCATTGATGAGGTATGCCAGCGGAATGGCCACCAGATGCTGCGGCAGGCCAGAAGCCACGGCCAGCCACAAGGTATTGCCCAGCGAAGTCCATACCAGCGGATCCTCCAATGCAAATGTCAGGTTTTCCATGCCAACAAATTGCATGGACTGCACCCCTTGAACAGGGTCCCAGGCGTTGAACACCAAGTACAGCGAAAAAGCAATGGGAAACAGTCCAAAGACCAGAAACAACAATACAAAGGGCAGGACAAACACATAAGGTGCCCAGTCCTGATGCCAGCGAATCGGGCTCATCGTTGCGCCCGCCTCTGAATCAGTCGATGTGCATCGGCCAGAGCCTGGTCAATCGCCTTCCCCTTGGTCAGCACCAAGTCGAGTTCGGCATTGACAATTTCTTCGGCAATCGGGTCATTGCGAAAAACCTTGGTCGGGGTGATTTTCTGCGCTGTCTCGCGCCATTCGGCACGCGCTTTTTGCCCACCCAGATACTCAACGGCCTGATCAAAGTAAGCGCCAGATTGGGCCTCTTTGAGTGCAGGAAAAGCGTTGAATTTTTGGAGCGCCAATTGCTGCTGCGTTTTGTTGAGTGTGAGGTGCTGAACCAAGTCCCAAGCGAGAGCCTTGTTGCCAGCCTTCTTGGGTATGGCATAGAACGTCCCGCCCCAGGATGTGGCCAAGCCTTCGGGCAGTCGAGTGCTGCGCCACTTGCCTGCCGATTCGGGAGCCAGCCAGTTTTGCAGGTGACCGCCTAACCAAGCGCCCATCATCTGCACCGCCACATTGCCGCGTTTGAGTGACTCCCCCCACTCATTAGACCAAGCGTTGACCTTCGCATCGAGGCCGCCCTGCCGAACTTGTTTGGCCAGTTCGAATGCGCGCTTGAACCGTGGCGAAGTGCCCACCACCGACTGCCCTTGCTGGTTGTAGTAAATACCCTCGCCAGCCGTCAGGCCAGAGCGGATCACGATGTCTTTGATATCCCGTGCATGCGCCACCAAATAGACACCCGTACGAGCCTTGATTTGTTGGCCAGCGGCGATCAGATCCTCCCAACGCCCAGACAATTGCTTGGGTTCGACCTGCGATTTCTGCAAAATGTCTTGCCGGTAGAACATGGCCCCGGGCCCGATGTCTGTAGGTACGGCAGTTTGCTCCTGACTGCCGAACTGGCCCTGTTGCCATGCAAAAGCAACAAATTTATCGGCGTTCAAATCAGCCCTATAAGGTTCAGCTGCGAGGTTTTCCAACCCGCCGCTTTGCGAAAAACGCCCCAGATAACCGTATTCAATGGTCATCACATCTGGCAATCCAGATGAAGCAGCCAAAGCCGTTGTCATGGCCGTGTGATGGTCTGCATATTCCCTGCCCACCACTTTGACTTGGACATTGGGATGTTTTTTTTGCCATTCGGGCAAGGCGTTCTTGATGATTTCGTCAACAGCGGGATAGGCCGACACGGTCAGCACGGTTTGCGCCAAGGCAGGCTTCACTGCGCAAAGCAACAATCCAATCCAAACTGAGGCGATGTGTTTCTTCATATTGAGGTCCTGAAAGCGCTTTCATTTTACTTTCAATAGAACCTCAACCTCTTGGTGTTATCCCTGATTTAAGACTTTTGTTGAGTCAAACGCCGACTCTCGAAGAAGCTCATGGCCAGCTGTGGCCATGCTCAACAGAAAAGATCAGTGTTGCAGGATCTTGTTCAAAAAGTCCTTGGTGCGCGGCTGGCGGTTTTCGGGGTGGTTGAAGAACTCGTCTTTGGAGCAGTCTTCCAGAATGCGGCCACCCACGTCAATGAAGATCACGCGGTTGGCCACTTTGCGGGCAAAGCCCATCTCGTGCGTGACCACCATCATGGTCATGCCTTCATGGGCCAGTTGCACCATCACGTCCAGCACCTCCCCCACCATCTCGGGGTCGAGGGCCGAGGTCGGCTCGTCAAACAACATCACCATCGGGTCCATCGACAGGGCGCGGGCAATCGCCACGCGCTGCTGTTGGCCCCCCGACAGTTGCCCCGGGAACTTGTCCTTGTGCGCCATCAGGCCCACGCGGTCGAGCATTTTCAGGCCCCGCACTTTGGCGTCGTCCAGGCTTCGGCCCAGCACCTTGACCTGCGCGATCGTCAGGTTCTCGGTGACCGACAGGTGCGGGAACAGCTCAAAGCTTTGGAACACCATGCCCACGCGCGAACGCAGCTTGGGCAAGTCGGTGTTCGGGTCGTGCAAAGCAACGCCATCGACGGTGATCTCGCCTTTCTGGAAAGGCTCCAGCGCGTTGACGGTTTTGATCAGGGTGGACTTGCCCGAACCCGAGGGTCCGCAGACCACTACCACATCGCCTTTGTTGATGCTCACCGAGCAGTCGTTGAGCACCTGCACCGGGCCATACCACTTCGACACATTTTTGATTTCAATCATTTCTCTTCCCCCAGTTCAACGCACGATGGCGATCTTGGCCTGCAAACGCTTGACGCTCCAGGACAGTGCAAAACAGATGACGAAGTAAACCACCGCTGCCAGCAGGTAAGCCTCTTCGGTGCGGCCATAAATCTTGCCCGCATTGGTGAAGCCCTTGAGCAGGTCATAGGCACCGATGGCATAAACCAGCGAAGTATCCTGAAACAAGATGATGGTCTGCGTCAGCAGCACCGGCAGCATGTTGCGAAAGGCCTGCGGCAAGATGATCAGGCGCATGTTTTGTGCATACGTCATGCCCATGGCCTGGCCTGCAAACACCTGGCCACGCGGGATGGACTGGATGCCCGCCCGCATGATCTCGCTGAAATAAGCCGCCTCAAACGCAATGAAGGTGATGATGGCAGACAACTCGGCCCCGATGGGTTTGCCGATCAAAAACGGGATCAGCAGATAAAACCACAGGATCACCATGACCAGCGGCACCGAGCGCATGCCATTGACGTAAAACGCCGCAGGGCCCATGAGTGCGGCTTTGCCCGACAGGCGCATCAGCGCCAGCAAGGTGCCAAAGAAGATGCCGCCCAAGGTGGCCACGATGGTCAGCTGCACGCTGAAGATGAAGCCGCCGACGACAAACTTTTGCAGGATGTCCCAGTTGATGAAGGAAAGGTCGAGTCCGAACATCTCAGTGCCCCCCGCCTGTGCTGGCCGCGACAAAGCCGGGCACACGCATCTTGAGCTCGATGAAGGCAAACACCCGGTTCACCGCAAACGCCGACAAGGCATACAAAGCGGTCACGGCCAAGTAAATCTCAATGCCGCGCGAGGTCTCTTCCTGGGCCTGCATGGCGAACATGGTCAGCTCGGCGATCGACACCGCAAAGGCCACCGAAGAGTTCTTGAGCAAGTTCATGGACTCGCTGGTCAAAGGCGGCAAGATGATGCGAAACGCCATGGGCAAGAGCACGTAACGGTAGGTCTGCCAAGTCGAAAAGCCCATGGCCATGGCCGCATAGCGCTGCCCCTTGGGCAAGGCCTGGATGCCCGCACGGAACTGCTCTGCAATGCGCGCAGAGGTGAAAAAGCCGAGCCCAAACACCACCAGCACAAAGCCGGGAACCTTTTGGAAGGCCGGAAAGATTTTGGGCACCACGAAGTACCACAAGAAAATCTGCACCAAGAGCGGAATGTTGCGAAACAGCTCCACCCACGCGTTGCCTAATTTCACCAGCACCGGACGGTCTTGCAAGGTGCGCATGGTGCCCACCACAGCGCCCACCACCATGGCCACCAGCCACGATGAACCCGCCACGGCCAGCGTCCAGCGCCAAGCCTCGAGCATCCACTCGAGGTAGGTGCGGCCACTGCCGTCATCGGTCAGAAAAATCTGCCAATCCCATGTCATGTTCAAACTCCCTCCACGGGCAATTTGCTTGCCCCAATAAGAAACCCCGCCCAAGTTGCCTCGGCGGGGTTGGCCTGGCTGATGCTGCGAATTACTTCTTGGCGTAATCTTCTGCAGGCTTGTCGTTCAGGTTCGCCCATGCGGCCTTGGTGGCATCGCTGGCTGGCAGGCCCACACGGGTGTTCTTGGGTGGGATGGGTTGCACGAACCACTTGTCGTAGATTTTGGCCAGCTCGCCGCTCTTGGCCAAAGCGGCCACGGTGTCATCGGCCAATTTCTTGAAGTTGGGGTCGTCCTTGCGGATCATGATGGCGATCGGCTCGACGTTGAGCACTTCGCCCACGATCTTGAAGTCAGCTGGCGCCTTGGACGTTGCGATGTTGCCCGCCAGGATCTGTCCGTCCATCACAAACGCGTCAGCACGGCCCGATTCCAGCAGCAAGAAGCTGTCGGCGTGGTCCTTGCCAAAGACTTCTTTGAAGTCGATGCCATTGGCACGCTCGTGCTTGCGCAGCAGCTGGACCGAAGTGGTGCCGGTGGTGGTGGCCACGTTGCGGTCTTTCAATTGTGCAATAGAGGTGATGCCCGAATTGGCTTTTACGGCGATGCGCACTTCTTCCACATAGGTGGTCACCACAAAAGCCACGTCTTTTTGGCGTGCCGTGTTGTTGGTGGTCGAGCCGCACTCGATGTCCACAGTGCCGTTTTGCACCAATGGGATGCGGTTTTGAGAGGTCACAGACTGGAATTTCACATCCAGCTTCTTGCCCACAGCTTTTTCGGCATTGGCGATGATGCGCTGGCAAACTTCGTAGTGGTAACCGGCGTACTTGCCGTCACCCAAGGTGTAGGACAAAGCGCCCGACGAGTCACGCACACCCATGGTGATGGTGCCCGAGGCTTTGACTTTGGCCAAAGTGTCTTCGGCTTGTGCGCCGACGCAGGCCAATGCGGCCACGGCCACAGCAATGAGTTGTTTTTTCATGGGTTACTCCTAATGGGTCGCCAAAGGCGAGGGTTGCGTCACGCACCGTCTTGGGCCGTGACTGTCGTTTCATCCGTGACTTGCACAATCTGTGCCCGACACTTGATACGATCCTACTATAGTCAGCCCGCTGTCAGACGGCCATCAGGGTGTTCCCCATGCTGGTGCGCCGCCTCAAGCCGGTGCACCAGCACTGGCCTGCTTCAAAAATGCCCACAGCTCTTGCGCAGAGCGTTTGGGGTTGTGCCGCAAACCGGTTTTTTCACGGTAGGCACGCACTTCCATGGTCAAGGCCAGCGTTTGCCCTGAAGGCAAGATGACCTCGGTCAAGGCCCCGGCTTGCAGCTCTTTCTTGACGGCGCTTTGCGGCAAAAAAGCAATGCCATGGCCTTCCAGCGCCATGACCTTCAGGCCTTCGGCCATGTCGGTTTCGTAAACACGGTCCAAATGGATGGGCGTGACCGCCTGCTTTAAGATCCAATCGGTCACGCCGCCCAGATACGCCCCGGGGGCATAGCCCAAATACGGCAATGGCTTGTGGGCCGCGCCGGGCAGATCCCACACCGGCTTGCCGCCAGTGGTCGCCTTGGCATAGGGCGCGATCACTTCTTGCCCCAAGACCACCATCTCGTATCGTTCGGTGTCGATTTGCAAGGGCTGTGAGGGGTGGTGGTAGGCGATCAGCAAATCACAACCACCTTCCATCAAACGCATGGCCGCATCGTGCACGTTCAGGGCGATCAGTCGGCTTTTGATCGGGCCAAAGCCCTCCCGCAGGCTGGCCACCCAGGCCGGGAAAAACGTGAACGCCAGCGTGTGGGGCAAAGCGAACTCGATGAAGTCCTGCCCGGCCGCGTCATGCCCGCGCAGCATGGCCCGGGTGTTTTGCAGCGACTGCAGCAACTCCAGCGCCTGGGCATACAAGGTCTCGCCCGCAGGGGTGAGGGTGGTGGGGTAAGAACTGCGGTCCACCAGGTCCACCCCCGCCCAAGCTTCGAGCGACTGGATGCGCCTGGAAAACGCCGGTTGCGTCACGTGCCGCAACTGCGCCGAGCGACTGAAACTGCGGGTCTCAGCCAGGCTCACAAAGTCTTCAAGCCATTTGGTTTCCATGCAGGGATTATGGCTTCACACCCATCAATCGGCCGACTGCTGCAGCGCCCACATGCTGGCGTAACGCCCTTGCAGGGCCAGCAGTGCCGCATGGTTGCCGCGCTCGATGATGCGCCCGGCCTCCATGACCAAAATCTCATGCGCATCCACCACGGTGGACAGGCGGTGGGCAATCACCAGTGTGGTTTTGTTTTGGGACACCCCCGCCAACTCGGCCTGGATGGCCCGCTCGTTGGCCGAATCCAGTGCCGACGTCGCTTCGTCAAACACCAAGATCGGCGGGTCTTTCAGCAATGTGCGGGCAATCGCCACGCGCTGCTTCTCTCCGCCCGACAGCTTCAGGCCCCGCTCGCCCACCGAGGTTTCATAGCCCTTGGGGGTGGACGCGATGAAATCGTGAATGCGTGCGGCCTTGGCCGCGCCTTCGATCTCTGCCTGGCTGGCGCCGGGGCGGCCATACGCGATGTTGTAGGCCACGGTGTCGTTGAACAGCACGGTGTCTTGCGGCACGATGCCCAAAGCCTGACGCACAGTGGCTTGCTGGACCTGCTTGATGTCTTGCCCCGCCATGCGGATGGTGCCTTGCTGCACATCGTAAAAACGGAACATCAAGCGTGCCAAGGTCGATTTGCCCGAACCCGAAGGGCCGACCACCGCCACGGTTTTGCCGGCGGGGATGGTGAAGCTGATGTCCTGCAAGATGGGGCGATCGCTCTCGTAGGCAAACCAGACACGGTCGAACACCACATCGGGCGCACCGCCCAAAGCGAGCGGCAATGCACCCGGCACATCGGCGATTTCGCGCTCCCGGTCCATCAGCGTGAACATCTTGTCCAGATCGGTCAAGCTTTGCTTGATCTCGCGGTAGAGCACGCCCAAAAAGTTGAGCGGAATGTACAGCTGGATCATGAAGGCGTTGATCATGACCAGATCGCCCAGCGTCATGCGCCCATCCACCACACCCTGCGTAGCACGCCACAGCATGGCCACCAGGGCCGCAGCGATGATGAGTTGCTGGCCGGTGTTGAGCACCGACAAAGTGGTTTGCGCCTTGAGCCGCGCCACACGCAGGCGCTCCAGGCTTTCATCGTATCGCCCGGCTTCAAACACCTCGTTGCCAAAGTACTTGACGGTTTCGTAGTTCAGCAGCGAGTCAATCGCCCGTGTGTGCGCGGCCGAATCGAACTCGTTGGCCTGCTTGCGAAACTGCGTACGCCACTCGGTGATGCGCACCGTAAAGAAAATGTACAAAGCCAGCGCCAGCAGCGTGATCCCGGCAAACCAGGCGTCGAACTTGACCGCCAAAATGGTGAGCACCAGACCCACCTCGATCAGCGTCGGGATGATGCTGTACAGCGAATAGGAGATCAGCGACTCGATGCCCCGCACTCCCCGCTCGATGTCGCGCGTCATGCCGCCCGTCTGCCTGGCCAGATGAAAGCGCAGGCTTAAAGCGTGCAGGTGCTCGAAGGTTTGCAAGGCGATGCTGCGCGAAGCGCCTTGCGTGGCTTTGGCAAACACCAGCTCGCGCAACTCGGTGAAGGCCGAGGTCAGCAAGCGCAAAGCGCCATAACCCACCAACAGCGCCACCGGCACCACCAGCACCGTTTGCGGGTCGCCGGGCTTGAGGCTCATGGCGTCCACCAGCTCCTTGAGCAGCAGGGGCACGCTGACGTTGGCCAGCTTGGCCCCCACCATCAGGCTCAAGGCGATGACCACGCGCCACTTGTATTGCCAAAGGTAAGGCAAGAGGCGCGACAAGGTTTTCCAGTCGCCGCCAGCAGGCGGCTGTACCGCCACGCCGGCAGTAGCGCCAGGCTGGGTTGAATGGGGGGAAGCAGAGGCAGCAGGTTCGCCGTGGTGGCGCATAAGGGACAATCCGGATTTGATGTTAACCACCGATTGTGCCCATGTCTGACGCCCCACACACGAACACCGTGGCTTTGCCCACCGACCAGGAGCTGGTGCTCAAGGTCATCCCGATGCCCGCCGACTGCAATGCCAGTGGCGACATCT
>JACCDH011834960.1_pt1 | contig 43261 bp, 33 predicted proteins | sample 7442481 | NCBI WGS metagenome assembly JACCDH01 (sample SAMN15323433, study PRJNA562643) | freshwater metagenome | isolation source: river surface water | place: USA:Blue River Watershed | collected 2017-08-15 | reverse complement strand
TATTCCCTGTTTCGTGTCTATCGCTCAATCAAGATATTTAAAAAAAAACAACATGAGGATTAAATTGGTTTTAGGCTTTTTGGGAATTTTGAGTTTAACCGCCTGCGAAACGCATGAAAACCCACTCGCTTATCAGTCTGATACGCACGGCCGAGGCAACATTGAAGTGTTTTTGGAGGATTCATATAAACCCTTATTTACAACAAGTATTTATACGTTCCAAAGTTTGTTTCCGAAAGCAACTGTTAAACCAACCTATCTCCCAGAAGGCGATATTGTCAAAGCGTTTTTTGATAATAAAGTAAAAACGATTTGTATTTCGCGTGATTTCACCGACAAAGAGAAAAAGTACTTGAAATCTCAAAATGTTCAAGTTCAAAGTGATTTAATCGCTTATGACGCTGTAGCCCTAATCATCCATCCAGAGAATACAGATACCACCATTTCTGTGGATCGACTTAAGGAGTGGATATCTTCTGATGGTGCTACATGGAAAGGGAGTAGAAAGCCAGTGAAAATTGTTTTTGATAAAGTGAATTCAGCGAATTTTAACTACCTAACCAAGTTATCTGGAAAGTCAACCCTATCAAAAAATGTATACGCACTGAATTCAAATGAGCAAGTGATCGACTATGTAAAACATAATAAGCAAGCCATCGGTGTAATTGGTGTTAATTGGATTTCCGATCAAGAAGATTTTGATGTAATGAATTTTTTAGATAGTGTTCATGTAATGCATGTAAGTCAGCATGACGGCGAAGAAGGATTTCAGCCCTTTGCAGGCACAATTTGGACAAAAGAGTATCCATTACATCGAGAAATGTGGATGATTAATAAAGGAAATCGATCGGGTTTAAATACAGGATTTGTTTTATTTATGATCGGAGAGAAAGGGCAGTTAATTATACAAAAATCCGAATTAGTGCCGGCTAAGGCTCCGGTAAGACTAATTCAACTAACAACACAGTAATTTTTCATTAATTTCTTTGCGTTAACCGAATTCCAAAGTAACTTTGGCAAAGCAATTGTAGGTGAGTTTTAAATTTTATATCATGAGAACAACAGTATTATTTTCTGCGCTATTTCTTTCTGTAAGTGGTTTGTTTGCACAGACCTTGAGCGAAGCAATTAAAAAAACAGAAAATGAGCGTTATGCCGACGCTTTAATTGATTTCAAAGCGCTAGCAGCCAAGGAACCAAGCAATGGCGATGTGTATTTTTACTATGGCGATTGTTACTTTGAGAAAGGTGAGGTGGATTCAGCAATTCTTGTATGGAATAAAGGATATGAGATGGATAAACTTACGCCGATGCCGTTAATTGGTAAATTCCGTGTGCTATGGCTTAAAGGAGACAAGGCGGGTGCCCAAGCAGAAATATTGAAAGCTATGGAACTTACTAAAGGAAAGAAAACAAACCTTAAAAGAGCGGAAGTAATTCGTGGAATTGCAGAAATGTATATCGAGTCTGAAAACAAAGACCTTGATCAAGCCTTGACATTACTTCAGGAAGCAATAACTAAAGACCCTAACAATGAGGACAACTACTTACTCCAAGGAGATGCATTGTATGCTAAAACTCCTCAAGATGCGAGCCCGGCTATAAAAAGCTACAACATCGTATTGGACATTAACAAGAATTCACCTCGCGGAAAACTGCGTGTTGCGAACATTTATCAAGCTGCACAGAATTATGAGGAGGCGAACAAAATATACAAAGAAGCAATCGCAATCGATTCAACCTTTGCGCCTGCGTATCGCGAACGCGCCGAGATGTTCATGCGTTTTGAAAAAATGAAACTTGCGATTCAAGATTGGAAAAAATACCTTGCATTAAACAGCAACGTTGAATCAAGATATCGATATGCAAATGCCATGTATGCAGCAAAGCAATATTGTGAGGTAATTGAAGAGGTTAATACGATTAACCAAGCAGGGTTCCGTAATTTTTATACAGAACGAATGTTGGCTGGGTCTTATGCAGAGTGTCAAGATTACAAAGGAGGCGCACAATATGGCCTTGATGCAAGTGATCGCTTTTTCACCTTGGTGCCAGCGGCAAACATTAACTTTATCGACTACAAAATCAGAGGGTCCTTGTTAATGAAACTTGGTCAGGATTCACTTGGTTTATTAGAATGGGAACGTGCTGCAGGGATGAATGAAAATGCAGCCAAAGAGTTAACCCTTGAAATTGCAAAGTCTTACTATAAAATGAAAAAATATGATAAGGCAATTGAAATGTATTTGAAGCGACAAGCCTTGGTAGAATTAACGCTGGCTGAAGTATATAACTTGGGTCAATGTTATTTTGCTGGACCAAAGAATTTTATAGAAGCAGACACCTTGTTTGGTAAAGTTGCAGCGATGTCACCTAATTATGCACCTGCTTATTTATGGAGAGCGAGAAGTAATTACCAAATGGATTTAAAAAATGAACTTTGGTTAGCCAAACCGCATTACGCTAAAGTATTAGAGGTAGTAGTTGGCGACGACCGAAAGAAAGATAACAATAAAAAAATGGTGATTGAATCCGCAAGATATTTGGGTAATTACTATGCTAGTTCAACAGAAAAAGATAAAGCTAAAGTTCTTGAGTATTTTCAGATTGTTTATGACATAGATCCGAACGATGCCCAGGCAAAACAAATTTTAGGAATTAAATAACTCAAGGGGCTTAGGCCCCTTTTTTTATCAGCGATTTGCCGGTCATTTCTTTCGGTTGCGTCAATTCCATGAGTGCTAATATGGTTGGCGCAACATCTGCTAATATGCCATCGGTTATGGTCTCATTCCCAGCATACACTAACACACAGGGTACTTGATTTAGACTGTGCGCAGTATTCGGGCTTCCATCCGGGTTTAAGGCGTAATCAGCATTGCCATGATCCGCAATAACAATAAATGAATATCCCAAGGGAAGTAAGGTTTCAATGATTTCTTTCAGGTTATCATCTACGGTTTCAACAGCCTTTACAATGGCGTCATAAACCCCGGTATGACCAACCATATCAGGATTCGCAAAATTCAGGCAAAAGAAATCGGGGAGTTGCTGTTTTACATATGAAATTAGTGTTGATTTAACATCCTCGGCACTCATCTCCGGTTGTAAGTCATAGGTTGCAACTTTTGGAGAATTAATCATTAACCGCGCTTCCTTTTCAAAGGGCTCTTCTCGACCACCATTAAAAAAATAGGTAACGTGGGGGTATTTTTCAGTTTCAGCAATGCGTACCTGATTTTTACCTTGAGCAGCTAATACTTCGCCTAAGGTTTGTGCTAAATTGTCTTTTTGAAAGACCACATGCATCTTAGTAAAGGATTCATCGTACGTAGTCATGGTAACATAATACAACTCCAGAGGCTTCATGTTGAACCCTTCTATGGCATGTTGAGAAAGTACTTCGGCTATTTCTCGTGGACGATCGGTTCTGAAATTGAAACTAATGACTACATCACCCGGCTCAATCAATCCCTCTTGGTCACAAAGGATCGGATTGATAAACTCATCGGTAATGCCTTGCTCATATGATTTTTGAATCGCTTCTTTCGCAGAAGCAACAGGTGCCCCTTCTCCGTTTACATAGAGGTTATACGCTTTCTCAATACGTTCCCATCGGCGATCTCGATCCATGGCATAATACCGTCCAATAACAGATGCAATTTTAATATTCGATGTAAGGCTCCGTTCAAGTGCTTTAAAATCTGTAATCGCAGACTTTGGATCGCAGTCACGTCCATCGGTGATGGCGTGAATGAATACCTTTTTTGCATCCTTTTCTTTGCACAGGTCAATCAAGGCTTCTAAGTGATTAAACGCGCTGTGTACACCACCATTCGAAACTAAACCAAGTAAATGTATCTTACATTGGTTCTTAGACGCGTAATCAAGTGCATCCAATAAGGTTTGGTTGATAAAGAAGCTACGGTCTTTTATCGCGTTGTTTATACGGGATAATTCTTGATATACAATTCGTCCGGCCCCAATATTCAGGTGTCCTACCTCCGAATTACCCATTTGTCCCTCAGGTAATCCAACAGCTGCGCCACAAGCGCTTAGTTTACTGTTAGGGTAATATGACATAAGATGATCCATATAAGGCGTGTTTGCCTGATAAACAGCATCTGCTTGGGTTTGATCTCCTATGCCCCAACCGTCTAGAATTATTAATCCAACCTTTTTATTCATTTTGGTAACGTTATCGTGAATATTGACCCTTTTGGCAACTGCGCTTTGTACGTTAATGTACCTTGATGCAATTCAATAAATTGTTTGGCGATAAAGAGTCCGAGCCCTGTTCCTGGTTTTTCTCGTTTGTTTTCATCACCAGAGCGAAAGAATTTATCATAAATGAATGGACGATCCGCTTCGTTGATCCCTATACCATCATCTGTCACTTGTATTATGACGTGATTATTTGCCTCTTCAAGTTCAATGACAACGTGTTGAGCGCCATATTTTACGCTGTTTTCTACTAAATGAATCAACACACTCTCGAGCATGAATCTATCCGCTTGAAACATAAACGGACATGGAATTTTAATGCTGAGGTCCGAATCAGGAAATCGTTCTTGAAGTTGCTTCATTAATTCCGGATTGAATTCATCCGTTCGTATGGACGTTCTAAACAATTCAATTCGTTGATTTTCAAGGCTGGCCGCATGCAGCATATTTTGAATCAGAGATTCTGACTTTTTATTTTCATCTAATGCTTTTTCTAAGAATACACGTATCTGATCAGGGTCTAATTCATGCTTAATAATGGTTTGAAGAATAAGCTGGACAGACGAAATTGGTGTTTTTAATTCATGGGTAACGGAAAGTAAAAAGTTTGATTGACGTTGATGTAAAGAGAGTTCTCGTTGCATACTCAATTGATAGCGCCAAATACCATAAATTAGAATGACAAGAAACACGCTTCCTTCACCTATGACCATGGTTGCTTTACTTGGGTTTTCCGTGATTAGCATGAATCCCCACCATAAGAATTGCAGGATAATATATGCAGAAAGAATTCCAAGAAAATATCTTGTGTTTTTCTTGTTTGATTGCTTTTTCATTCGTTTACAAATGTACTGAATGTTAGTTGTTTGGATTGAATACGTGGAATGATTTCCATAAGGAGCTCTTCAATCCGTTCTTCCGTTTTTTGACTGTCATGAAATACCAATACATCGCCGGCTTTTATGTGTTTTGCTGCAGAGATTATGGTGGTGTTATGTAGCTTGGTATTATAATCTTTACTTAACCAAGACCACATGATTATTTGATAACCAGCCTTCTTAATGCGATAAATACTTCGGAGCTTAATTCGACCATAAGGGGGACGGAATAGATCCGATTCAATTAACGCGCGTGTTCTTGTTATGGAGTCCATGTAGGTATCAACGGGCGTTGTCCACCCATTTTCATGATGGTAGGTGTGATTCGCTAAGACATGTCCTGCCCGTTCAATTTCTCGTATGATTTCAGGATGTTTTTGGGCATTTGCACCGACACAAAAAAAGGTAGCCTTTATACCAAAATGTGCTAATACCTCTAGCACCTTTGGGGTTGCAATCGGGTGAGGTCCGTCATCGAATGTTAAATAGACATTCGAATCATTTGGGACATTCCATACTAAGCGCGGAAAAAGCAACTTCATCCAAGAATATCGCCAAATCCCAAACCACATATTACTGTCCTTGCATCATCGGAAGGGTCGTATTCGGCGCAGGTTCGGCATTCGGCATAACGGATTTTGGTAAATAACCATAATGCTCACCAATCGCCTTTAAGTTCCCTGTAATTGAATCAAAACGCTGACCGTAAACTCCAATCCTCATACGCACATCTTCTCCATTTTCATTCCCAATGGCAATTAATTTTGAAGACATGCTTGGTAGAATTTTCTTATAAATGCGATCAATGTTCTTTTTTAATCGGATTCCAAAGGCGCTTTTTTCAGCGTGAATTTTGGGGTCCTCTAAGGTTGAATACATTTTCAATATCGCATCGGTTACAGCAAACAAGTCTTCGGTATTTTGCGTATTTGAACTTAGCTCAACGTCAGCTTTTTCATAAAAGTTCAAAATGGTTTCATACTGGTCTAATAACTTGTTCCCAAGTTCCGCCCCTTTTTTATTTGCTTTACATAAATAGTAAAGTTGAACGTGTTCATTTAGATTACCGCTGCATTTTGCGCGAATTTCTTGATCACCATAAAGATATGAACGATTCTTCTGATTGTAAGTCAACATATTCATAGGATCACACGGATTAACTTCGCCAAAATCCAAAACGGTTTCAATCGGCATTACAGCAAGTGAACGATCTAAAAGGCTGATTGCTTTCTTCGTGTTGTTCTGAAGGTAAAACTGCTCAGCTAAGATCAAAAAGTTAGCACGGAATTGTGTCGTATGTCTTCTCGCATAGTAATCTGTTAAGACATCTGGATTCGCCATGTCACCGTATTGGAAAACAGAAGAAATCGTTCTATACATCTCGTTGCGGTCATAAAAATCGGTAATTGCTGTTTTTACAGGGCTAAGTACATAAGCCATTCCAACTTGTTTTACCCACCCGCCATTTAATAATGCTAGGGAGAAGGATGACCCACGATTACTTGAGAAGTAAATTCCTCGTTTCCAATCGTTGTTCGCTACAATATCCATCATCATAACTTCATCTCTAGTCAAATAGCGGTCCTGGTCTTCATTGAACGCAAATTCAATCTCAGAGGCACATTGACTTAATTGACCTTTACTGATGATGTCTGAAGCGACTACGTTTTGTTTATCTACGGGTAAATAGAATTTACTCGAAGGGAAGAAGTAAATGTGATTCCCGTCTTGATCAACAATATAGTTTTCGTCCGTTCGAACGAAGTCCATCGCATCTTTTAGGTCAACGCTCATCCACGGTTTTTCGAATTCATCAAACAAGGTTTGTAATTCTTTAGCCGCACCGTCTTCAATTTTAATAGCGCCTTGTTGAACACTCTTGAAAATTTGGCTTATTCCAGTGAATTTTCCGATTATGTTTTGTGCTAGATTCACGGTGTCGTTCGATGTGATTTGACTCCATGTTTTATCAAAGGCAACTTGAAGATTCGGTTGAGTTACGGTGAATGAGTTCCGCAACATTCCCATTTTGCCATTGAAATAATTTACAACTTGTGTTGCTACCGTTTTGTTTTTCTTTAGCCTAAGCTCGATTACTTTTTTCAAAAGCGCCTCATCATTACTCAGTCCAATGAGTTCAAGTAAAGGCAAGAAATATACTTGATCGGTGTTCCCGGAATACATTAAAATTTGATCTTCACGATAAGCAATTGGCAACGGTTCGGATTCATAGGCCTTCATTTTCATTTGATTTGTATACCAATCAGTGCCCATAAGCGATAGGTTGCACACGCGAACGTCGGTTCGTTTCCCTTCAACTTCTTGCAGATACCATAAAGGGAATGTATCATTATCCCCGTTAGTAAATAAGATGCCATTCTTTTTACAAGAATTTAAATAGTTGTATGCTAAATCGCGTGCGGATGTTTTCCCACTGCGGTCGTGATCGTCCCATCCTTGTGTACCCATGAGCATAGGGGCCAATAAACCCAACAAGCCAATAATCATAACCGGGGCTTTACCACTCAGTTTGGCTTTACTCAATAGGTAAGAAAGGCCAATAAGTAATGCAATTAAAACCGTTAGTACAAACCACATGCGCCCATAACCCGCGATTAAAAACAGTAAAAGTCCTCCCCCGAAAAAATAGGAGAGTTTCAAAACTAATTTTTTATCGATCGAACCAATAAAGTCATACAGGGCATATACACCAAATGCTAACCACATAGCAAAGAAATAAAAGGAACCAGAATATGCATAATCTCGCTCTCTAGGTTCGAGTGGCTTCTGATTCAGGTACACAACGATGGCTAATCCTGTAAAAAGAAACGCTAAGGTCAAAACAAAGGCATCCTTCGGTGCGCGATAAAAATGGAAAAATATACCCAAGATTATAAATGCAAAAGGAATTAAAAAGAAGCGGTTATGAGCCGGGTTTTCGCTGGTATAGAAAGGCTGTGCATCTGATGGCCCCACATTTGGAGCATCGACCCAATCAATACCACTAATCCAATTTCCTCTCATGTTATCTCCGTGACCTTGAATATCGTTTTGACGTCCAGAGAAGTTCCAGAGAAGATAGCGCACATACATCCAGTTCACTTGATATCTAAAAAAGTAGGTAAGGTTTTCTCCCATGGTGGGAAGACGCATCCCGTCTCTCCCTAATTCATCACCAGCTCCGTCAGCTGGATCATATCCACTCCATTCCTTATATCCTTGAATGTGCTGCGGTGTTTCTGCATACATTCTTGGGAAAATGGTGGTTTGCGCATACGCTGGTTCAGCGCCAATTCTAATTGAGCTATTGCTTTCATAGTACTTTTCCGTTATGGTAAAAGCCCCTTTATTTTTGTTGGTCCAAGCCTTCGCATCAGCTTCTTTAATAAAGGCCTTAACATCGGCTTCTCCTTCTTGAACAACAAATCGTCTGAGGTAATAAGGTGATAGATCTCCCCATCCATCCTTTGATGTTAATCGCGGTTGACCATTTTCGTCTAAGGTTTCGTTTAAACGAAATGAATTCCAATACTGGCCAAAAAATATAGGATTAGATCCATATTGCTCTCGTTTCAAATAAGAATGAAGTGTTACTAAGTTTTCCGGGTCATTTTCATCCAATGGGGTATTGGCATTTGACCGGATAACGATGACTGCAAAAGATCCGTAACCAATTAGCAATACGGTAAGACCCATGATGGTATTATACAAAATGGTGTGTTGCTTTTTTCTTGCAAATCGAATGGCAAAAACACAAACTCCGATTAATAATAGGAAGAAGAATAAGGTGCCGCTAAAAAATGGAAGACCGAAAGAATTTACAAAAGACACCTCAAAAGAACTGGCAAGTGCAATAGATCCTGGGATAATAGCCTCTTGAATAAACCCAAGGGCAAACACTGAAATTACTCCGGTGAGAATAAACCATCCCCAGGTAATGTTTTTGGATACATTGAAGTAAATTAAGTATCCAATAGCAGGAACTACAAGAATACCAAGTAAATGGACTCCAACAGCCAAACCTAACATAAAGAAAATAATTAAAATCCAACGGTTTGGACTTGCATGATGGTTTTCCACTAAATTCATTTCTTCATCCCACTTCAAGGCGGCCCAAAAAATCACTGCAGTAAAAAGTGACGCCATGGCATACACTTCGCCTTCAACAGCAGAAAACCAAAAGGAATCAGAAAAGGTGTATGCTAAGGCAGCAATTGCCGAAGCTACAATTACCATGGTTCCATCAGCATTTCCCAATTCGCCTTTTTGATTGATTACGAGCTTCTTTAACAAAAGACTCATCGACCAAAACATAAATAGAATTGTTAATGAACTCGAAATGGCTGACAATGCGTTAATCCAAAGTGCAACGGATTCTGGCGCAGCAAAAAAAGAAAACAGCCGGCCAAGTACCATGAACAATGGAGCACCCGGAGGGTGTCCCACCTCTAGTTTATAAGCTGCAGTAATGTACTCACCACAATCCCACAAACTTGCTGTAGACTCCATGGTCATTAGGTAAACACTTGTTGCAATAGCAAAAACAAACCATCCGGTTAAGGTGTTAAGCTTTTTAAAGTTCATGATAAAAAGAATAATATATGAACGCGAATTTAGGAATATATCGCGTTGAGTGAAAATTCCATAGATAAATTTCAATTTGGATTTTTTGAAAATTAAATAAAGTTCCTAACTTTGCACACCCAATGACCCATGGTGTAACTGGCAACACGTCTGATTTTGGTTCAGAAGAGTCTAGGTTCGAGCCCTAGTGGGTCAACAATAAAAACCCTGAGCAATCAGGGTTTTTGTTTTTATTAAAGAATTATCACTGGCTCAACACCAATCTACCACCTTATGAAAGAAGACCTAGAAAAAAAAAGCATTGAAAGTCTTGGGGAATTTGGTTTGATAAACCATCTAACAGCTGCTTTTAATGCCTCTAATTCATCTACAGTTTTTGGCGTGGGAGATGACTGCGCAGTCATAGAACGGGATGAATCCACCTTTACCTTGGTGTCATCTGATTTGTTTTTAGAGAATATTCATTTTGACCTGATGTATGTTCCGTTGAAGCATTTGGGATATAAAGTGATTTCTGCCAGTATTTCTGATGTGTATGCTATGAATGGCATGGCTGAGCAAGTCGTCGTAAACATTGGCTTGTCGAGTCGTTTCCCATTAGAGGCAATTGAAGAATTGTATGAAGGGATTCAAAAGGCTTGTGAACATTTTCAAGTTGACTTAGTGGGTGGAGACACCAGTAGTTCTTCAAAAGGACTAATGCTGTCAGTAACGGCGATTGGCAAGGTTGAAAAATCAAAAATTTCATATAGAAAAGGTGCTAAAACCAATGATATTATTATGGTTTCAGGGGATTTAGGTCGTCCATATTTGGGCTTGCAAATTTTGGAACGCGAGAAAAGTGTGTTTCTTGCAAATCCGAACATTCAACCAGAATTGGCACCATATGATCCTTTGATTAAAAAGCAATTAATGCCAGAGGCACGCAAGGATGTGATTTCCCTGTTGCAGCAGCTGGGTGTCGTGCCAAGTGCCATGATTGATATTTCGGACGGACTCGCTTCGGAATTAAAACATTTGTGCGCTGCTAGCAATTTAGGATGTATAATACACGAAGAAAAATTGCCGTATCATGAAGACACGATGTTGATCGCTTCCGAGTTTCATCTTTCTCCGCTTACCTGCGCCATGAACGGTGGAGAAGAGTATGAGTTGCTGTTTTCTGTTTCTCAACAGGATTTTTTAACACTTAAAGGTAATCCGCATTTTACCCCGATCGGATATTTTACAGAAGAACATGGCCTTGCTCAACTAATGGACCAATCAGGGTCGATCCATGAAATAAAAGCACAGGGCTGGGCGCATTTTTAATTATAACTAGTCTATTCGCGGTAGCTTAATGCGGGTGCGCTGAATAACGGTCAGGGGATATGTGCCAAGGAGTTGTTGTTTAAATAATCCCGCCTCAATCTCGCTGCGATAGTCACCCACCATAAAGTTGAAATATGGCGCTTCGAAACTAATATATGTCTCGATCTTCGGATAAGTTGTAATAAATTTCAATCGAAGTGAGTCAATTAGTTTTTTATCGCTATCAAATGCCAATTGAATTCTGTATCCCGAAAGTTCATTTCGATAGTGTCTATTACTGTCTATGCCCCGCTCAATGATCGGATCAGTGTGCGGCGTGAGCTGCCCAATGACGTTGATACTAAACGTAAGTAGAAGTATAAGTATATGGCGCTTGAGAAAACTACGATTTAACATAAGCCAAAGGTATTAACTTTCATCAACTTACAAGCAGCTACAGTTTTTTCCTTATTTAGAATGATTATAAATTAATTCTTGACCGCTTTTTTTGTCATGAATGTGTCATGAAATTTCTCTATTCGTGTAAATTTGCAACGTGAAAAAGTGTTAAAATGCGCTTTTTAAAACGAGAATTTAGAAACTAGTTTCATGAAAATATCTAATATTCAACAAGTTACAATGGCGAAATCCCTCAGGTTGTTTGCTTTCTTGTGTGTTACCATTTTTGTTCAACACACCCTAAATGCGCAAGGAGAAGCGCTTTTCAAATCAAAATGTTCGAGTTGTCACCAAATTCACAAAAACGGTACAGGCCCAATGCTGAATGGTGCACGTCAACGATGGATTGATGCTGGAGAAGGGGATTTAATCACTAAATGGGTTCAAAACAATGCTGCATTGAGAGCAAGTGGTGCTTCAAAAAGAGCAGCAGCAGTTTTTAAGGAATATGGCGGTTCGCAAATGACAGTTTTTGCTGATTTGACGGATGATCAAGTGAATCAAATTTTAGATTACGCTGACGCACAGCCTAAAGAAGATCCGGCAGCGGCCAAAGATGGTGCAGCAGATCCAAATGCACCAGTGGATGGTGAAGAGGAAGAGGGCGGATTAGGCTTTGTTTGGTTAATCTTAGCCGTGTTGTTTGTCGTAATTATTCTAAGTGTTGGTGGTGTTCGTCGTCAACTCAAAGTGGCAAGTACCGGTGATGAGAAATATAATGAACTAACCTATTGGGAAGAGTTTAAAGCAACGGCTTGGAAATACCGTGGTATTACCGGATTAGTTGGCTTGGTGTTGACAATAGCAGTGTTGGTGGTAGTTTTCAAAAGCTTGTATTCAATTAACGTTATGGAAAATTATCAACCCTCACAGCCTGTTGCTTTCCCACACTCTCGACATGCCGGCGAGAATGGTATTGATTGTAAATATTGCCACAACTCGGTTACGAAGTCAAAGCATGCAGGATTACCATCTGTAAATGTTTGTATGAATTGCCACAAACAAATAAATGGTGAAGGAAAACCATTCGCAGGAGAAATCAAGAAGATTTATGCTGCTGCGGGTTGGGATACTAAGTTTGGTCCTGCAGGCGGATACAGAAATACCAAAGGCAAGCCATTGGTTTGGAATAAAGTACACGTTTTACCTGATCACGTTTATTTTAATCACTCTCAGCACGTAGTGGTTGGTGGAGTTGATTGTAAACAATGTCACGGTGATATGACCCAAATGAAAGAAACAGCTAAGGTTCAACCTATCGAGGAGTTAAATAAAATCGAAGGTAATATTAAATTGACTAAAGCTACCCTAACGATGGGATGGTGTATCGAATGCCACGGTGCCAAAGAGGTTACCGTTGGTGACGGCAAAAATGCATATTATGACGAAATACATAGCCGTTTGAAGAAAAACAAAGCCCTATATAGAAAATATTTAACCAATGACGGCAAATTAACTGTCAATGAATTGGGTGGTTGGGAATGTGCTAAATGTCACTATTAATTTACTATAGCGAATAAAACAAGTTATGGAAGTAACAAAGAAATATTGGAAAGGAATTGAAGAGTTAAATCAAACTCCTGAATTTACAAAACATCGTGATAATGAGTTCCCATATCAGAACTCTGTTGAGCAGTTTTTGGTAGATGAGCAATTAGCTGAATCTTCAACAGGCCGTCGAGATTTCCTTAAGTTTTTAGGGTTCTCAGTAGCGGCAGCAACGTTGGCTGCGTGTGAAGCACCAGTGACAAAAGCAGTACCTTACGTGAATAAACCTGAAGATGTAACACCAGGTGTTGCTACATGGTATGCATCTACGTATTACGACGGCATGTCATATGCTAGTATTCTCGTAAAAACTAGAGAAGCACGTCCTATTTTCATTAAAGGAAACAAAGATTTTGGTTTTACAAAAGGTGGAACAAACCCACAAATTATTGCATCCGTTTTAGGGTTATATGATGGCGAAAGACTGAATGGTGTCCGTGCCAAAGGGGTTGATGCTAATGTTTCTGTTGATAAGGCGGATAAAGCGATTTTAACTGCGCTTAAAGGTGCTAAAGAAATCGTGTTATTAACGCCGACAGTAATCAGTCCTTCCTTGAACACAGCGATTTCAACGATGGCTGCGGCATATTCGGTGAATGGTGCCTCTAAGGTAAAAGTGGTTCAATACGATGCCATTTCTTATGGCGCAATTCGAAAAGCAAACGAATTGAATTTCGGAGCTGCTGTAATTCCTTCGTATGATTTCTCAAAGGCTAAAACCATTGTAAGCGTTGGTGCAGACTTTTTAAGCACGTGGCTGTTGGGTAATGAATATGCGGTTCAGTATGGTGTGAATAGACAGCCCGGAAAAGGCATGTCTAAGCATTATCAGTTTGAGTCGATTATGTCCATTACAGGTTCGAATGCCGATGGAAGAGCTCAGATTAAACCATCAGAATCAGCTAATGTATTAGCATATATACTTAAAAGTATTGGTGGTTCTACTTTAGTTTCCAGCGCATTAACTGGTGATGCGAAAAAAGTGGCTGACGCTGCAATTGCCGCGCTTAAGTCAAGCAAAAAAGAATCCTTAGTTGTCTGTGGATCTAATAACGAGGCTGAGCAGTTATTGACCAACGCAATTAATAATCAATTGAATGTTTACGGAACAACGATTGATTTAACGAATGATGTTAGACTTTTCCAATCGAATGACAAGGAGGCGAATCTGCTTTTTGATTCGATTATTGCTGGTAAAGGTCCTGATGTATTAATAAATCTAGGCGCCAATCCGGTTTATACCTCCTCAAAAGGAGATAAATTACGAAAAGGATTAGATGGTTTGAAAATGTATGTCTCTACATCGAGATATGCGGATGAAAGTGCGTCGGTTTCAACATATATTGTTCCTGACCATCACCAATTAGAAGGTTGGAATGATTTTATGCCAAAAGCGAATCATTATGCAGTTGCTCAACCTACAATCCGTCCATTAGGTGATACCTATGCTGCGCTAGAATCTGTATTGGTTTGGGCAGGTGCAGCAACTCGTAATGGAAAAGATTCTACAGTTGCTTATGATGCGATTAAAACAACAGCTCTAACATTGGGTAACGTTGATTTTTCAATGTTAACTCACAACAGTTGTGCAACAATTAACGCACCTGTTTCAACATTTGCATACAAAGCTGTTGCCTCTACTGCAAGTACTAAGGGTGGTGATTGGGAAGTTGTTTTTTATCAAAAAACAGGAATTCGCGACGGAGGTTTAGCAAGTAACCCGTGGTTACAAGAGCTCCCAGATCCAATTTCTAAGGTTACTTGGGATAACTACATTACCATGAATCCAGTTCAAATGGAAAAAATGGGATACGTTACTACCTATGACCAAGAACATGGCTTGAATATGGCTACTGTTACCGTGAATGGACAAAAAGTAACACTTCCGGTTTATCCTCAACCAGGACAAGCATTCAATACCGTTGGAATTGCGTTGGGTTATGGACGCGGTGCAAACGGTGAAAAAATCGGCCGTGGTGCATATCAAACAAAGGAATACGGTGGCTATGAGTTAGACGAGAAAGGAAATAGAAAAGCAATTGGAGTTAATGTATATCCGTGCATAGGAGCTGCGAATGGTTTGCCTTCATATACGGCAAGCGCAACTATTGCTAAGTCTGAAGGAGAATACTTAATTGCAGCTACACAAATTCATCATACGGTGATGGGTCGTGATTCTATCGTAAGAGAAACTACCTTATCAACCTTTTTGAAAGGAGATCGAGAAGAATTTAATCCGATTCATAAATTGCAGCGATTAAATGAGCATGGTCACCATGAAGAGGCTCCACTTGAAGAGTTTGACTTATGGAATGCGCATCCAATCGAGAAAGTTGGTCACCGATGGGGAATGACCATTGATTTATCCTCTTGTATTGGTTGTGGATCTTGTTTAGTTGCTTGTCAATCAGAAAATAACGTACCTGTTGTTGGTAAAGATGAGGTTAGACGAGGTCGTGAAATGCATTGGTTGAGAATCGATAGATATTATGCTTCAGCGGAAGAATCTACCATCGGTAAAAAAGCGAATGAGGACGATTTTAATTATTCAGAAGCAGAAAAAGCTGCAGCGAATCCAGCTGTTGTTCACATGCCTTTGATGTGCCATCATTGTAATCATGCACCATGTGAAACGGTTTGTCCGGTTGCCGCAACTACCCATAGCAATGAGGGCTTGAACCAAATGGCTTACAACCGATGCATCGGTACACGTTATTGTGCAAACAACTGCCCTTATAAAGTGCGACGATTTAACTGGTTTAATTACCCTTCATATAAGAAATTTACAGAAGTAAATCCTGCGCAAGATGATTTAGGCCGCATGGTGCTAAATCCAGATGTTACGGTAAGGACTCGTGGGGTAATGGAGAAATGTTCATTCTGCGTTCAACGAATTCAAAGCACTAAACTTACGGCTAAAAAAGAGGCGAGACCAGTTAAAGACGGTGAATTAGCTACGGCTTGTTCTGAAGCTTGTCCTACGAATGCCATTATAGTCGGAGATTGGAATGACGATAATTCAGCCGTAAAAGCGAGTTCCTCAGACAATAGAGCATACCAAGCCCTAGAAGAGGTTGGCGTTAAACCGAACGTTTGGTATAAAGTAAAAGTTAGAAACTAAGATATTTACAGAAACTAAAAGCAAGAACAATGCAAAAGGAAGCAGCAATTAGGGAACCCCTAATCCTTGGGAATAAAACATATCACGACGTAACGGAAGATGTATGTCGTCCGATAGAAGGCAAAGCACCCAAAATGTGGTATATCTTATTTGCCATCGCATTAATCATTGGATTATATGGCGTTGGATCTATCTTATATCTACTTGGAACTGGTATTGGTGTTTGGGGATTGAACAAAACCATCGGTTGGGCTTGGGATATTACAAACTTCGTATGGTGGGTAGGTATTGGTCACGCAGGTACCTTAATTTCTGCGGTGTTATTGCTTTTCCGTCAGAAATGGAGAATGGCAATTAACCGATCTGCTGAGGCGATGACGATTTTTGCGGTATTTATGGCAGGAACGTTCCCTTTAATTCACATGGGACGCTTGTGGGTAGGATACTGGGTTCTTCCAATTCCTAATCATTTTGGTTCCTTGTGGGTTAACTTTAACTCTCCGCTGTTATGGGACGTATTTGCGATTTCCACCTATTTATCTGTTTCCTTGGTGTTTTGGTATATCGGATTAATTCCAGATTTCGCAACGATACGTGACCGTGCGAAAAAGCCGGTTGCGAAACGTATGTATTCCATCTTATCATTTGGTTGGTCTGGTAGAGCAAAACATTGGAATCGCTTTGAATTAGTTTCTTTAGTATTAGCGGGCTTAGCAACACCACTCGTATTCTCTGTTCATTCGATTGTATCCTTTGACTTTGCCACGTCGGTAATTCCTGGATGGCATACTACGATTTTCCCTCCGTATTTTGTAGCGGGTGCGGTATTCTCTGGATTCGCCATGGTACAAACCTTATTGCTTGTCATGCGGAAGGCGATGAACCTAGAAGCCTATATTCATACAAAGCACGTGGAATATATGAATATTGTAATTATGGTAACGGGTTCAATTGTTGGAACTGCATACATTACAGAACTTTTTATTTCATGGTATTCAGGCGTCGAGTATGAAGCATATGCATTTTTGAATCGTGCAACTGGTCCATATTGGTGGGCTTATTGGTCGATGATGACATGTAACGTGATTTCACCACAGCTTATGTGGATTAGAAAATTGAGAAGAAGTTTATTATTTACTTTCTTTATTTCAATTGTTGTGAATATCGGTATGTGGTTTGAGCGTTACGTAATTATTGTAACATCAATTCATCGAGATTACATTCCAGCTGCTTGGAGTATGCACTATCCGAGCCACATCGATATCGCAGTTTACGTAGGTACCATTGGCTTGTTCTTTGTGTTTTTCTTGTTGTTCGCACGTTATTTCCCTGTGCTAGCATTGAATGAGGTAAAAACAATCCTTAAAGGATCGGGACAATCGTATAAAGAATCACCGGATTATCATAAACATCATTAATATCGGATTATGTCAGATAAAGTAATATATGCAATGTATGGAGACGACGAGGTGCTTAAATCAAGCGCTAAGAAGTTGGTCTCTGGAGGGGTTAAAATTTCGGAAGTATACAGCCCGTTCCCAATTCACGGGATTGATCCAATTATAGGTGTTAAAGGAACACGCCTTGGAATCATGGCGTTCTTATATGGATTAACTGGATTGACGCTAGCAACTATTGGAATGTATTATTTCATGGTAGTTGAATGGAAAATGAACATTGGTGGTAAGCCAAATTTCTCTTATGTAGAGAATATTTTGGCATTCATTCCGATTTCTTTTGAATTTACAGTGTTGTGTGCTGCGCATGGTATGGCAATAACCTACTTGTTGCTCAATAGAACTTTACCAGGTATGCCTGCACAAAACCCAGACCCGAGAACAACAGATGATAAATTTGTAATGGAAATTAGGTTGTCTGATAACCATGGTGTTTCAGAAGAGAAGTTGGATGAGTTGTTAAAAGACACTGGATTTGTTGAGTTAGATAAGAAAATAATCGAATAAGAATTAAGGAGAATAATGAAAAAGTCCTTTTTGAAAATAGTTGGAACTGTAGCCGTAAGTGTACTCGTTTTGAGTTCCTGTACATCCAATGCAGATAGCCCGGGTCTAGAATATATGCCCGACATGTATCGTTCACCAGCGATTGAAGCCTATGTTGATTATGGCGAAGTTCGTGGCCGTATTGATGAATCAAAGAAAACCCGCTTAATGGCAATGGCCCCTCCTGCATTCACGATTCCATATTTTGGTACAGATAGCACGGAAGTAAAATTAATGATGCCATATGCTCGCTTGGCGAATGAGTCATTTAAAGCTAGCCACGGAATGTACAATGATCAACTCACGCGAGAAGATCATTACGCGGCTGCGGCAGCGGACAAAAACATGTTGATGCTCAATGCTGGAAATGCAGAAGCAATTTTAGGAAAAGGAAAGGAATTGTTCACCGCGATGTGTCAGCACTGTCACGGAGAGAAAGGGGATGGTAACGGCCCAATGGTTACTTCCGGGGCGTACTCAGGTGTCCCTAACTATGCGGAACGAGCGGCTTTATCAGATGGCCAAATGTTTTATTCGATATATTACGGTAAAGGCATGATGGGAGCTCACCGTTCCTTATTGAATAAAAAGGAAATATGGACAGTAATTCATTACGTCAGAACCCTCCAATCAGCTGATTACGGGAAGTTTAATGCGGATGGTACAACAGCTGTCAAGGATACAACAAAACAAAATTAAGATCATGGAATTTACAATTACTAAAAAAGCGAAAAACACAGCCTTCGGACTGATTGGGGTTGGAGCCTTATTAGCCATTGTTGGAATTATTAGCAACATTGGTGAAGCACATTTTGTTACTCGCCTTATGACGAATGGTTTAATAAATGCCTTTTTCTTTTTTGCAATTGGCTTAGGTGCGTTGTTTTTTCTAGCCTTAAATTACGCTACTGAAGCTGGTTGGTATGCCGTGGTAAAGCGTGTAATTGAATCCGTAGCTCTTTATTTGCCTTATGGTATAGGAATATTTGGTGTTGTTTTATTAACCATTTCATTTATGAAAGGTGCGCACATCTACACATGGATGGATTCTCATACCGTGGCTGAGGACAAGCTAATTCAAGGAAAGTCGCCATACTTAAATCTTGCATTCTTTTGGATTCGAACCTTAGTATACTTCGCGGTGTATTTATTGTTCTTGCGCGGATTTAGAAAGCGTTCGTTGTTGGAGGATCAAGTAGGCGGAACAGAAATCCATTTTACAAACTATAGAAAAGGTGCCACCTTCTTAGTGTTTTTCGCGGTATTTAGTTCAACATCTGCATGGGATTGGTTAATGTCTATTGATGTACACTGGTATAGCACCTTATTTGGATGGTATACCTTTGCAGGAATGTGGGTTTCAGCTATGGTAGTTATTGTATTAACTACGATTTATTTAAAGAAGCTTGGTTACTTAGAGAATGTAAATGATTCGCACATCCATGATATTGGTAAATGGATTTTTGCTATTTCTTTCTTGTGGTCATATTTATGGTTTTCGCAGTACATGCTCATATGGTATGCAAACATTGGTGAAGAGGTTGTTTACTACGTTATGCGTACAGAAAACTATAAGTATCTGTATTTTGGAATGTTCTTTATAAACTTTGTTTTCCCGATGTTGATTTTAATGTCAAGAGATGCGAAACGAGATGCCGGAGTATTAATGTTTGTTGGATTGGTTATTTTAATTGGACATTGGCTAGATGTTTATATTATGGTTTCTGGAGGTTCACTAGGGGCAAATTGGCATATTGGGATGTTAGAAATAGGCTTACCAATTATGATGGCAGGAATATTTATTTTGATTCTATTAAAGAATCTATCGAAAGCTCCATTAACGCCGGTGAATCACCCGTTCTTGGATGAGAGTATACATCATGAATTTTAATGAAAATTAGCGGAAGAAATGGAAAATAAATTGATAATGATCTTGATTGTGGTAATAGGAGCTATTGCCATATCACAGCTTGTTCGGGTTTATGAATTAACGGCAAAGTTGAGAAAACATGGTGAACATGAAATTCCAACACGTGACAATTACTTGAACTCTAAGCTGATGCTTGCCTTTATGGTATTTCAGTTTGGTGGGTTCATCTATTTGATGATGAAGTACGGATGGACCGGTAGAGGTCCTGCAGCATCGGTTCAAGGAGAAGCAACAGATTGGTTGTTGAATTTGAATTTTGCGTTGGTTATCGCAATATTTTTCTTGACAAATTTCTTGTTGTTTTTCTTTTCTTATAAGTATGTAAAAAAGCCTGGAGTTAAGGCATACTATTATCCGCACAACAATAAGTTGGAGATGCTATGGACTGTTGTACCTGCTGCTGTACTTGCCGTAATAATTATTTTAGGATTAAGAACTTGGAATGAAGTAACATCTGCCTCTCCTAAAGATGCAATCCAAGTTGAGCTTTATTCTAAACAATTTGATTGGACTGCAAGATATTCCGGTGGAGATAATACCCTAGGCAAAACGGATTATAAATTGATTCTAGGGAACAATGAACTAGGCTTAATGACAGCGGCGACAATCGATTCTTCAATTTTGGCAATGCGTCAAGGAGCTGGTGGGATTCTAGATATAAAGAAGTTACTGAATAATCGTGATACGGTATTAACAGACTCTTTAACCTCCGTTCTTAGAAAAGATTTAGGAAGTAAAGAACGCTTATTGCGCTTATTAACACAAATGAAATCTACGCACAATGCCATGTTAGACAAGCATGTGTACGATGATATTATTCAAAAGGATACGTTATATTTATGTGTAAACAAGCCATATGAATTCTCCTTCCGTTCAAAAGACGTAATACATTCAGCATATTTCCCGCATTTTAGAACGCAAATGAATACCGTTCCAGGATACGGAACTCGTATGAAGTTTACGCCAAATAAAACCACGGCGGAGATGCGAACCATTAAGAACCTTCCAACGTTTAATTATGTGTTAATGTGTAATAAAATTTGTGGTGGAGCGCATTATAAAATGAAGTTAATGGTGGTAGTATTGGAAGAGGCAGAATATAATGCATGGATGAAAGGAAGGGCAGCTAAAAACTTTAAGGCCACCTATTTTCCTGCACCAGCTGCTCCGGCAGCGACCGCTACACCTGCAAAGGATACCGTTAAAACAGCAATGAATTAATTAATAAAGATTTAAACTCAATAAACATGGCTTCAGCAGCACACGATGTACATTCTCATGATCACCAGGATCATCATCATGAAGAAAGTTTTGTTTCAAAATATATTTTTAGCCAAGACCATAAGATGATTGGTAAGCAGTTTTTAATAACTGCTGTTTTTATGGGATTAGTGGCTATGCTCTTGTCCATACTATTTAGAATTCAGTTGGCTTGGCCAGGTGAAAGTTCAGACTTTTTGAATTTCTTTTTAGGAGATCAATGGGCTCCTGAAGGCGTGCTTAAAGAGGACATGTATTTAGGTTTGGTTACCATACATGGAACCATCATGGTATTCTTCCTTTTAACAGGTGGATTATCTGGAACATTTTCAAATCTTCTAATTCCATTACAACTAGGCGCTAGAGATATGGCTTCAGGATTCCTGAACATGTTATCTTATTGGTTTTTCTTATTATCTTCTTTAATCATGTTCCTTTCATTGTTTGTAATGAATGGGTCCGTTTTTGGTATTGATTTTCCAGGGGATTGGGGAACTGTTGGTAATGGTCCTGCGATGGCAGGATGGACAGTATATCCACCATTATCTGCTTTACCTCAAGCTGTTTCAGGTTCAGGTTTCGGAATGACCTTATGGTTGGTTTCAATGGCTATATTTATTGCAGGATCTTTGATCGGAAGTTTGAATTATATCGTTACGGTATTGAATTTACGTACTGCTGGAATGACGATGACAAGAATGCCATTAACAATTTGGGCGTTTTTTGTTACTGCAATTCTAGGCGTATTATCGTTTCCTGTCTTATTGTCTGCGGCTTTATTATTGATAATGGACCGTATGGCTGGAACAAGCTTTTATTTGTCTGATATCATGGTCGGTAGTGAGATGCTAACCAATCATGGAGGTTCACCGCTTTTATATCAACATTTATTTTGGTTTTTAGGTCACCCTGAAGTATATATTGTATTGTTACCAGCATTAGGCTTGTCTTCAGAGATTATAGCCACGAATGCTAGAAAACCGATTTTTGGATATAAAGCTATGATTGGATCAATTTTGGCTATTGGTTTCCTATCCTTTATTGTGTGGGGTCACCACATGTTTATTACAGGTATGAATCCATTCCTAGGAAGTGTGTTTGTATTTACAACCTTGTTGATTGCGATTCCTTCCGCAGTTAAAGTATTTAACTATATCACAACGTTATGGAGAGGATCAATAGTATATACACCAGCCATGTTATTTGCGATTGCTTTGGTTTCAACCTTCATAACTGGTGGTGTAACTGGGATAATCTTGGCTGACTCTGCGTTGGATATTGCGGTGCACGATACGTACTTCGTTGTTGCACACTTCCATATCGTAATGGGTATGTCTGCTGTATTTGGAATGTTCGCTGGAGTGTACCATTGGTTCCCTAAAATGTACGGACGTATGATGAATACACGCATGGGTTATGCACATTTTTGGATTACTCTTGTTGGTGCATATGGTGTGTTCTTCCCAATGCACTTTGTAGGATTAGCTGGCGCTCCTCGTCGTTATTACGATTATTCGGTTTATGGCGAATTTGATACGGAATCATTTAATATGATTATGGATCTAAATGTCATAATTACAGTTTTTGCTATCATTGCCGCCTTAGGTCAACTAATATTCTTGTTTAATTTCTTCTATAGTATATACAGAGGCCCTGTTGCACCACAGAACCCATGGAGATCTAACACACTTGAATGGACTACTCCAGTGGAGCATATGCATGGAAATTGGCCAGGTGCTTTACCAGTGGTACACCGTTGGCCGTATGATTATTCTAAGCCAGGTGCAGCAGATGATTTTATTCCTCAGGATGTTCCCCTAGCTGAAGGAGAAGTAGAACATTAATAGATTTTATAAAGCCCCGAAAGGGGCTTTTTTTATGGCTCAATCTGTTCGATTTCAGGAGCTACTAATTCCAATTCTTGATAATAGGCCTCGCCAAATGCTCTTATCAATGGCTCTTTCAGGAATTTGTATACCGGAACATTAAGTTTATCCCCGCAGGAACATGCCGATTCACAAATCTTCCATTCATCATATTGTAAGGCCTTAAAATCATGATATTGTTTAACCCGAATTGGATAGAGCGAACAAGATATAGGTTTTATGTTTTCGATTTTTCCTGCGCGGTGCGCTGCTTCGATTGCACATAATGCCGTTTGTTTAGCATCAAAAAAAACAAATGCACATTCCTTACCGTCTACTAACATGGTAACTGGTTCGTTCTCTTGGTCTAAATAGGATACCCCATTTTTATTTACCGCTTCAATGCCCTCTTTCCGCATAAAAGGTATAATATGCGTTAATTGGTTTTCAATTTGATATACCTCTTCGGTTGTTAGCGGTGCGCCCGCATCACCTTCAATACAACATGCTCCTTTACATGCAGTAAGGTCACACACAAATTTTCGCTTGAAAATCTCAGCAGAAACAATAGTATCATTTAACTCAATTAGCATGTCCCAAAATTAGTAGGAATTTTTTGTATTTGGTAGTTACGGAGTTTTACCCTATCTTTGCAATAAGATAAACGATAATGAGGGGACGAAAGTCCCCTCTTTTTTTACAATGATTGATAAGAATTTAGTATTAAGTCTAGCTGAAGAACGCATTCAAGAATTGAATAGGGGTCTCTTTATTGTGGATTTGACAATTTCCACTCGTAATGTAATTAATATTGAATTAGATCGAGAAGGAGGAGGCGTTTCTATAGAGGATTGTATTTCCGTTTCTAGAAATGTTGAGCATAATTTAGATCGTGAATCTGTTGACTTTGAGTTAAATGTTTCTTCTGCCGGTATGGACCGACCTTTACGTCATGAAAAACAATTCATTAAAAACACAGGACGCCTTCTTACCTTTCTTAAAACGGATGGTGTACAGATTGAAGGGGTCTTAAAATCGTTCAATTCGGACGGGTTTGTAGTGACTGTTGAACGGAAGATTAAAAATGAAAAGAATAAAAATGTAAGCATTCAGCAAGATATATCTCTTTCCAAAAATGAAATTAAAGAAATAAAACGTGTAATATCCTTTAAATAAAAACAAATGAATAGTATTGATTTAGTTGAATCCTTTTCCGAGTTTAAAGAGCTTAAGAACATTGATAAGCAAACCATGCAGCATGTGCTTGAAGATGTGTTTCGAGCCATGTTGAAAAAGAAATTCAATACCGATGAGCATATTGATGTAATTGTAAACATTGAAAAAGGTGATGTTCAGATCTTCTTAAACAAAGAAATTGTTGATGATGGGGAAGTGGAAGATCCAAATACGGAAATCGCCTATTCTGATGCCATTAAAATTGAACCAGACTTTGAAATTGGCGAGGAAGTGACTGAAGAATTCAAGTTTATGGATTTCGGTAGAAGAAATGTGCTTTCATTGCGACAAAATTTGATTTCCCGAATTCTTGAATTAGAGAAAGACCATTTGTACAAGAAATACAAAGAGCGTGTCGGTGAAATCGTTACTGGTGAAGTATATCAAGTTTGGAAGAAAGAAATTTTGGTTATGGATGATGACCATAACGAACTTATTTTGCCTAAGTCAGAGCAAATCCCATCGGATTTCTTCAAAAAAGGAGAAACCGTTCGTGCTGTAGTTGCTAAAGTAGATATGCGAAATAGTACACCGGTGATTATCCTTTCAAGAACTGCTCCTGAGTTTTTAGAAAGGCTATTTGAGTTGGAAGTTCCTGAAGTATTTGATGGTTTAATTACGATTAAAAAAATTGTGCGTGAACCAGGAGAGCGTGCCAAAGTTGCGGTTGAATCCTATGATGATCGCATTGATCCAGTGGGTGCATGCGTTGGAATGAAAGGAAGCAGAATTCATGGTATTGTTCGTGAACTCAGAAATGAAAACATTGATGTAATCAATTATACATCAAATAATCAACTATTGATTCAGCGTGCTTTGTCACCGGCAAAAATCACATCAATGGAAATTGATGAAGAAGAGAAACGTGTGAAGGTGTTCTTAAAACCAGATCAAGTATCGTTAGCGATCGGTCGCGGGGGGAACAACATTAAACTAGCTGGCAAATTAGCGGGCTATGAAATCGATGTGTATCGCGATGGTGAAGTTGATGTTGAAGACGTGGATTTAGAAGAATTTGCAGACGAAATCGATGGTTGGATTATTGATGAATTAAAAACAATTGGTTGTGATACTGCGAAGTCAGTATTAGAAATGAGTGTAGATGAATTAGTAAAACGTACCGATTTAGAAAAAGAAACAATCGAAGAAGTATTCAAAATATTGAATGCGGAATTTGAATAACTTTGAAATACAATAGGGAATAATATTATGGCAGGGAAACCCATTCGTTTAGGAAAAGCAGCAAGTGAATTGAATGTTGGATTACCAACGTTAGTGGAATTTTTAGGGTCTAAAGGAATTTCTATTGACTCTAATCCAAACACAAAACTAGACCCGGAACATTTTCAAATTTTATGTACCGAGTTTGCAGCAGATCAAACGTTAAAAGAACAAGCCAAAGGTTCTTCCTTAAAAGAAAAGAAAGAATCCATTTCTCTTAAAGATGCTCGTCAAGAATTACCTGTTCAAGAAAAACAGCAAGAAGAGGAAGAGGGTGATGAGATTAATCTTGAAGAAATTAAACGAACGGTTTTTGAACCTGAAACGGTAAAACCGAAAGCTAATGAACCACAGGTTAATGTAGTAGGAAAAATTGATTTAGATCAATTAAACCCGAAGAAAAAGCCTGAGGTGAAACAGCCAGAACCAATCGTTGAGGCCCCAAAACCAGTTGAGCCAAAAGTTGAAGAAAAACCTGCTGCTCCAGTTATCGAAACAATAAAAACAGAGCGAACCATTTTGTCAGGACCAACAGTGCTTGGTAAAATTGAGCTTCCAGTGGAGCGCCCTAAGACGAGTTCCTCAAGTGCTTCAGAAGAAGAAAAACGTAAACGTAAACGAATCAAAAAGGTTGAAACTCCCGCTCCAGGCGCGAAGGGTCAACCCGCGAAACCGGGCGCGTTTAAACCAGAGAAAAAAGAGATCTCAGAGCAAGATATTCAAAAAGAGATTAAAGAAACTTTAGCTAGACTTTCTGGTCAAGGATCTAAATCTAAATCCTCTAAAAATAGAAGGATTAAACGGGATAACGTGGCTCAACGACGTCAAGAAGAAATGCTTGCGGCGGAAATGGATGAAAAGGTTCTTAAGCTTTCTGAATTTGTTACCGTATCAGAGTTGGCGAGTATGATGAATGTTCAACCAACACAAGTCATATCAGCTTGTATGTCTCTAGGTATTTTCGCATCAATCAATCAGCGTTTGGATGCAGAAACCATTCAAATTGTTGCAGATGAATTTGGATACGAAACAGAATTTATTAGTGCTGAAGTACAAGATGCCGTGCTTACCGTTGAAGATGCTCCTGAAGATCTAATCTCAAGACCACCAATTATTACGGTGATGGGTCACGTAGACCACGGTAAAACTTCTTTATTAGACCGCATCAGAAATGCGAATGTAACTGAAGGAGAAGCCGGAGGAATTACCCAACACATTGGGGCCTATTCGGTAACCCTTAAGGATAATAGAAAAATGACCTTCCTTGATACACCTGGTCACGAAGCGTTTACCGCGATGCGTGCTCGTGGTGCACAGGTTACCGACCTTGCCATAATTATTGTAGCAGCAGACGATGATGTGATGCCCCAAACAAAGGAGGCGATTTCTCACGCCCAGGCAGCCGGTGTACCAATGATTTTTGCAATTAACAAAATAGATAAACCTGGCGCCAACCCAGACCGCATTAGAGAACAATTATCTCAAATGAACATCCTTGTAGAGGATTGGGGTGGTAAATACCAGGTGCAAGAGATTTCAGCAAAACAAGGCTTGAACATTAGTGAATTATTAGACAAAGTATTACTTGAGGCTGAAATGCTTGAATTGAAAGCAAACCCAAATAAGAATGCGGTTGGAACAGTTATCGAGTCTTCTTTAGATAAAGGTAAAGGCTATGTTACAAACATTCTTGTAGAAGCTGGTACCATGCGCATTGGAGATGTTGTACTTGTTGGTAGACATTATGGCCGAGTTCGTGCAATGCATGATGAACACGGTAAGGCGCTTAAAATAGCTGGTCCGTCACAACCACTTTCAATTCTAGGAATAAATGGAGCACCCAGTGCAGGTGACAAATTCCACGTGTTAGATGATGAAAAAGAAGCAAAATCAATCGCATCCAAACGAGAGCAACTTTATAGAGAACAAGGCCTTCGAACTAATAAACACATTACACTCGATGAAATTGGTCGTCGTTTAGCCATTGGAGACTTTAAAGAACTAAACATCATTGTTAAAGGTGATGTGGATGGATCCATTGAAGCCCTTTCTGACGCTTTATTGAGCCTTTCAACACCAGAAATCCAAGTAAATATTGTACTTAAAGGCGTTGGAGCCATTTCCGAGGCCGACATAAACTTGGCTTCGGCATCGGATGCTATTATTATCGGATTCCAGGTTCGACCAACGGTTGGCGCAAGAAAGCTTGCAGAAACTGAACAAATCGACATCAGGTTATACTCTATTATTTACAAGGCCATTGAGGAAATCAAAGCGGCCATGGAGGGAATGCTTTCTCCAGATATAGAAGAAAAAGTACTTGGTACTGCAGAAATTCGCGAAACCTTCGAAATTACCAAAGTGGGTACGATTGCAGGATGTTACGTGCTTGATGGTATTATAAAGCGATCTTCTAAAGTTCGTGTGATTCGCGATGGGATTGTGATTCACAACGGAACGCTTGGATCACTTAAGCGCTTCAAAGACGACGTAAAAGAGGTCAAAAACAACTACGAGTGTGGTTTGAATATTGATAAATTCAACGACATTCAGATCGGCGATCACGTGGAGGCCTACGAAGAGGTTGAGGTAGCAAGAAAGCTATAATTAGTGCACGGTTGTGAATTAGAATTGCGTACCTTTGTATCTAAACTATTTTAGTATGCAACATATCCAACATGCGCAGCTTTTTTCAGGTGGACATATTATCCTGATTTTACTTATTGTATTATTGTTGTTTGGAGGAAAAAAAATTCCTGAACTCATGAAAGGATTGGGCCAAGGAATTAAGGAGTTTAAGGACGCGTCTAAAAACGAAGAAAATAAGCCAACAGCTTCCAACGAAAAGCAAATCGAAGAGAAGTAATCTATGTTTAATGCGATTCAAGAAAATAAGTCGGCCCTTGCGTCGGGAGTTCCTCTTGTGGATATCCTTGAGCATTATTTGCGGCAGATTGAGGAGCATAAACACTTAAATGCATACCTAGAAGTATTTGAAGCATCAGCGCGTGAGGCTGTTGAAACAGTCCAAGCGAAACTTAATAATGGAACCGCAGGACGTTTAGCAGGCACCTTTGTTGGAATCAAAGACAATTTGTGTTTTAAAGGACATCAGGTTTCAGCGTCTTCAAAAATATTGGCAGGATTCGAATCCTTATTCACCGCAACCGCAGTACAGCGATTAATAGATGAAGATGCTATAATATTGGGTAGATTGAATTGCGACGAATTTGCCATGGGAAGTTCTAACGAGAAATCCGCCTATGGTCCGGTTCGTAATGCCATAAATCCATCCTACGTTCCCGGGGGGTCATCAGGTGGTTCTGCAGTTGCCGTTTCAGCAGGATTGTGTACCGCCTCACTCGGTAGTGATACCGGTGGATCTGTTCGTCAACCCGCTTCATGGACCGGGACTTACGGACTGAAACCGACCTATGGAAGAATAAGCCGGTACGGATTAATTGCTTATGCCTCATCGTTTGATCAAATCGGAACATTTACCACCAATGTCGCAGATGCCGAATTGTTATATCAAATAATGGCCGGTAAAGACCCGAAAGATTCTACAACTTCATCACGCAATGTGGAAGCCCATACGGAGCAGGTTTCTCCAATGCGCTTTGGCGTGCTTGCTGAATACATGAACCACCCAGGATTAGATTCAGAGGTGAAATCATCAATGGATTTGCTCATTAAAAAATTACGGGAAAGCGGTCACGAAGTGAGCGAGTTTTCTTTTCCATATATGGATTACGTGGTGCCGGTATATTATGTGCTTACCACCGCTGAAGCATCTTCGAATTTAGCCCGCTTTGATGGGGTGCATTATGGCCATAGGTCGACTCAGGCCGAGGGTGTAGAAGAAACATATATCCGTTCAAGAAACGAAGGGTTTGGCGAAGAAGTAAAGCGAAGAATTATGACAGGAACTTTTGTCTTGTCTAATGAGCAGTACGATACATACTACACCAAAGGGCAGAAAGTAAGACGTGTATTACAGGATAAAACGCGTGATGTTTTCACGAAAATAGACTGTATCTTAATGCCAACAACGCCTTCAACTGCTTTTAAAATCGGAGAAGTAAAAGATCCGATTGAAATGTATTTACAAGATATTTTTACAGTTCACGCTAACCTTACGGGAAATCCGGCGCTTAGTTTGCCGCTTGGAGTCCATTCCAATGGCTTGCCTTATGGTATTCAATTAATGACCGATCAGTTTCGGGAAAACGACTTGTTTTATGCAACGCAACTGGTGGAAAAATTTACGGCTTAAGCATATACTTTGCTTTTTAATTATTGCGCTTTATACCGTGGGGTTTGGACAGAAAAACCCGTATCTTCAGAATCCTAATGACACGCTCCATCCGGATCATTTTTTAAATACGGTTGAGCAATCCTTAAATTATTTTTATGCAGATTATGCAAACACAAAATATTCGGATTCGATCATTAAAGCCCTAAATTATGAACCAACTACAGTTCCATTATTTACAGATGATGTGTACTGTGAACGGTTAAATCAAATGAACAATCAAAGCCCATTTGGTTTTGATTGCAATGCCATTACCCTTTCCTCTATTCGATATTTTGCAGAAAACCGAAGGTCGTTCGTTAAGATTGTTCTCGGACGTTCGGCCTTATATTTTGATTTATTTGAAGAGAAATTAGCTGAGTATGGCTTGCCACTTGAATTAAAATACCTGGCTTGTATTGAAAGCGGCTTAAGGCCTCAAGTAAAATCTAAGGCCGGAGCCCTAGGTTTATGGCAGTTTATGTACCGAACAGGTTTGTATTATGGCTTAGAAGAAACCTCCTATATAGATGAGCGCATGGACCCACAAAAAGCGACAGATGCAGCGTGTCGGTTTTTGAAAAAACTATACGGAATTTACGGGGATTGGAACCTCGCCTTGGCCGCGTATAATGCAGGTCCAGGAACGATTAATCGAGCGATAGAACGTTCTGGGAATCAACGATCCTATTGGGCCATTCGATCAAGCCTTCCTTCAGAAACACAAGGATATGTTCCAACATTTATAGCTGCTGCATACTTAATGACTTTTCATGCCCAACATAATTTGATGCCAGCTCCGGCAAAAATACATAATGCGCAATTGGATACCATGTGCCTAAAGCGTGGCTTACACATGAGTACCATAGCGAAAGCACTTGATTGGGAGTTACAACAGATTAAGGACCTAAATCCTATTTATAAAACGGAATTCATCCCCGCGTCTATTAAAAAACGTTGTGTTACAGGTCCATTAGATAAAATTACCCTATTGGTGGGTGTTGAAGATTCGTTATATATTCTAGAAAATCCTTCACAACTAATAAATCCTTTTTCACAAGATACTACGCTTAGGTACGATAGTACCGGAACTGTAGTTGATTCTGCGTCGGTCAATTATGCGTTTCATAAAGTGAAAACGGGTGAAACATTAAAGAGCATATCGCTAAAATATAGTGTATCGACCGATGAATTAATGGAATGGAATGCGCTGCAAACCACTAATGTCTATGTGGGCCAACGCCTCACATTGAAAAAAATCAATACGGTGAAACAAACTCCAATTACTCCGGTGCAAGTACCTAAGCCTAAGAAGTATTATACCGTTAAAACAGGAGATACCTTGAGTCGAATTGCAACCAAGAATAACCTCACACTCGCACAACTGAAAAAACTGAATCCTGGAGTAGGCAACATTATACGTGTTGGTGACCGAATCAGAGTAAAGTAAGCATGAAGATTAGCGCCACGATTATTACGCTGAATGAAGAAAGAAACATAGCTCGCTGCATTGATTCACTGGTTCATATTGCAGATGAGGTACTAGTCATGGATTCTGGTTCCTCCGACCGTACGGAAGAAATTTGTTTGCAAAAAGGGGTAAAGTTCTTTCATCAACCGTGGTTGGGATATGCGCAACAGAAAAATTGTTTAAATCAAAAAGCATCATTTGATATGATTTTGTCGGTAGATGCTGATGAGGAAATATCCCCGGCATTAGCGGAGGAATTACGCTGGATTAAACAAAACCACACGAATGGAGTTTATGCCTTAAATCGCTTAACTAATTATTGTGGAACCTGGATTTATCATTCCGGATGGTATCCGGATGTAAAGATTCGGTTGTTTCCAAAAGAAATTAAGTGGCAAGGCGACTTGGTTCACGAAACCCTCAACTTGAAACCTGACATGGAGGTTATCAGGTTAAAAGCCCCCCTCTTTCATTATTCATATTACTCGCATGCGCAACATCGGCAACGAGCTGATCATTATTCTACCTTGACCGCCCAGAAGTATGTTCAAGCAGGAAAAGGCGTGTTTTTCGGACAACCATTATTCAGTGCATGCATTCGTTTTTTATCCATGTATATATTTAAACTCGGATTTTTAGATGGGAAACAAGGATTTTATATTGCTAAAATTAGCGCCGAATCGAATTATTTTAAGTACAAAGAAGTTCAACGCTTGAAAGGTGAAAATAAATAAGCTGTCACGAATTATTGTTTCTAGAACCGATAGTATCGGAGATGTGGCATTAACCCTGCCGCTCTGTTTATGGCTGAAATCTAATATACCCGAGGCAACATTGGTATATTTATGCAAGAGCTATACAAAAGATTTCGTGCAATGTTTTGAACCTGTAGATGAGATTTTACTCCTTGAAGACCTCGAAAATTCCGACGATAACACGCGTAATTCTTTGCTTCAATGTGACCTTATTCTGCATGTGTTTCCAAATAAAAAGATTGCTTCATGGGCAAAACTTGCAGGTATTCAACATCGTATTGGTACTAGCCATCGCTGGTTTCATTGGTTGAATTGCAATATTCGTGTATCGTTTACCCGAAAAAAATCACCGCTGCATGAAGCTCAGTTGAATTTTCATTTATTGAAACCGCTCGGTTTGGATACCATTCCACAATTTGAAGAGATCAAATCATTAAAAGATCATTTTATTATCCCAACCGAACCTGACATTTTTCCGCCCGGCTATGTGATTCTGCACCCGCTTTCACAGGGTAGTGCGATTAATTATCCATTGATTCATTACGTAGCGCTTGCTGAGATGTTAGCAAAACGAGGAAAACAGGTGTTAATTACGGGAACGGCGAAAGAAGGGATTCAAATAGGTTCCGCGTTCGATCACATTGCTGGTGTTGAAAATGTATGCGGGAAATTTTCACTTGGCGGATTAATTTCATTAATTAGTAAAGCCCATGCCCTCATTGCCTGTTCTACCGGTCCACTGCACATCGCTGGAATTTTAGATATAAGAGCGATTGGTCTATTTTCTTCTCGTATCCCCATTCATCCGGGCCGATGGAAGCCCCTCGGTAAACATTCCATAATAATGGTGAAAGACCCCTTGTGTGAACGCTGTGCTAAGGGATTGGATTGCAGGTGCATTGAAGAAATCCCAGTTGAAGCTGTTGTAAATGCAGTTTAAGTCAACCCATATTTTACTTGGGTTCTCAACGTTTCTTTTTGCTTATTCATTGAATAAAACAACCGATTTATGGTACCCAATCCTGCTCGGTTTTGCAGTGTTTTTGTATTATTCTTTTCCTAGAACTTCAGTCATTATGCGGGTATATTTACTCCTCGGAATGTGCTTGGTCATAACTTTGGCGTGGACAGCTAATCATGTACATGTATTTCCCTTGCTGTTTGCAATAATACTGACAATAACTTACCCCTGGTTCCGTGAAATACCTTGGGCAAAAACGCCTATAATTGCAAGCAGTTGGACTATGTTCATGCTTAGTGTAATGTCAACATCAGAGGCCTTAAATTTGGTTTCAATTCTGGTGTTACTCCTCTTATTTGGAGTTTTAGCAACAGCATCTGACGTTAAAGACAGTGAAATTGATTCGATTAGATTGAAAACACTACCTCAAGTACTGCCTTGGAACGTATTGCGTTGGGTTCTATTCAGTATTATTTGCGTAATTCTTGGATTAACATTTTTTTTCCTGCCTAACTGGGTTTTGGGAGCTATATTATTTAGCGCTTTTTCTACTTATGTTTTGTTCAGTAATTGGAATATGCCAAGGCGTTTTGATTTAGACCCTGGCCTACTATTGTTTGCTTTAGGTAATCTTCTTTACTTACGTTAATGGGGCTTTTCGTATCTTTGTGGCTTAAATTCACCCATGGAATATCGCTTTCAAGAGATTGAAAAGAAATGGCAACATTTCTGGAAGATTAATCAGACGTACCGCGTTGAAGAAACCTCAACAAAACCTACTTTTTACGTATTGGATATGTTCCCGTATCCTTCCGGTGCTGGATTGCATGTAGGACATCCCTTAGGATACATTGCTTCGGATATCTTTGCGAGATACAAAAAACATATTGGATTCAATGTGCTGCACCCAATGGGGTACGATTCATTTGGCTTACCCGCAGAACAATATGCCATTCAAACAGGCCAGCATCCAGCTAAGACAACCAAAGAAAATATCGATAGGTATCGGGAACAATTGGATAAGCTTGGATTTAATTATGATTGGTCCAGAGAGATACGTACCTCTTCGCCATCTTATTACAAATGGACCCAATGGATCTTTATGCAATTATTCAACAGTTGGTATAATCCAATAACGAATAAAGCAGCGTCAATTAATGAGTTAATTAAGGAGTTTGAGCAACAGGGCTTATCTGCGGATTCATTGAGCACCTTGCATGGAGGAATAGAAACTGAAGTCACTTCATTTTCAGCTACCGAATGGGCAACGTTTACAGAGCAAAAACAACAGGAAATTTTAATGAACTTTCGCTTAGCCTATCTGGGTGAATCTTATGTGAATTGGTGTCCTGCGCTAGGAACAGTCTTGGCGAATGATGAGGTGGTTAACGGTCTGTCTGAACGCGGTGGTCACCCCGTGGAGCGCAAGCTCTTAAAGCAATGGAGCATGCGGATTACCGCCTATGCGCAGCGCTTATTAGATGGGTTAGACGGAGTGGATTGGTTCGATAGCATTAAAGAAACTCAGCGAAATTGGATTGGCAGAAGCGAGGGGGCTTCAGTTCATTTTCCGTTACTAAATCATGAAGGCTCCATTGAAGTATTTACCACGCGGCCGGATACATTGTTTGGGGTTTCGTTTCTTACCTTGGCTCCAGAACACGAGTTCGTAACCCAATTAACGACAGATGAACAGAGCGATGCGGTTGCAACTTATGTCTCTACATCGAAAAACAGAAGTGAGCGCGAACGGATGGCCGATGTAAACACGATATCGGGTGTTTTTACTGGATCATATGCCACCCACCCTTTTACCAAGGAACCGATTCCAATCTGGATTGGCGATTACGTCTTGGTTGGTTATGGAACAGGTGCAGTGATGGCAGTTCCGGCGCATGATGAACGAGATTATAAATTTGCCAAACATTTTTCATTGGCTATAAAGCAAGTTATAAATCCTTCCGCGGATCACGATTTTAACATGGGCGCATGGACTGAGAAATCAGGCACAATGATCAATTCCGATTTCCTCAATGGCTTATCTGTAACCGAGGCTGTTCAACGAATGATTTCCGATATAGCCGAACACGGGTACGGCGCAAAACGAATTAATTATAGACTGCGAGATGCAGTATTCGGTCGTCAGCGGTATTGGGGTGAACCAATACCAGTGTATTTTAAAGACGACATTCCCTACCTGATACCTGAAGACAAATTGCCGTTGGATTTACCGGAAGTAGATAAATATCTACCCACAGAAGATGGTGATCCACCGCTTGGCAGAGCAACACATTGGAAGTTTGAAGAGCTGTATGAATATGAGAAATCTACCATGCCGGGTTGGGCAGGAAGTTCATGGTATTTTATTCGATACCTTGACCCAACCAATGAATTGCAATTGGCTTCACCTGAAAAAATTGCGTATTGGGGAAATGTTGATCTGTATATGGGCGGTGCAGAACATGCTACCGGACACCTATTGTATGCGAGGTTTTGGTGTAAATTTTTACACGATTTAGGGATTATTCCGTTTGATGAGCCTTTCAAAAAGATGATCAATCAAGGAATGATTTTAGGACGTAGCAGTTTTGTTTATCGCGTGATTGGAGAACAAACTTTTGTGAGTGCTGGGTTGAAAGATGGCTATGATACCACCCCAATCCATGTCGATATTTCATTAGTTTCCAATGACCAATTAAACATAGAGGGATTCAAAGCTTGGCGCAGTGAATATAAAGATGCGACGTTCATATTAGAACCATCAGGAGTTTACTTATGTGGACACGAGGTAGAAAAAATGTCAAAGTCTAAATATAACGTTCAAACTCCTGACGAGTTAGTTGATCGGTTTGGAGCAGATACCCTACGGATGTATGAAATGTTTCTAGGTCCAGTGGAGCAAAGTAAACCATGGGATACCAAAGGAATTACAGGGGTACATGGGTTTTTGAAGAAATACTGGAGATTATTTCATATCGATGGGACATTTGAGGTGAATGAAACAACGCCAAGCAAAGAACACTTTAAGACCTTACATAAAACGATTCGTAAGATACGCGAAGATTTAGACCGTTTTTCATTTAATACGGGCGTTTCGAATTTTATGATTTGCGTGAATGAATTGACAGAGTCTAAAGGTAATTTCCGTCAAATTTTAGAGCCATTAACGGTTTTACTCGCACCATACGCCCCACATATTACCGAGGAGCTTTGGGAGAAACTTGGCCATGAACCCGGTTCCTTGTATGAGCAAACCTATCCAGAATTTAATCCGGATTATTTGGTTGAATCTGATTATGAGTACCCGGTATCTTTCAATGGCAAGATGCGGTTTAAGGTATCCTTACCCTTATCGCTGAGTATTGAAGAAATTCAATCGGCTATTTTATCTCAAGCCGAAACGGTTAAATGGCTCGAAGGTAAAGCACCAAAGAAAATTATTATTGTGCCTGGGAAGATTGTAAACGTGGTGATTTAATCAAATTGATTAAATCTTCGGCATGTTGAAGCGGCGTAACCAAGTTACTAATTGATGCATGGTGTATGCCAAGTTGAGCTCCGCCGGCTATAATCAATAATTCTGGAAATTGTCTGCGCAATTGTGCAAAATAACCGTGTATAAACCCCTCCTCTACAGAGGTCAGCCAAGAACTAACCACACATCGTGGCTGAACTTTTTCAATACTTAACACCACCGAATCATAGGGTAAGCTTTGACCTAAATACAAAGAATAAACACCCTGGCTTCGTAGTAAATAATGATAAAACAACAAGCCTATTTCGTGCCATTCGTGTTCTGGTAAGTACAACATAACTGGGTTTGAACGGTCTTCAGGAACTTTCAGTTTGTCGACCTCAGAGACAATTTTTTGCCGCACCAAGTTTGAAATAAAATGTTCTTGAGCTGGATTAATCGATCCCGTAAGCCACATAACACCAATGCGGTCGAAAAAAGGAATTAGACATTGCCGGAACGAATCTTCTAGTGATGTTGATTCGATGATTTCATTTAGTGTAGCATGAAATAGCTCCTCGTCCATTTCTACTAAAGAAACGATGAGTTTCTCTTGGGCACTACCTGCAGGTGTGTTCAATTTGACTTCGGCAACCTTAGCTCTGATTTCATCACGTGATAATTCAGCCAATCTGGAAATTTTCATTCCATGGTCCATCAGAATTCTAATGTTCAGCAAGTAAACAAGCTCCTCATCTGTGTAGGTGCGGATTTTAGTTTCTGTACGTTCTGGAATCAACATACCATACCGCTGCTCCCATATACGGAGCGTGTGGGCTTTTATACCTGTTAATACTTCTACGTCTCGAATCTTATAGAATGCCATAAAATGAAAACAAGTCGATTGCAATATTGTTCAAGCCCAATCTAAAGTTTACCTTTGGGCCATGAAAATAAAAACAGCGGAATTCTTGATTTCAAGTGCTGATTATAAAGGATGTCCCGATACAAAGCTTCCCGAGTTTGCTTTTATTGGTCGATCCAATGTCGGAAAGTCTTCACTTATTAATATGTTAATGGGGAATAAAAGTTTAGCGAAAACCTCAGGAACACCCGGAAAAACTCAGCTTATTAATCACTTTATTGTCAATGAGAAATGGTATTTAGTAGATCTTCCAGGGTATGGATATGCTAAAGTATCAAAGAATCAACGGGATAAATGGCAGAAATTGATTTCGAATTATTTAATACAACGTACGGCATTAACCTTGGTGTTTGTTTTATTGGATTCGAGGTTGGAGCCTCAAAAAATCGATTTGGAATTCATGAATTGGTGTGGTGAAAACCAAGTGCCCTTTGCCATGGTATTTACTAAAATTGATAAGCTCTCAAGTACAGAATTAAACCGAAATTTAGCCAAGTATAAAAAGGAGATGTTAAAAACATGGGAAGAACTCCCCCCCTTGTTTACTACTTCTGCCACTTCCGCAAGTGGTAAAGAACCCGTATTGAATTATATTACCGCGGTATTGTCACAGTTATCAGGTGTTTGAAAATTTCTACGGATTACATTACCTTTGTAACACATCATATTACTATGGGAAGAGCATTTGAATACCGCAGAGCAGCAAAAGAAAAACGTTGGGACAAGATGTCCAAGATGTTTCCGAAATTAGGTAAAGCCATAACAATGGCCGCTAAAGAAGGTGGGATGGACCCAACAGCCAATGCTAAATTGCGCACAGCAATTCAAAATGCGAAGTCTGAGAACATGCCCAAGGATAATATAGAATCTGCCATTAAGCGTGCAGCTCAAAAAGATATCGCATCGTTTACTGAGGTTAATTATGAAGGGAAAGGACCACATGGCGTGTTGGTTTATGTAGAATGCGCTACAGACAATCCAACCAGAACAGTAGCCAATGTGAAGTCCTATTTTAATAAATCGGGTGGCATGGTTGTTCCAAATGGTTCTATGGAGTTTATGTTTGCCCGAAAAAGTGTATTCGAAATTGCAAAAACGGCGTCCATGGATCCAGAAATGTTGGAATTGGATTTAATTGATGCGGGATGCGAATCCATAGATATAGAGGAGGAAATGATTATCGTTTATGGGGACTACACTTCGTTCGGAACGATTGCCAAAGCCCTGGAAGACATGCAGATAGAAGTTCAGAAATCCAGTTTAAAGCGTATTCCTACCTCTCCAGTTGAATTTTCTGAGGAACAATTAACCGATATTGAAAAAATGTTGGATAAGATCGAAGACGATGATGACATCCAACAAGTATTTACAAACATTGCTTAAGAAACAATAAAAGGCGAGGAAATTCGTTTTGTCGCGCGCACGCATGAAGAAAATACTCAACCCATATCTTAAAGCAGCTTTACTGATATCTCCACTTTTCTTGGTGTTTTGTTCAACCAACAAAAATGCGTTTATCAACCGTACCTTCCACGGTATGACCGCTAAATACAACGGGTATTTTAATGCCAATGAACTATTAACCATGTCGGTAAATAGTTATGAAAAAAACCGCAAAGAAGATTTTTATGATTGGTTAAAGATTCAACCTGCTCCAAGTGAGGAAGAGTCTAAATCCATGTATGCGGCAATTGATACTGCCGTTGTCAAATGTGCTAAAGTAATTCGTAATCATTCAATGCCTTCAGCTGATGGACCAAAAGAAGCAGAATACAACGCATGGATTGATGAAAACTGGTTAACTATTGGGAAAGCCTACTATTACCGAAGAGATTTTGATAAAGCCCTTAAAAACTTTCAGTTTGTAAAACGATTTTTTCAGAAAGATCCATCAAAATACTTGTCTGAATTATGGATCGCAAGAATTTATATCGAAGAGAATAGATTAACTGAAGCCCTAACCATTCTGGATGAATTGCAACAAGAGGCCTTACAACAAAAAAAGAAGTCGTTTTTTCAAAAGATTGGGAAAATAAAAGCAAAAGATAAGAATGCGGATGATTTTAAACCCGAAATGAATGACCAAATTCAATTTGAAATTTATAAAACCCGCGCAGACTTATTTATGAGGAAACATCAAGCTTCTGAAGCACTTTTTCCTCTGACCATGGCAGTGAATAAATGTAAGTCAAAACGTGAAAAAACAAGGCTTTCATTCATTCTTGGTCAGCTCTACTTGAGCAGCAATCGCGTGGATTCAGCGCTTATTTCATTTAAGCATGCCATTTCGCCCGCGGCGTTGTATGATGTAAGTTTCAATGCGAAATTAACGTGTGCCGTATTAGGAACCTCAGAGCGGGATGTTAAAATGTTGGAGAAAATGTTGCGTGATGAGAAAAACGCGGCTTTTAAAGATCAAATATTTTATGCAAAAGCCCAACTGGAACAATCCAGAGCCAATGTGGCTATGGCCAAGGTTTTTTATACAATGTCCGCATTCTATTCAACTAAAAATAAACGTCAAAAAGCCCTGTCCTATGAAAAATTAGGAGATTTAGCGTACAATGAAAAATCTTACCTGGCCGCGCAGAAATATTATGATTCATGTGCTACAAGCATGCCTGAAGGATATCCAAACGGGGAATTAATTCGGTCGAAAGCATCTAAATTGGCCAATTTGGTTGCGGCAATGGAGATTGCACTCTATGAAGATAGCGTCCAGCGCATTGCGAAAATGGATGAAAAAACCCAAACAGCGTTCATTAAAGATGTTATTAAACAACTTAAAGAAGAAGCCCAACAACGTAAAGAATTAGAAGCGGCTAAACTGCGGGCGTTGCAAGACCAAGCTCAAGCGGGGTCTCAGGCAGGTGCTGGAGATAAGTGGGTGTTCAATAACCCAAAGTTGAAACAGGAAGGATTTGAAGAGTTTAGAAAACTATGGGGTGACCGGAAAAACGAAGATGACTGGCGCCGCTCCTCTAAATTAAGCACCAACATAGATCCCATGGCCTTAGAGGACCAGAAAGATTCCCTCGGGACAACTCAAACAGCTAAAAGCACGGAGGACACCTTGGATTTAGAAACTATGAGAAAACGATTGCCGCTTAGTGATAGTGCTTATCAGGCATCAGTGCTTCGTGAAATAGATGCCCGTTATACCGCAGGCTCCTTATACAAGGACTTACTAGAAGAACAAGCCTTGGCTTCAGAACAATTCGATTTGGTGTTAACTGAACAAACCAGAAACTTAACAGATTTATCCGCTGCGTACCAATTATATAAAATAAACGAGTCTTCAGGAAAAGAAACGCCTTATAAAACACATATTTTAACCCACTATCCAAAATCAGATGTTGCGAATTATTTTTTAGATCCTGCATTCTTTGAGAAGTTAAAGGAGAATAGAGTGAAAGCAGAGAAAGACTACTTACTTGCGCTTCATGAGTATGAAATGTTAAACTACAAGCTCGCTTTTGAGCTTACGGAAAAAGTGGTGTTGGAAGATAAAGCGAATGCATACCGCGCAGAATATCTTTTACTTAATGTATTAGCGTATGGACAACTTGCACAAGATAAAAAATTATTAATCCCCAAATTAAAAAATGTAATTGAGGAAAAACCAGGAACCCCTCAGGCAGATAGAGCAAAAGAATTATTAACCATCCTAGAAAAAGGGGTTTCTACATTTGAACCCTATCGCCCAAAATCCAATGGCGTTTTTGTGTTTAATGACTCTGTTCCACAATTTGTTATGGTGCTCTTGGATGCAGAGGAAGACTTCGATGACTTGAAATCTTCGGTTTCAGATTTTTCAACTAAAACATTTAAGAAAAGTAAACCGAAAGTTACTAGTGCAATGACCTTAAAGGAAACCAACATGGTACTAGTTTCAGATTTTAAAACCATCGCTGCAGCAATGGATTTTGTGAATCTATACAAGGCATCTACGGATGTACTTGGCGAATACCAAAATAACAAAATCTCAATTATTACCCAGGAAAATTTGAAAAAGTTGATTGAATCCGATAACTTTGAAGGATATAAGACATTTTACGATCTTAACTACTGATTCAATGTTAAAAAGAAAAGACTTTTTTAATAGCACCTCACAATACGAGGAGAGCACAGAAACTAACAGAATTGTTGTTGGTACAGAATTAACTGGCGATGTCGTTTCCGATTCTAATTTCGTGTTGGACGGAGAAATGCATGGTAATTTGTCTTGCTCAGGTAAGGTAGTTATCGGTTCGACAGGTAAATTACGTGGTAATTTAGTTTGTGTTAACGCAGAAATTAATGGCAGCGTTGATGGAGAGATCACAGTTGAAGGACTCTTAACATTGAATGAAACTGCACGTATTAAAGGAGATATTCAAACTACTAAATTGATTATTCAGGAAGGTGCAATTTTTGAAGGATCTTGTGTTATGAAATCCCCTTCTTCGCACACTACCTTTACTGCGGATGTCAAATTAGATGACTAAACCCGACCCAGCGAATTCGCAACGTAAATTCATGCAATATTCCTCTTTGGGCTTTCAAATGATTGCCTTCATGGCTATTTTTGGATACCTTGGATACAAAGGAGACCAGTATTTTGGCTTTCGCACCCCATATTTACTTATCAGCGGCTTATTGCTCGGTGTAGTTGGATCCATGGTTTATATCATACGCGCGTTGAATCGATTAAATTCATAACATGTATTTTATTGCTGGTTATGCTTGGGCGCTTTGTGGATCGTGTTTATTGATGTTGATTGGAGTTTCTTATCCTATTCATGTATTGAGTATAAGTTTATTTCTGCAAACACTTTATGCCGTAACGTTTTGGCCGGTTTATAAGCAACAAAAGATCGAGGTCATTATTCCCGCATTATCCTTGATTACCCTACAAGTGTTCACCTTTCTAACCTTTCTTTTTGTCTTCATGGCTAAACACTGGCCTTTAATGCCCGTGCTTTGGACACTTATCATTTTTTTTGGAACACTGTTTATTCAAGTAATTGAACAAAGCAAGTACTTAAAACGACTGCAAAAACCGCAACAATAAATAATGCAGCTGATCAAAGCGGTCAAAGGACAAGGCTTCAGCTTTATCGTGAATGTCGTGGTAATTTTTATTAGGCCCCATCGTATAAATAAAAACCGCTGGAATTCCTGCTTCCGAAAAGGGATAATGATCGGAATTTGCCGCTTTACCTCTTGGTTTGATCCGAATAACGGATTGTGTAGATTCATTTAATTCTACTAAACGTTGAAATAGTTGTGGGTAAACTGTACCGTTAACAACTGTTATACCCTCTTCACCACTACCCATGATGTCTAAATTCAAGACCAAGCTTATTTGATCTCCACCCAAGATGTGCTGATTTACAAAAAAACTCGAACCCTCAAGCCCAATTTCTTCCCCTGCAAAGGCGATAAACAACACGTTGTGATTTGGTAGCGGTTGACCTTGAATTTCTTTGGCTATGCTAAGCATCATAGCTACGCCACTTGCATTATCATTGGCTCCCGGAAAATAGGTTTGTTTCCCCATTCGACCCAAGTGGTCATAATGTGCTGAAACAATAATAAAACTATCGCTAGGATTTTTTGAAGGAACATATCCAAGGATATTCTGTACTTCAATATTTTGCTTTAGTTGCGCATCAACTCGGGTCTTCATTTGTTTTGGCGCCACGCTTATTGATGTATCAACTAACTGTATGTAAGGAAACTTAAAGGCTTCGGAAGACACACTCCAGGTTAACCTTTCGTTCGTGTATTCAACCACAGG
>JACCDH010603689.1_pt1 | contig 43296 bp, 34 predicted proteins | sample 7442481 | NCBI WGS metagenome assembly JACCDH01 (sample SAMN15323433, study PRJNA562643) | freshwater metagenome | isolation source: river surface water | place: USA:Blue River Watershed | collected 2017-08-15 | reverse complement strand
GATGGATTACATTTACCTCATCATCGAGAATATTTCGAACCTTGTTCCAATACCTCAATAATTAGAAGAATGCTGACGAATCTAATCTCATCGTTTCAAGAAGTTGGCAACAGCGAAAAAGTGTTCGAATTAACCGAACTTCGCGATATTCTTGATTAACTAGCGAATTTCAAATTCTAAATCAAATTTTTTCAATTCTTTAAACAAGGTGTTATTCGGATCAACCTTAATTGTTTTTGAAGGCATTCGAACTTCTACTCCATCCAGTGCATCAAAAATTGTGAAATGAACACTGCATTTCCCTTCATTTTCCAAAAACAATTTATTCAAATCCATAATCATTACTTGATCCAAGGCTTTTGTTGAAACCTTCAAATGAATACTATTTGCTTTCGTTTCTCTCAAATTCTGAAGCATGTCCACTGAATTCAACACAAATTCTAATTCACTTCTCCTTGGTGGAACTTCAATTTTTCCTTTCAAAGCAATAAATGCTCCTGGCTGAATAAAATGCTTGAATTTCAAGTAATTTTCTCGCCACAAAAACAATTTATATGAATCTGTATAATCCTCAATGATTAATGTTCCGAAAGGATCTCCATTTTTTGTAAAACGATGTTCAGCATCTGTTATCGTTGCAGCAATCAATAAATCTTTGCCTTTGTGAAGCTCCATTTCGTTGAGCATTCCAACGCGACCATTACAAAATGATTCAATTTCAATTCTAAAATCATCCAAAGGATGGCCTGAAATAAAAATCCCAACTACTTCTTTCTCGCGGTTCAATTTGTAGATACTTCCCCACTCTTCTGTTTTTGGAATTTCAGGTTCTGGCATTTTCGTTCCAGTTGATTCTCCAAACATTGAAACTTGAGACGAATTTTCACTTTCCTGAAAACTTGCTCCAAACTTCATTGCATTTTCAAGGAATGTTTTCCCTGATCCATCTTCTTTGAAATATTGCGCACGATGAACGCCTTTAAACGAGTCAAATCCACCAGCATAAGCCAAACTTTCAAACGCTTTCTTGTTACATAAACGCAAATTAATACGCTTGGCCATGTCAAAAATCGAATCGAAAGGTCCATTTTCTGTTCGCTCTTGAATGATTGCCTCAACAGGACCACTTCCTAATCCTTTAATTGCACCAAGACCAAAGCGAATCGCACCTTCTTTGTTCACTGTAAATTGATAATTCGACTCATTCACATCCGGACCTAATACAGGAACCCCCATTCGTTTACATTCTTCCATGAAAAATGAAACTTGTTTGATATCGTTCATGTTATTCGACAGCACAGAAGCCATGTATTCTGCTGGATAATTTGCTTTTAAATAGGCCGTTTGATAAGCAATCCACGCGTAACAGGTTGAGTGTGATTTGTTGAAGGCATAGGATGCAAATGCTTCCCAATCCTTCCAAATTTTTTCCAAGGGCTCAATGCTGTGTCCTTTTGCTGCTCCACGCTCTAAGAACGCCGGTTTCATTTTATCCAAGGTCGGGCGATCTTTTTTACCCATTGCTTTACGCAAAGTATCCGCTTCACCTTTCGTAAAACCAGCTAACTTTTGAGATAGCAACATTACTTGCTCTTGGTAAACAGTAATCCCGTATGTCTCTGCTAAAAATTCTTCACAATCATCAACATCATAAACAATCGTTTCTTCACCATGTTTACGTTTAATGAAGGAAGGAATATACTCCAGTGGACCTGGACGATACAAGGCATTCATGGCAATCAAATCCGCAAAAACTGTCGGTTTTAACTCTCGCATGTATTTTTGCATTCCGGGTGACTCATATTGGAAAATACCAACAGTTTCACCTCGCTGGAATAATTCATACGTTTTCTCGTCGTCAATCGGGAAATTATCAGGATCTAAGTCAATTCCTTTCGTTTCCTTGACATTTTTAACAGCATACTTGATTAAGGTTAAAGTCTTTAAACCCAAAAAGTCCATTTTCAACAAACCAGCGGATTCAGCAACAGAGTTATCGTATTGCGTACAATACATATCTGAATCTTTAGCTGTTGCAACAGGAACGAAATTGGTAATATCATCTGGGGTAATAATCACTCCACAGGCATGAATTCCTGTATTTCGAACAGAACCTTCCAATGCACGTGCCTGATTTACAACTCGTGCAGCCAAATCATTTCCTAAAGCAATGTTTTTCAGTTCTTTTGCTCTAGCAATGTCTTCTTGATTGTTTTTAAGCTTATCGGCCAATTCAGGATCACTCATTTTAAAGAGTTTCCCCAACGAAATATCTGGGATTAATTTGGCAATTCGATCAGCATCCGGCAATGGTAAGTCCAACACGCGCGCAGTATCTCGAATCGATGATTTCGCAGCCATTGTTCCATAGGTAATAATCTGAGCAACCTGATTTGCCCCATATTTCTCTATTACCCATTCAATTACTCGACCACGACCTTCATCATCAAAATCGATATCGATATCCGGCATGGAAACACGATCGGGATTTAGGAAACGCTCAAAAAGGAGATCATACTTGATTGGATCCACATTTGTAATTCCAATGCAATAAGCAACAGCTGAACCCGCTGCAGAACCACGACCTGGCCCAACACTCACGCCCATATCTCTTGCTGCCTGACAAAAATCCTGTACAATCAAGAAATAACCAGGATATCCTGTTTTTTCAATCGTAGCCAATTCGAAATCTAAACGGTCTCGAATTTCATCCGTAATTTCTTCGTAGCGCTTCGCAGCACCAACATAGGTCAAATGACGCAAGTAATTATTCTCTCCACGCTTTCCACCATCTTCTAAATCCAATGGATCTTGATATTCTTCAGGAATATCAAAAGCTGGCAACAATACATCACGCGCTAAACCGTAAGCTTCGCATTTATTAATGATTTCACCGATGTTTTCAATTGCTTCTGGTAAATCCAAAAACAATTCTTTCATTTCCTCTGAACTTTTGAAGTAATATTCTTCATTATCGAGTCCATAGCGGAAGCCTCTACCACGTCCTTTCGGTGTAGAAACCAATTCATTATCTTTCACACACAACAATACATCATGGGCTTCAGAATCCGTTTTCTCAATGTAATAGGTATTGTTTGTAGCAACAAGCTTCACATCGTGTTTTTCAGAAAATTTAATGAGTGTTGCATTAACGCGTTCCTCATTTTCTTGTCCATGGCGCATGATTTCAATGTATAAATCATCTCCAAAGACCCCTTTCCACCAAAGTAAAGCTTCTTCTGCTTGATTTTCACCAACATTCAAAATCATGTTTGGAACTTCACCATACAAGTTTCCTGTTAGGCAAATGAGATCTTCCTTGTATTGTTCAATCACCATTTTATCGACACGAGGAACGTAATACATTCCTTTCGTATAGGCCATTGAAGCCAACTTGATCAGATTTTGGTAACCGTTTTTATTTTTTGCCAAAAGAACAATTTGATATCCATTGTCCTTTACAGTTTTGTCTTCTAAATTTTTGCAAACATTGAATTCACAACCAATAATTGGCAGTAATTCTTTCTTCGTAAACTCTTCACCATTTTCAAGTGCTTTTGCCCTATCAGCTTTTACTGCTTTATTGTAATTGGAAACTGCTTTTTCAAAATGAAAGGCAGCCATCATGTTTCCAGTATCTGTCAATGCAACTGCCTCATGTCCCAATTCAACAGCTTTGTTCACCAATCCACTCACATTGATCGTAGACTGCAGAATTGAAAATTGCGTATGATTGTGCAAATGAGCAAAAGGTACATCCTTTAAGCGCGCACGTGCTTCATATAAATCTTCAGTAGGAACTGAAGTTTGACTTGCAGGTTTTTGTTTTAATTTTTCGCTTTCCTCTTTTAAATTGAGGTGTTTTAAACCTATCGTACCAATTGGAGCTGGGTTAAACGCTTTGAAGTCCTCAATGTATTTTTCCTCTTGTTGCAACATTGACATGGGAAAATGTTCCAATCGAATTAATTCGAAGAAACAACGCGTAGTTGCTTCAACGTCTGCTGTTGCATTGTGCGCTTCTCCAAACGGAACATTGAATAAAAATTGATGTAATTCAGTTAAGGTCGGCAATTTAAATCGACCACCACGTCCACCAGGTAACTTACATAATTCAGCAGTAATTTCTGTACACGTGTCCAAAACTGGCATCGAGGCCATTGGAGATTGAACGTTTTGACGAACGAATTCACACCCTAGAACATTAACATCAAATCCAACATTTTGTCCAACAACAAATTTAGCTTTCCCCAAAGCTTCATTGAATAGAACCAAAACATCATCTAGAGATTCGCCAAATTTCGTTGCCAATTCAGTTGAAATACCATGAATACGTTCAGCATCGTATGGAATATCAAAACCATCTGGACGAACCAAAAAATCTTTGTGTTCAATAAGTCGCCCCATTTCATCGTGCAATTGCCAAGCAATTTGAATTACACGAGGCCAGTTCGTTGTATCCGTTATTGGAGCATTCCAATCACGTGGTAAACCAGTTGTTTCCGTATCGAAAATAATGTACATATCTAATGAAAATTGGGGAGACTAAAATTACAAAAAATGAAGGTCCAATTTCTCGATATTTATCAACAAAACGAAAAAAGCCATCCGTTATTAAACAGATGGCTTTTCGATTATTTAGTAGTTCTAAATCTTAATGATTTGAAGGTGCTCCAGATTCGTTTACTGGAGGCGTTACTGTTTCAGGAGCAAGTACATTTCCTTTGATGTAGATAACTTTCTCAGGCTCATTCACAGCATTTGAAGAGATTGTCACACTTTTGTTGATTGTTCCAGTTCTCATCGTGTCGTATTTCACTTTGATTGTTCCCGTTGCTCCTGGTGCAATTGGTTCTTTCGGCCATTCAGGAACTGTACATCCACAAGAACCTCTTGAATTAGAAATTAACAATGGTGCATCTCCTGTATTTTTAAATTCGAATACACACTCTCCATTTGCACCATTTTTAATTGTACCGTAATCATGTGTTTCTTTGTTGAATTCAATTTTTGCTCCAGACTCAACAACTTGAGCAGCTGCTTTATTCATTCCAACCATTGCAACGAAAGCCAGAACAAGTGATAACATTATTTTTTTCATAGTTATTTTATTTTTTTTATGGTTTTTACTGTTATTTCAAATTTAGTAGAAGAATTAAAATTAGCAAATGCTTTAACACATTATTAACCATTTTAACAAATAATTTAAATGTGAGGAATAACATTCACTTTAATTCTCAGTTTTTCAATCTTCTTTTTGGTATTTGTAGTAAATCTTATCTCGCGATCTTGAAAATAAGCTTTGCCTTCTGTGTCAAATGTCACTTTTACCTCAACCGACTCTCCCGGTTTAATTTCAGCTTCCGGAAGAAATGCTTTTGTACAATCACATTCAACTTCGTATGAAATTAACTGTAAAGGCGAATCTCCCGTGTTTTTAATCACAAAGACATGTTCTAAAACAACGCCTTCATGTGTTTTAGGAAATTTGAAGGAAGATTTTTTACAAAAAAATTCCGCCTCTTGACCAAAGCCAAGGACGGAATTCAAACTTATTATCAAAAAGAGAATAAATCTCATTTTAGTTCCCTATTGGAGCACCTGAATTATTCACTGGTACACCTCCTTCTGGAGCAGCTAGAACATTTCCTTTGATACGAATTACTTTAGTTGGTTCATTTACAGCATTCGAGTTAATCGTAACACTTTTATTGATTGGACCAGGACGTTTTGTGTCGTATTTAACTTTAATTGTTCCTTTTGCTCCTGGAGCGATTGGTTCTTTTGGCCATTCTGGAACTGTACATCCACATGAACCTTTAGCGTTAGCAATAATCAACGGTTCTGTACCTGTATTTTTAAATTCGAACGTGCATGTTCCGTCTGCACCATATTTCACAGTACCGTAATCATGCGTTTCTTTTGTAAATTCAATTTTAGCACCTGTCTCAACTTGCGCTACAGCTTTGTTCATTGCAACTGCTGCAACGAATGTCATTAATAAAGAGAAAAATACTTTTTTCATGGTGTAATTTTTTAAATCTTATTTTCAAATGTATAGCAAGAAAGGTACCAAAAATGATATTTAACACATCATTAACAGCAGATTTAATTCGCTGCTATAGATTCCATCTTGTAATTAATAAACTGATCAAAATCCATATCGATGTGTTTCAATCGGTCTTTTAATCCTGCTAATTTTTCTTTATCCATGTTTGGATTTTCCTTAATCAGCAATTCGTAATAATATTTCACTTTGGCTTTATTACGTGGTAAAATGAAAATATCGTAATTGCTACCTTGGCTTTCCAATACCATTGCTCGATTCTTATAATCTGGATATTGCTCCAATAAAGTATCAGCATATTGAACTGCTCTCAAGTGAATTCCCAAACCAGAATATTTCATGTGCACTTTGTCCAGACATTCTGCTGCATATTCATCTTCTGGATAAGCGTGGTAATAATCTAACAATCGATTGATTAACTCAAAATGCGTAAGATTAGGAATTTGTTTTATTTCCTTCAAATTCGCCTGCAATCCTTTCAACGAATCTTCCATTTCTGTAATTCTCTCAATCAACACTTCTTTTGATGGCTTATCTCCATCCCCACTGCACGAATAAATTAAACCAACGAAAACAACGGCACTAAAAATTAACTTCAACTTCATAATTTTCATTTTTTATTATCTACCTTTTTTAACTGCTGGAAACTTCATTTTATAATCAACATTCACATCACCTTTCGAAATGTTTTGTAAACGTTTTGTCAACAATCTTCTTTTCAATGGAGAAAGATGATCAGTGAACAAAATTCCATCAATATGATCATACTCATGCTGAATGATACGCGCCGCATAACCATCAAAATGCTCTTCATGGAAATTCCAATTTTCGTCGTAATACGAAATTAAAATGCGTTCTTTTCTGAAAACTTCTTCTCGAATTTTAGGAATTGACAAACAACCTTCATGAAAGCCCCATTCTTCACCATCTTCTTCCTCGATAATTGGGTTAATGAAGACTTTCTTAAAATTTTCAATTCCAACTGCACGTGGATCTGGTTCAAAATCTTCCTCATCCTCATCATCCGCAAAAGGACTTCCATCCACAATAAACAAACGAATCGATTTACCTATTTGTGGCGCAGCCAAACCAACACCTTGCGCATGATACATTGTTTCATACATGTCAGCAATTAGTTTTTTTAAATCCGGAAAATCTTGGTCGATCTCAACCGCTTCTTTCTTTAAAACGGCGTCACCATACGCAACAATTGGTAATATCATTCTTAATTATTTTTGTGCAAAATTAAGGGATTCAAGCAAAGAAAACGAGTACTTCACAAATTTTATGAAGAATAACTCGCTATTTTTTAAAGTGTTTCCATGTATGATTGCAAAATTATCGCAGCACTTATCATATCTACCGTACCTTTTTCTTGGCGTTGCTTTTTCTTCATTCCAGAATCAATCATGGATTGAAAGGCCATTTTTGAGGTAAAACGCTCATCCATTAGAACAATTTTTTGAGTCGGAAATTCTTTTTCTAAGGCCGTTTTAAGCAAGCGAACATTTTCTGTAATGTGCGAATCTTCATTGTTCAAGCGTTTTGGTTCACCAATTACTATTGTTCCAACACTCGATTTAACAACCGTTTCTTTCAAAAATAGCATTAAATCTTTCGAATCGACAGTTGTAAGTGGAGAAGCGATGATGTTTGCTTCATCTGTAATTGCAACCCCTGTGCGTTTTAAACCAAAATCAATGGCAAGAATTCTATTCATATTTCAAAGATAGGATAAAACACTGATTTGATGATTTGATGATTTGAATATTCAAATCTTTGAATATTCGAATCTTTGAATTCCTTTTTAGCTTTATCTTTGCAAAAAAACATCAAATATGAGATCAATCATCGAAGCAGCTTGGGAAAACAGAGATTTATTAAATCAAGCGGAAACAATTCAAGCAATTGAACACGTTATTGAAGAAATTGACAAAGGTTTATTGCGAGTTGCTGAACCAACTGACAATGGAGATTGGATTGTAAATGAATGGGTAAAGAAAGCAGTTGTAATGTACTTCCCTATTCGTAAAATGGAAACAATTGAAGTTGGTCCATTTGAATTTCATGATAAAATGGCCTTAAAACGCAACTACAAAGATTTAGGTGTACGCGTTGTTCCTCATGCTGTAGCACGTTATGGCGCGTTCATTGCCTCAGGAGTAATTTTAATGCCTTCTTATGTAAACATTGGCGCTTACGTTGATTCAGGAACAATGGTTGATACTTGGGCAACAGTTGGATCATGTGCACAAATCGGAAAAAATGTTCATTTAAGTGGTGGAGTTGGAATTGGTGGTGTATTGGAACCATTACAAGCAGCACCAGTTATTATTGAGGATGATGCCTTCATTGGGTCTCGTTGCATTGTTGTTGAAGGAGTTCGTGTTGGAAAGCAAGCAGTTTTGGGTGCGAATGTCGTTTTGACAAAATCAACAAAAATCATAGATGTTTCAGGACCAGAACCAGTTGAACACCGTGGATATGTTCCGGAACGTTCAGTTGTAATTCCAGGCTCCTACACAAAATCATTCCCTGCAGGAGATTTTCAAGTTCCTTGTGCTCTGATTATAGGAAAACGTAAAGAATCTACTGATTTGAAAACTTCTTTAAACGATGCATTAAGAGAACACAATGTTGCTGTTTAAAAAATAAAAAAATGGTTTAAAACAATTTGTTAATAATCAAACATTTTGTTTTTAATTTTCCATAAAACTGAAGTCTCACTGCGAAGTGGGACTTTTTTTTGATATTTTAACAAATTAACGAACTGTTTTAAACACTTGTTTAATATTCTTGTTTAATTTTGTGCCATAAGTTTATTTATAAATGAAAAAAGACACAACTACAGAAGAGAAAATTAAAGAAGCTGCTCGAACAGTGTTTCTCACAAAAGGGTTTGAGGGTTGTTCTTCACGTGAAATTGCAAAAGCAGCTGGAATGAACGTCGCTTTGGTGAATTACTATTTCCGTTCAAAAAGTCAGTTATTTCAACTTATTTTCAAGGCAGCCATGGAAGATTTCATGGAATCTATGATTTATGTGTTTAGCACTGATCAACCTTTAGAAGATAAAATGCGCATTTTTATTGAACGTGAATATGATTTCCTGGCTAAACACCCCGAGTTGCCAAATTTCATCATAAATGAAATGAATCGCGAAGAAGCCTGTCAAACAGATGAACATTCAATCATTCTTGAAAAAATCGCAGAAACAGGCATATTCAAAGATTGTCAAAAAGCACAGGCAGAAGGGAAAATGCGTAAAATGAACCTCATCAGTTTAACTTTATTGGTCATGTCAAATTGCCAATATCCAACAATGGCAAAAAACCTGATGCAATCCATTCATCAATTAACAAAAGAAGAATACGAAGAACAATTAGTACTGCATAAAGGTTATGTTACTGAAATGCTTGTCAACTATTTATTTCCAAAACAATAATTATTTTAATTCAATACCGCATGAAAAATCAACTTTTAGCAATTCTGGTTTTGGCAGGAGGATTTTCTCTGAAAGCTCAAACACTGGATTTGGAGACATGTCTAAAAATGGCTGACACAGCGAATTTAACTATTCGTAACTCACAATTAGACATTGATATTAACGACAGACAGCGTCAAGCTTACATGTCAGCGCGTTTACCACATTTAGCATTTTCGGGAGATTACAAATACAATGCTATTATTCCTGGACAGGTAATTCCAGCTCAAATGTTCGGTGGTCCAGCAGGAACGTTTACGACAGTTCAATTTGGGGTTCCGTACAACTTAAGCAACACGCTACAATTAACTCAAGTATTGTACAATCCACAAGTGAATTACGGTTTATCAGCGTTAAAAATCAACTCTGAAATAGTAAACATTCAGCAACGCATGGTTGATCAAGATATCAAACAGCAAGTTGCGAGCACATTTTTCAATTTACAAGCAATCAATAAACAATTAGGGTTTGTAAATGGAAACATTGAGAACATGGATAAGTTGATTAAAAACATGGACGCGATGGTGAAACAAGAATTGGTTGTACAAACAGAATCTGACAAACTTCAAATCAACCGATTGACATTGGTAAATACGAAAGCTTCGTTGGAAGCATCAAAATATCAATTGGAAACTTTTTTAAAAATCTTAATCGGAAAAAATCCCAACGAGACAATTACAATTACCTCTGATAATATGGTTGAAAAATCCATTCTTGTTGATAATTCAACGATTAGTTATCCAGAATTGGAATTAATTGGAGCTCAGCAAAAAATGAATCAAGAAGAACGTAAGGGCACAAACATGGCATATTTACCAAATCTTTCATTCTATGCTGCTTATAACTACAACTATAACCTCAAACCAGAGGATGATTATAGAACAGGAATAGAAGGAGCTTTTATTGGTTTAAAATTAGACTGGACACTTTTCGATGGCCTTGAAAAATTCCACAATCAAAAAGTAAATGCTTTGAATCGCGAAAAATTGGAAAACCAAAAAGATCTCGTACAGCTACAGTTGGACATGAAAGCTGAAAACACCAAACGTCAAATTCAAGTGCAATCAAATGCATTGGAAGTATCCAAAGAACAGTTGAAATTGGCTGAACGCGTGTATCAACAAACAGAATTGAAATTCCAACAAGGAACGATCGGATCAAATGATTTGATTATTGCAGACAACAGTTTACAACAAGCTCAAACTAATGTTGTTGCGGCTTACATACAATTGCGCCAAGCTGAATTGGAATATTTAAAAACAATAGGAAATATTAAATAATTGTCGAAAGACATTTTACATAACACACAAAAAAACACACAATGAATAAGCGTTTAATAATTATCGTAGTGGTTGCAGTTGGTCTAGTTGGATTAACAGCAATGAAACTAATGTCAAACCAAGAAGCCGTAAAAAAGAAAATTTACATTCACGATAGCGAAGCGGCAGTATTAGTAGAAGAAACAGCTCCAAGTATTCACACATTTGAAAGTGCTTTCAGCTATCTTGGAACTTTTGAACCAATCCGTCAAAATACCATTGGATCAGATGCAAGCGGAAAAATCATCCGTTTAAACATCGAAGAAGGAGATCGCGTTTCTCAAGGACAAGTAATTGCAAAAATTGACGACGAAATGCTACAACTGCAATTGGAAAATGCAGAAGTAAACATTGAAGGTCAAAAAAATGACGATATCCGTTACACGAACTTAGCGAAAGACAATGCGGTTCCGGGAGTTCAAGTTGAGAAAACAAAATTAGGTCTGAAATCAGCTGAAATTCAAAAGAAACAATTGCAAAAACAATTGAGAAGTACGAACATCACCGCACCATTTCCAGGTGTCATCACTAAAAAATTGGTTGATTTAGGTTCAGTTATCGGTGGTGGTTCACCTATCGTTGAGATTACAGATATTTCTTCTTTAAAATTAACAGTTAGTGTTCCTGAGCGCGATATTTTGAAATTCAAACTTGGACAAGAGGTTTCGATTAAAGCTGATATCTATGGTGATCGTTCATTCAATGGTAAAGTAACAAATGTGAGTGTTCAAGCAGATAAATCGCACAATTTCAAAGTTCAAATTACCGTTAAAAACGCACAACAAGATTTGATGGCAGGAATGTATGGTTCTGTTTCTTTGGTGAATTCAAAAAGTGTTACAGCACTTGCCATTCCAAGAAAAGCATTGGTTGGTTCTTCGAAAAACCCACAAGTGTATGTCATTCGCAATGGAAAAGCAATATTAACTTCTTTCAACGCGGGTACTTCAGATGGTGAATTCATTGAAGTAATCAGTGGACTTTCAAAATCAGACAAAATCGTCATCAAAGGACAAGTCAATTTACAAAACAACTCAAACGTTAAAACGAAATAAGCAACGTCATGACTTTAACAGAATTATCAATTAAGCGACCATCGTTTATCATCGTAATTTTTACGATTTTAATTGGTGGAGGATTGCTCAGCTACAATCAGTTGAGTTACGAATTACTTCCAGACTTCTCTCCTCCCATTTTAACGGTTACAACAACGTATCCAGGTGCTTCTCCTGCAACAGTCGAAAGTCAAGTTTCGAAACCAATGGAAGATGCCTTGAGTGGATTGGAAAACATTAGTGAGGTAACCTCATTTTCGTTGGACAATGCATCAGTACTTTTACTTGAATTTAAAGCATCTGCTGACATTGACAAATCACTTGAAGATGCGCAGCGTAAAATAAACAACATTCTAAACAATCTTCCTGAAGGCGCTCAGACTCCTGTGGTTGCGAAGATAGAACCGAATGCATCTCCAGTGCTTCAGGTTAGTGCTGTTGCGAAAAACATGGACGATCGTGCGTTCATGGAATTGATGGACGATCAGTTATTGCCACAAATTAAACAAACGAAAGGCGTTGCCGAAGTTCAAGTAATTGGTGGTGAAAAACGTGAATTCCGTGTAAATGTCGACAAGGACAAGATGAAATTATACGGATTGTCATTGGCTGGAATCAACCAAGCGATTAGTACTTCAAACGTTGAGTTTCCTACTGGTAAATTGAAAAACGAAGAGGAACAAATGACTGTTCGTTTAGCTGGAAAATTCAAAACGGTTGACGATTTACGCAATTTAATTGTTTCAGCAAATGGAACTTCTACCGTTCGTTTATCTGATGTTGCTGACGTTGAAGACGGATCTCAAGATCAAATTACGGTTTCACGTTTCAACGGTGTGAATGGTATTGGTCTTCGAATTAAAAAGCAAAGTGATGCCAATGCGGTAGACATGGCGAAAGCTACGAAAGAACGATTTAAAGAAATTGAAAAGAAATACGCAAAAGAAGGAATCAAATTTACAGTTGCCACTGATACGTCAATCCCTACAATCGAGTCAGTTGACGCGGTAATCCATGACCTTGAGCTAGCGGTCTTATTGGTTGCTGCGGTGATGTTGCTTTTCTTGCACAGTTTACGTAACGCTTTCATCGTATTAATTTCTATTCCAGCATCGTTGATTTCAACCTTCGTAGCCATGTATTTACTTGGTTATACTCTAAACTTGATGACTTTGTTAGCGATGTCATTGGTTATTGGAATCTTGGTGGATGACTCAATTGTTGTCTTGGAAAATATCTATCGCCACCTTCAAATGGGTAAAAAGCGTAGGCAAGCTGCTTTGGATGGACGTAATGAAATTGGATTTACCGCATTAGCAATTACCTTGGTGGATGTTGTGGTATTCTCGCCGGTTGTCTTTATTGAAGGAACAATTTCTGACATTCTTCACCAATTCTCAATTGTTGTAGTAGTTTCAACCTTGATGTCTTTGTTCGTATGTTTTACATTGACACCTTGGTTAGCATCACGCTTTGCAAAAGAGATTCAATTGAACCCAAAAAATCCTTTCCAAGCCATATTAATTTGGTTTGAAAAACGTGTAACTATCTTTACGGAGCAATACGTGAAACTTGTAGGTTGGTCGTTGCGTCATAAAATTATCATGGGATTGGGAATTGTTGTCCTGTTCTTTGGTAGCATGGCAACAATGGGCTTGGGAATCGTTGGTCAAGAATTTGTTGCTCAAGGAGATCAAGGTAAATTCATGATCAAATTGAAATACGACAAGAGTACAACTTTCGAAGAAAACAACGCTACAACGCTTGAAATTGAGCAAATGATTTTGGCGCAGAAAGATATTGTAGATATTGTTTTTGCAAATGTTGGTGGACCAAGTTCTGGAATGGGTGCAGCATCGTTTGGTGCTGAGAACAAATCTGAGTTAACGGTTAAAATGAAACCTGGTAAACAGAAAGAGTATCCGACCATTCAATACATGACTGAAATTCGTAAAAAAATTGAGGACAAATATCCTGGAATCGAAGTGAAAGCTCTGAACATTGGGATGGTTGAATCTGAAGAAGCACCAATTGAAATCTTTTTGTCTTCTGATGACTCAGAATTATTAATGAAGGAGGCACGTCGTCTGAAATCGGCAATTATGGAAATGAAAGGAGCTAAGGATCCTACAATTTCAACAGATGATTTAACACCAGAAGTACGCATTGAATTGGATCGCGAAAAAATGGGACAACTTGGTTTACCAATTGCGGTGATTGGTATGCAATTGCAAAATGCCTTAACGGGAAATGATGATTCTCAATTTGATGACAAAGGTCAAGAATACGACATTCGTGTAATGGTTGACAAATTTGACAGAAAGGATGTTGAAGATATTCGTTCAATGACTTTCTCAACGAATGACGGAAGACAAGTTCGTTTGAGTGAGTTTGCTGATGTCACTGTAGAGAATGGAAACGGTTCGTTGGAACGTAAGAATAGAATTTCTAACACGACAATTCGTTCATATGTTCTGGGAACGGCAGCTGGAAACATTTCAGCAGATATCGAAAAATATTTAGAGAAAAATCCGTTGGATGAAAATGTACGTATGTTGTGGGGTGGTGAAGTAAAACGTCAAAAAGAGTCTATGGGAGCATTGGGAACTGCAATGGGAATAGGTTTGATTCTGGTTTACTTGATCATGGTTGCCTTGTATGACAACTTCGTCTACCCGTTTGTAGTATTGTTCTCGATTCTGGTTTCTTTGATTGGTGCAATTCTAGCATTGAATTTAACATCATCGAACATGGGAATCTTCACGATGTTAGGAATGTTGATGTTACTCGGACTCGTCGCCAAGAATGCCATTTTGATTGTGGATTTCACGAATCATTTGAAGGCGCAAGGAAAATCCGTTTACAACGCCTTACTTGAATCAGTTCGTGAGCGTATGCGTCCAATTTTGATGACGACGATTGCCATGGTTGTTGGTATGATTCCAATTGCAACGGCAACAGGTTCTGGAGCAGAATGGAAAAATGGACTTGCGTGGATTTTGATTGGTGGATTGACAAGTTCAATGTTCTTGACAATCATTGTTGTACCGATGATGTACTACACAGTTGATCGAATTCAAGCAAAAGTCTCTAGAAAAAAAGCGAAAGAATTACATTTCGAAGAAGAAGAGGAAATGTAAGATTTACGAAACATAAAAAAGCCATCGTTAACAATTTACGATGGCTTTTTTGTTGGATATTGTTCAATCGTTATACGCGGTGATAATCTGCTTGCCAATCTGTTACAGCCAACTTAATTTCTTTACTTGATAATTTCTCCGCAATTGCACGTTCCATCAATGGAAGTAATTCAGCATCTCCAGCAAAACGCAAAGCAATAATTTGACTCATTTTCAATTGTTTTTCTTTTCCAGAAAAGGACGTTCCAGTCATTTCAAAATAACGTTGACGCATTTCTAAACGAATGATGCGATCTTGGTTTTTTATCGCATAAACTCGCGCAATGAATGTAATCATCAACAAGGAAGTTGTGGTGATTAAAGTAATAATTCGGTAACTTAATTCCACAGAACAATCAAAGGCAAGAATGATGGACCAAACAAAAATGATCGTTGCTAAAGGTGTTAAGACAAAATGATGTGCTGGATTTAGGCGAAGGTGATTCTTGTAATTTTGCATAATCGTTTTAATAATTTGAATTTTTAACGGCTTAAAATTAATCAAAATTCAAGCTTCACTCTCAAAAATTCAAGGGCATCAATCGTTTCTTCTTTAGACTTGATTGCAAATCGAATTCCTTTCCCTTCAGCATACTTTTTTGCGGCAATTAATTCTTCTATTAAATGAGAATTAATCGTGGATTTTTTCACTTCTTCAATCGCTTTTTCACCAAAAACAAAGGCTACTTTGAAGAAACCATCGCGCGGCAACAAATAAATTAGCACACGTTTTTTGTCACTGATTCGGTAACTCCATCCAAACTTTTTTCCACCAAAATACCAACCTTCTGATTCAACTTTTCCACTTTTCAATGCTCCATCCCGCAACGTTTCCCAAAAACGATAGTTTTCACCTAATGCTTCTGTTAATTGAATATCTGTTGGACAAGAAGTTGGATCAAGAAAAATGGAGCGTGGCATAATTAATAATTGTTCAAGCGAATCTAAGGAAAGAATGAATAAATCCAATGAATTTTATGTAGTGAAATATCTTCCATTAATTACAACTGCGATTCTCACTTAGAAAAATAAAAATCCTTAACTTCGCACACAACATTTTTATTGTTAGAAGATATGAATTACGACATTATAGTTATTGGTAGTGGTCCTGGTGGATATGTTACTGCTATTCGCGCTTCACAATTGGGTTTAAAAACGGCAGTTGTTGAGAGAGAATCATTGGGTGGAATTTGTTTGAACTGGGGATGTATTCCTACAAAAGCATTGTTAAAAAGTGCGAATGTGTTCGAATATTTAACACATGCAAGTGATTACGGTATTACAGTGAAAGATGCGAAAGCTGATTTTTCTGCAATGGTTGAAAGAAGCCGTGGTGTTGCTAGTGGAATGAGTGCCGGAATTCAATTCTTGATGAAGAAAAACAAGATTGATGTTTTGAAAGGTACTGGAGTTGTGAAAGCGGGTAAAAAAGTAGCAGTAACAGCTGAAGATGGAACTGTAACTGAATACACTGCTGATAAAGGTGTAATCATTGCAACAGGTGCTCGTTCACGTGAATTACCTAACTTACCACAAGATGGTGAGAAAATCATCGGATATCGTCAAGCAATGACATTGAAAACACAGCCTAAGAAAATGGTTGTTGTTGGTTCTGGAGCTATTGGTGTTGAGTTCGCTTATTTCTACAATGCAATTGGAACCGAAGTAACAGTTGTTGAATACTTGCCAAACATCGTTCCAGTTGAAGACGAAGAAGTGTCAAAACAATTGGAGAAATCGTTCAAGAAAATGGGCGTAAACGTTATGACAAATGCATCTGTTGAGTCAGTTGACACAAAAGGTAAAGGATGTGTTGTAACGGTTAAAACAGCAAAAGGAGAAGAAAAAATCGAATGTGATGTTGTTCTTTCTGCTGTTGGTATTGCTGCAAATATTGAAAATTTAGGATTAGAAGAAGTTGGAATCGTCGTAGACAAAGGGCGTATTTTAGTAAACGACTTCTACCAAACAAATATCCCAGGTTTTTATGCAATTGGTGATGTAATTCCAACTGCAGCCTTGGCACACGTTGCTTCTGCAGAAGGAATTATTTGTGTTGAGAAAATCGCTGGTCACCACCCTGCTCCACTTGATTACGGAAACATCCCAGGATGTACTTATTGTTCTCCAGAAGTTGCCTCAGTTGGTATGACTGAAAAAGCAGCAAAAGAAGCTGGTAAAGAAATCAAAATTGGTAAATTCCCATTCTCTGCATCAGGTAAAGCGAGTGCTGCTGGAGCGAAAGATGGATTTGTTAAATTGATTTTCGATGCGAAATACGGTGAATTATTAGGAGCTCACATGATTGGTGCAAACGTAACTGAAATGATTGCCGAAATCGTAGCTATTCGCAAATTAGAAACAACAGGTGAAGAATTGATTAAAACAGTTCACCCTCACCCAACAATGTCTGAAGCGATTATGGAAGCTGCAGCTGCGGCTTACGGTGAAGTAATTCACTTATAAGAATTAAATAAAATAAAAAGCCCCGTTTGAATTATCAAACGGGGCTTTTTCATATTAAGAACTTATGTTTTATTTTTTTCCAATTCCAACTTTAACACCTCCTGTAATTAGGAAACGAACACCATCATACGTATTTCTATTCCATGAATAATCATACAAACCGGTCGTACTATTATAAACTGAATTTATATTTCTCGTAATATACGACTCATAAGCCAATCCTATACCTCCAAAGAAATCCATTGAAAAATGGTTGGATAACCAGGCTTGATATCCAAAATTAAATGAGAAATTAAAATCATTTTCACTTCCTTTCGAATCGGGTAAATTACCTGAATAATCGGAATAACCATTGTTCATTAATCGGTATTTGAAAACAGGTGAAATATAAAAACCATTCAACACCCTACCATTATCCATTGGGTAAAAACGATATCCGGCGGATAGAAAAAACCCTGGTTTACTCGTTTGAACTGCATAACTGTAGCTTCCAAATGGATCATAATAATAATGATTACCTGAAACCGACATACCAATATTTGACAATGTAGGCCCAAATTCAAATTCGACACTTGACATTTCATCAACTTTACGCTCGAAGCCAAAATTAATTTCTCCTGCTATCATTTGAAGCGGACTAAATTTGATCACGGAAGTATTGCCTACCAGTTTGCGTTCTTTTTCTTCTTTTTGAGCTTTTTTATAAGTTCCTTTATCAATGATAATTACTTTCTCGTCTTGTCCAAACATGTTGAATGCAAAACAAACTATTCCAAAACTTACTAGTATCTTTTTCATACGATTTTCAATTTGCTAATTCTATAATGAGAAATTAACTGTTTTATTTTATTTCTATAATATCTTTTTTTGCAAAGCACTTAGAATCAATTTCAAAATCCAACCTTCCAACTTGCAATCCGGCCCAACCAACTTGATTAATTAATACTGTTTGTCCATCGAGATTTTTTTCTTCTGTCGGTTTCTCTAAGAATGTGTGCGTGTGACCTCCAAGAATTAAATGAATATGCTTCGTCTCTCTAGCCAATCGGCGATCAGAAATTTTATCATCTGCATATTCATAACCTAAATGACTTAAACAGATAATCAAATCACACCCTTTTTTCTTTAATAGTTCAGCTTGCTCATTTGCCGTTTTAACTGGATCTAAATATACAGTTTCTCCAAATTTGGCATCTGGGACAAGACCTTTGAGCTCAACACCTAGACCGAAAACACCAATTTTTATTTTCCCTTTTTTTATAATTACATTAGGAACCGTTTGATCCTTCAAGATTGTATTTGAAAAATCGTAATTCGCACAAACAAATGGAAATTTAGCGTATTGTTTTGCTTTTAGAAAGCCATCTAAACCAGCATCAAAATCATGGTTCCCCATGGTTGCAACATCATAACCCAACTCTGTCATGAGTTTCATTTCCAAAACACCACCATATTTATTGAAATAAGGTGTTCCTTGAAAAATATCTCCGGCATCGAGTAAAAGCACATGCTCTTCTTCTTCGCGCACTTTATTGATCAGACTATACCGTTTTGAAACGCCACCCATACTTGGATATTTCGAGTGATTCGCTGGAAAAGGATCAATATTTGAATGAGTATCGTTTGTATGCAAAATGGTTAAACGTGCTACTTTTTTAGCGTCTCGATTCGAATTCTGAGCAAGTAGTTTTGATGAAACAACCAGTCCACCTGTAACCAAGAAACTGGTTCTGACAAAATCTCTCCTTTTCATATTAGAAAGTTATTCGTTTAACAGTATCTTCAACCAAAACCCCTTGTAATTTAGCTTCCTCAATTAAACAATTGCGAATTACTTTTCCAGTAAGTACAACATCTTCAGATTTTGCAAAAAACGTCATTTTATCACCACCATTTTTCAAATAATCTGATGTTATTACCCAAAAGTGTGATGCTGATTCTTTTCCTCCATTCAATTTCAAAACTCCATTTTCAACTCGAGCATTGGCAATTGGCTCGCCACCTGATTTAAGCAAATAAGCTTGAATATCTGGTAAAACACTCATCGGCAATTTCACCCAAACTAATTCATTGTCAAACGGCATTAGTTTAAAAATATCACCTGTTGTAATTGGACCTTTATTTAAAGAAGCTCTTAGTCCACCTGTATTTAACAACACAAAAACCGGTTCACTCAAACGGACTGTTCGCGTTTGATTCACAAAAATAGCATCAGAGACCCAATTACCTAGATTACTTCCTGGGCGCTCAACGATAAAATCAGTCGTTGCCTCAGCAATGACCACATTCATCTCTACACTCAAGGAATCCTTATATGGATTGATTAGACTATCAATATGACTGTTTGCTTCATAAGAAGCATTCAATTTTTCCGTTGATGAATTTACAGACAAGGTATTAACAGAAGAGCAGGCCCAAAGACCTGCTCCAATGATAAATATGCTAAATAATTTAATCATTATTCAATCACTATTGAACGTGTTGCTACACCGTAAGGAGTTAGAGCTTTAACGATATAAGTTCCAGCTTTTAAGGATGCAATGTTCAATTTAACTAAGATTTGATTGTTCACTTCAGAACTTAAAACAACTCTTCCTTGAACATCAACAATTTCATATGAAGAAATAGTTGTAGCATCAACGTGTAAGTTTAATTCATTTTTCGCTGGATTAGGATAAACGATAAATCCATCATTTAACATTTCTTCTACTGATGCAGTACAACCATTTGGTTCATATGTCATGTTAGAGAAGTTAACGTAACAAACGAAATCAACACTATCCACGAAAGGATTACGATTACTTTGTAATGAATCAATATAGTCATTTCTTGAAATTTCCCAACTATCTGGTAAATCATTAAAATGCCATTGTTTCAAAATTGCTTGATTTTGAGAAGATGGCAAAGCCCATGTATTTCCACTCACTGTTGTATAACAAATTGTTTCATACATCATAGCACGTGCAGCATCTCCTTTGTGTTCGTCACGTGGTTCAAACACTGTATTTCCATTCGCATCTTGACCAAATTTACAACCTAAGTATGTTTGTTGAACTGTTACAACTTCTCCTAAAGGATAGTTACTTCTCAACGCATTAACATCATCTTGATTTGTTGGGAATAAGTGGTGATAATCGTTATATTCTGGCAATGACTGTGCAGGATTAGTTGGCATCCAAGAATGGCAGTATGTATGCTCTCTAGAATATCCAACAGCAGTAAAATCAAATGGTTCAATGTAGATTTTGTTTTCACCAGAATAAACACATGTAATTACACGTCGATCTAAAGTTGTATCACGCGCTGCAAAACCTTTCACCATGTAATTTCCATAATTACTATAGAATTGCATTGTGTGTGGATTTGTTAAGTTATGTAAATCTGCAACAAATGAAGTACTACCTGTGTTAATTCCATTGTAGTAATTAGAAGGCATCATCGTCGCAGGTGTTGTAACATTCCCTGTTAATGGAGATGTTGTCAAGTAATTAATATTCGATCCAGATCCATTATATGCATATACAGCAAAATAGTAGCCTGTCGATGCAACAATATTGTTTGGAACGAAAGAAGTTGCATTTGCTGAAAACACTACTTGAGCATCACCAACAATATCACCTCTTTGATAAGTTGTTCCATCAACTGGTACACCTGTAATTGCAGAACCTTTCTTTCTTAAGACTAAATAACCACTTGCACTTGCTGATGGCGTAAATGATCCAGCCAAACGATACGTTTTAACATTTGATAAAACCATATTTGTTGGTTGCGCTGACGGTTCAGTTGCAAAGCTTCCACCAATACCATTTAAATTAATAACATAAGAAGCTTCATCAGCATCATTGCTCGCAATTGTAAGTACCGCAGTTCTTGTTCCAGCTGCAGCAGGTGTAAAGTTTACAACCAAGTTACCTGTTGAGTTAGCAGCAACAGATGACGGTGAAGAAGCTACAGAAAAATCAGCTGCGTTTGTTCCTGAAATTGTAGCACTTGAAATATTCAAAGTGTTTGCTGTTCCTAAATTTTCAACAGTAAATGTAGTTGGTGTCATTGTTGAAACTGGAGAAGACATCGTATATGTACCACCATTCAAAATAGTAGTTGCCCCTTGTTTAACGTTAATTTCTTGAGCTGGAGTTGCAGCACCAGCAGCAATATTCACATCATCCAATCCAATGTTTCCTGAAACTTTATTTGTATAAATAAAACGGATATATCGTGAAGCACTTAAAGGAACATCTGTGTACTGAGTATAAGTCCCAGCTGGAGGTGCAGTATGTGTATGTAAAGTTGTCCAAACAGTACCAAATTCTGATTCTTCCACAGTAAATGTTCCTCCAGAAAAGCTGTTTCCTGCTAAATAATACGTTAAATTACCTGGATTACTAGCAAAGTGAATAATCAAATTATCACCAGTTGAATCGAATTTTTTTGCGGGTGGAGTATTACCTGAAGCAGTATAAAATAAAACCTCAGATTCAGTCCATCCCGTTGGTAATGTTGTTGTAGTAAAACTCCAACTTGTTGGCAAAACTGCCTGCGATAACCCTGTAAAACTAACAAGTAATACAAGAATCGACGCGTAAACCATTTTTTTCATGTGTTTAAAATTTGCGTTAATTTAAAAAGAAACTTTTAGTCCTAAATTGAAACGTCTTCCCATACCGACAAAGACATTCGCAGTAGAAGCATCAAAGCCATCTCCATTTTGAGCATCTGTAATGTATACAGTGTTCAATATATTCATTACTCCACCATTAAGTGTCGCTTTATATTTCTTCAAAAACTTCAATTCATACCCGAAATTGAAATCCAATAGATTGTAATTTGGCATTTGCCATGATTCGCGATCTTTGTTTGTTCCAACTAAATTTGTTGGATCAAAATTCGCAAAGTTTTTACCAAAATAAGTATAGCGTAATTTAAAATAAAGCCCTTTGATAACCTCGTAGCGTAAACTTGCTCCGTATTGAATTTGAGCGGCATCACCAACATGTACATTGACAGCACTAAAATCTACAACTGCAAGAATATTTCCATCTTGATCAACAATATTTGCTGTACTTCCTGAAATAGTTTTCCAATCTCCGATTGATGCTAAACCTTCAAAATCAAGATTTGGAAGTATTTTATAAATGAAATCTAATTCAACTCCTTTGTGAAGAGCATCAAGTCCATTAATATTGTATGAATCTCCATCAGGAGTTGTAGGAGTGTATGATGGTGGCTTATTTCTCCAAAGTGTGTAATATCCGTTCACATTGGCTGAGAATTTTTTGCTTTTGAATCCATAACCTAATTCAACAGAATATACTTTTTGATTTTCAATTGCTAAAAATTCACGATTGTTATTGTCAAAAACGGTATTCATTTTCGGTGCAATACTCAAAAATCCAGTATTAAAGAATACATTGTGGTGTTTGTCAATGTTATAATTCGCACCAGCTTTAACCGTCGCCCCCATGAACCATTTTTGGTCTGTTGTTGCATAACGTGCTTCAGACGAATTTATCGTATATTTTTGACCATTGTAATTCAGCGTATCGCCATAACCAACAGCCTGAGCAAACGTTGTATCTGCTAAAACAATGTCTTTCTTTTTAAAATAATCCACGCGCTGATAACCCGTTTCATTTACAGAAGAAGTTAAAAATGTACTCCATTTGTCTTTTTTGTACTCAACTTGACCAAAAACTCCTCCCCATTTAACAAAGGCATCATTGTAGTATGAAACCTTGTCACCAACACGTTTCATTGAACTTGACGTATTTCCAGGGGTTGGAATTGGTTGGTTTTCATCTGCATTATCAATTGCATAATCTCCACCCATCAGGTTGTAAATTGACTGATAATGAGACCCTTTGTAATATCTGGCATCAATACCAAACATTGATGACCATTTTTTATTTATTTTATAATTGAAGGTTGATAATAAACCAACCCATTTGTGATCGTTATTCGCAGAACGAATGTAGTTACTAGCCACATGCTCAGTTGTACTATATATATTAGAATAATGTGTTGAATTGTAATCATACACATCTTGCATATTGATTAACCCTGTTGTAGTATCTCTGGAAGTTTGGTTCTTCATTGAAGTTCCTCCACCTTTACCGATTGACATATAAACGACAGTTGTTAAATTTATTTTGTCATTCGGTTCGTATGAATGTGTAAGATTAAATTGAGGTTTATGAAAATAATTCACTTTCTCATTAAAATCCGAACCATTCATTATTCCATAATTAGGATTGTAACGAATTCCTCTTGCACCTATTGTAGGTGTTGTAAATTGTGAACTCGAAACATTAGAGATAGAATCCAACGATTCCATGTAGTTAATTCCAGCTTTTTCAGCCAATCCTTTATCAATTACAGCAATTGGCAAACGCGTTGTACGTTGTCCGTGAGATTGCGGCGCACCGTTAACTCCCAAACTGAATAAATGTTTATTAAACTTCTTTTGAACTTTTAAAAAATAGGACCAAGCATCATCAAACGTTGCATCAGCATAACTTGTACCCCATTTTCTTGCTCCTGCTACGGTTACACCCCAATTCCCTTTTAACATACCCGTATTGTAGCTTAAAGAGGTTTTGTATAATCCGTAATTATTTACTTCCTGTTTTACAGAGGCTCCCATTTTCGCATCGATACCTTTCGTTACAATGTTCATTGTTCCTCCAACAGAAACGATCGATAATTTAGAAGCTCCAAGTCCTCGTTGAACTTGCATGTAACGTGTGATATCACCTAACCCGTCCCAGTTACTCCAATAAACCTGACCATTTTCCATGTCATTCACCGGAACACCATCCACTAAAACAGCAATGTTACGTTGGTCAAATCCACGAATTGATACACGCGCGTCACCTGCTCCACCACCCTGTTCTGTTGCGTAAGCTCCAGGGGTTGAATTTAGTACCATTGGTAAATCGCGTGTACCTAAATCTTCTGAAAGTTGTTTGGCAGTTAATTTTGAGAAAGCAATTGGTGTTTCACGTGTTTTGGCAACATCAGCCTTAACAACTACCTCATCCATCACCTTTTCATATTTTGGCATTACAACATCAAATGTTGTCGCCGAGCTTCCCACTTTTACGTCAAGAACCATCGTATCAAAACCAATGCAAGTGATTGTTAATTGATGTACTTTATTCGCATCTACTTGTAAGGCGTATTTTCCATCAATATCAGACTTAGTAATCAAAACCTTATCACAAACAATCTTTGCTCCAACAACAGTTTCGTCGTTCTCTTTGTCAAAAATGGTTCCATTCAACTCAACTTTAGTCTGACCGTAAACGATTACAGTCAGACCAAAAATTGCCAATATGGAGAGCATGAACTTTCTCATAAATCAGTTATTTTCTTTGAAGAAAAAGAGTGTTATTGAATTGCTATACTTGTTTGTGAAAGCGAATTATTCGCAAATCGAATACGCACAGTGTAAACACCTTTTGTCAAATCAGAAGCATTCAAAGATGTAGTTTTAACAAGATCCTTTACTTCAGCTGTCAATACAACTTGCCCCAATAAGTTGATTACTTCGATAAATTCAATTTCTTCAGATGCCGAAATAATAACATTTCCAGTAGAACTTGGATTTGGATATACAGCAAATGAAATTGCGTTTGTATTTTCAGTTAAACCTAAAAAACAATCACACGTGTGTTGCCCTAATTCTGTCCAAGTATCTTTTGGTAAAGAATCCCATTCAGTTGTAACAATAAATGGATCTGGATTTGAAGCAACACCTACCTTCACAGACGCTTTACGAATCAATGTTTGATCTTTTGTCCACCAAGCACCTGCTGAACCATCATATGGAAAAGCATCACTCCACGATTGACTTGACACCATTGAAGCATCTCCAATTTTACCCATTAAATCAATCATTGTTGAACCGTTAAACAATGCAATTGCATCATTACCATTCATAAATGTTGGTGCAGGATAAGCTCCATCCAACAAATCTGCCATAGCTTGTAATGTAGTTGAAGCAGCTGGAGACGATCCTGTTGCAGTAGAAGTAACACCAACACCATTTACAATTACAAATGTCGAATAAGGAGCGATTGACCCACTTAAATTCAATACACCACCCGCTGCAGACGTTGCTTCACCATTGGAAAAACGCTCAACTCGGTAACCGGCTAAATCAATTGCTGATCCTGTTGGGTTATAAATTTCTAAAGCTTTGTCATTACCTGACCCCTCAACATATTCTGAAATAAATAATTCTGAACAATTTTGAGCATAGGTCGTTCCTAACGCTAAAACACTAACAAAAAGTAACGTTTTTTTCATACGATATTGGTTTTAAATTTAAAGAAAATGCTTGTGATAAGAACGTGAAAATAAGCTAGATAGTTGGGTGTACTTAATTGATACTGACGAACATTGAGATTAAATCTCAACCATAACCCACTATCCCATTTAAACATTATTTTTTCATATCGCTCTGTTATATTTTTTCATGGTTTCAGTCTAATACACTTAGCATCAAGGAGAACATGAAAAAATTCGGAACAAAAATAATATAATTTTCAGCTAGTGGCATTATTTAATTGTTAACATTCTGAAAAGGTTTTGAACCATTTTATAACTGAGAAATAAACATTTTATACTTTAGCGTTCATATAATATTCAAATCATGAAAAAATACTATTTGTTTTTGTTCGTTGGAATCGTTTGTACTATTCAAGCTTTTGCCCAAGATCTTTCCGTTGAGAAAATTTGGAAAAAATATGAATTTTCTGGAGCATACATCGATGGCTTTAGATCTATGAAAGATGGTATCCATTATACAAAATTGGATGAAAAGGATGGAAAAGTATCGATCACTAAGCACTTAATTTCTGACGCCAATGCTTCACCAGAAACACTTGTCACAAGTGACCAATTAAAATACAACGGAAACGTAATCAGCATTGACGATTACTTTTTCAACGGTGATGAAACAAAGATTTTAATTACAACACAAACAACTCCTATTTATCGCAGAAGTTTCAATGCTGTATATTACTTATTTGATCTAAAAACAAAAGCCTTAAAACCGTTGGACGAAACACACCAACCACAAACTTTAGCTGAATATTCTCCCGATGGAACCAAAGTATCTTTTATTCATAAAAATGACTTATTTGTAAAAGACATTGCAACCGGAAAAGTGACTCAATTAACGGAGGACGGAAAAAGAAACAAAATCATCAACGGTACAACTGATTGGGTATACGAGGAAGAATTTGCAATAACTAAAGCTTACGGTTGGTCGCCTGATAGCAAATACATTGGTTTCCTGAAATTCAACGAGAAAGAAGTTAAGGAATTCACTATGACTTACTACAAAGAACTTTACCCTGAATTGTACACCTTCAAATACCCAAAAGCTGGCGAAGCAAACAGCAAAGTCACAGCACATATCATTGCAATCAAAGGTGGTAAAATAAGCAATTTAGATTTGGGTGAATACGAATACATCCCGAGAATTCAATGGTCAGGCAACTCAAACAAATTGATTTTACAAACATTGAATCGCCACCAAAATGAATTAAAATATCACTTAGTTGATATGACAGGTAAAAAACCAATTCACAAAGTGTTTTACCAAGAAAAAGCAGCTCAATATGTCGAAATTGACAATAATCTACTGATTTTAAAAGACGGGAATACAATTCTTCGAACAAGTGAGCAAGATGGGTATAATCACATCTATAAACTTTCTTTTGACGGTCAAAGCACTCAAATCACCAAAGGAAACTGGGATGTAATTGACTTCTTCGGAATTGATGAAGAAAAAGGAACAATTTATTTTTCTTCAGCTGAAAAATCACCGGTTTCAAAAGGTATTTACAAGGTAAATCTAGACGGAAGTGGTAAAAAAGCGATTTCATTAGAATCAGGAATGAATGATGCTGAGTTTACTTCTGGTATGAAATATTTCGTTAAAACATACTCCAATGCAAATACACCACCTGTTTATTCTTTGTGCGATAACGAAGGAAAAGAACTTACAATTTTGGAAGACAATGCTAAATTGAAAAGTGTTTTAGCGAATTACAAATTAGCTACAAAAGAATTTGTTACATTTCATTCAGGCACAACTACGTTAAACGGTTCAATGATTAAACCAGTAAATTTCGACCCAACAAAAAAATACCCAGTTTACATTACTATTTATGGTGGACCAGGGCATAACGAAGTTAGCGACGCTTGGGACGGAAATGATTACATGTACCATCAATTGTTAGCACAAAAAGGATACATCGTTGTTTCCGTAGATCCAAGAGGAACAATGTACAGAGGAGCTGAGTTTAAAAAATCAACGTATTTACAATTGGGCAAATTAGAAGTAGAAGATTTTATTAATACTGCTAAAGAATTACAAGGAATGAGTTTTGTAGATCCAAATCGCATTGGAATCCAAGGATGGAGTTATGGAGGTTTTATGACTTCACTTGCCATGACAAAAGGTGCTGATGTGTTCAAAATGGGTATTGCTGTGGCTCCTGTGACAAATTGGAAATACTACGACAATATTTACACAGAGCGCTTCATGCGAACTCCACAAGAAAATCCTTCCGGCTACAATGATAATTCACCAATCAATTTTGTAAACCAATTAAAAGGAAAGTACTTATTAATTCATGGCTCAGGTGATGATAATGTACATTATCAAAACACAATGGAAATGATTAATGCCTTGGTGAAAGCTGACAAACAATTCGACTTATTCATTTATCCGAATAAAAACCATGGAATTTATGGTGGAAACACGCGTAATCACCTATTTACCATGATGTTTAATTACACATTAGAGAACCTATAATCAGACAAGAAATACAAACAAAAAAGAATTTGTTATTTTTTTGAAAAAATAATCGCGTAAACATGTTTTTTTAAAACAAATTGTTTACTAATTTAGGCGTGAAATAATTATACGACGTAAATAATTGGCATTACTAAGATGAGCGAGATTGCGAAAATTGAACTAGAAGGAAAGACATACGAATTTCCTGTTATTACTGGAACCGAAAACGAAAAAGCTATTGATATTAGTAAACTTCGTGACACAACTGGTTATGTAACATTAGACACTGGTTACAAAAACACTGGTGCAACAAAAAGTGCTATCACTTTTTTAGATGGAGAAAAAGGAATTCTTCACTACCGTGGTTATCCAATCGAGCAATTAGCTGAAAAAGCTACATTTATTGAAGTTGCTTATTTATTGATTTATGGAGCTTTGCCAACTCAAGCGCAATTGGATTCATTTTCAAACAGCATCACAAAACACACCTTGGTGCATGAGGATATGAAACAATTCTTTGAAGCGTATCCAGCGAAAGCGCATCCAATGGGTGTATTGGCATCAATGGTATGTTCGTTGTCTACTTTCTATCCAGAATCATTAGATCCAAATAGAAGCGCTGAAGCGAAAGATTTAACAATTCATCGTTTATTAGCTAAGTTGCCCACTTTGGCTGCTTGGTCATATAAAAATGCAATGCGTCACCCGTTCATGTATCCAAAAAATGAATACGACTACTGTGGGAACTTCTTGCACATGATGTTTGCTATGCCTACTGAAGATTATAAAATCGATCCAGTAGTAGTTAGTGCATTAAATAAATTATTGATTTTACATGCTGATCACGAACAAAACTGTTCGACTTCTACAGTTAGAATCGTTGGTTCATCTCAAGCAAATTTATACGCAACAATTTCTGCAGGTATTTCTGCACTTTGGGGTCCTCTTCATGGTGGTGCAAATCAAGCAGTAATTGAAATGTTGGAGAAAATTCACAACGATGGTGGTGATGTTGACAAATGGGTTGCGAAAGCGAAAGACAAAGATGATCCATTCCGTTTAATGGGATTCGGACACCGTGTTTACAAAAACTTTGACCCACGTGCAACAATTATCAAAAAAGCATGTGATGATGTATTAGAGAAAATGGGAATCAATGATCCTATGTTGGAAATTGCTAAAAAATTAGAAAAAGTAGCATTGGAAGACGAATACTTCAAAGCACGTAACCTATATCCAAACGTTGATTTCTATTCAGGTATCATTTACCGTGCTTTAGGAATCCCAACTGAAATGTTTACTGTAATGTTTGCTTTGGGACGTCTACCAGGATGGGTTGCTCAATGGAAAGAAATGACAGAGAACAACGAACCAATTGGAAGACCGAGACAAATTTACACTGGTGCAACTCCAAGAGATTATGTTGAAATTTCTAAAAGATAATTCTAAACAACAATAAAAAAAGCCGTTAATCACTGATTAACGGCTTTTTTATTTTTTCTAATATATTACTCAACATCAGTTGAAACTGATTTATGCACCTTTTTAGTTCCGTCGTAAATAGAATATTTTCTAAAACTACATTCTAACTCACCATTAAACACTTTGATTTTCTTATCAGGCTTTAAACCAATTGATTTGAATCCTTCTTCACTTGATGAAAGAACCCAACAATTAAATCCTTTCATTTCGTGTTTCATCCAACTTCCAAATTCCTCATACATTTCTTCGATTTCCTCTCCCATACGAATACCATATGGTGGATTTGAAATCAATACACCTTTTTCCTCTGGAGCTTTCACTTCTTGAAAGGGTAAAACCGATGTTTTCACAAAACGGCCAAAAGGCAGAGCACGAAGATTTCGTCGTGTTTTCAAAATCATTTCATCACTTATATCCGAACCGATGATATCACAAGGCAATTCAGTTACACGTTTGCGTGCATCACTCAACATTTTCTCCCAAACTTCTGAATCAAAATTGGAAAGATTTTTAAAGGCATAATGCTGACGTTCAATGTTCGAAGGAATTCCCGTAGCTAAAAACGCAGCTTCTATCAAAAGCGTTCCTGATCCACAAAAGGGATCCATGAATGTTGATTTACGGTCCCAACCACTCAAACGAACCAAGCCTGCCGCAACTACTTCATTCAAAGGAGCTTCACCGGCTGTTTCACGATAGCCACGCTGAAACAATGGAACTCCACTCGTATTTACAGAAATTGTTGCTTTTCGGTCACGAATATACAAGTCAAACATTACCTGAGGCGTTTTTATGTTGACATCCGGACGTTCATTGAACTGTTTTCTAAAGGTATCTGCAATAGCATCTTTTACCAATAAATAGGGAAATTGCGTATGGTTAAACATATCTGAAAAAACAGCACCTTTCACCGCAAATGTTTTGTCAACGGAGAAAATTGACGGCCAATCAATGCGCATACATTGTTTGTACAAATCATCTTCATTGCGTAATTCAAATTCTGCAATTTTGACTAATACTGAAATCACACATCTACAATGCAAATTCAATTTATACACATCCTCCCAATCTCCTTTCAAATAAACTGCTCTGTTAGCAACAGTCATTCCCGAAAACCCCAATTCTTCTAGTTCTTGCATTACTGCTTCCTCTAAGCCGAAAACCGTTTTGAGTGTAATTGTTAATTTACGAGAAGGCAACGTTGATTTATCTTTCATTTTAATAACTTTAAGTGCAGAAACACTATTTTTGTACAAAAGAACGAATTTGAAATCAATTAAGCGATATATCCTTGTCTTCATCTGTTGTTTCTTCACCACTATTTCTAACGCACAGCAAAAAGTTGGCCTTGTATTAAGTGGTGGCGGAGCTACTGGACTTGCGCACATTGGCGTTCTTAAGGCACTTGAAGAAAGAGGTATTCCAATAGATTATATTACTGGAACATCAGCTGGTGCACTTGTCGGTTCGATGTATGCTGCTGGTTACAGCCCTGAAGAAATTGAAAAATACGTCTTAAGTGATGAATTCCAATTGATGTCAAAAGGAAAAGTTAAATCCGACCAACGATTTTTATACAAAGAGGTAGAGAACAACGCTGGTCTAATCGATTTTTCTTTTTCTCGTGATAGTATTTTAAAAAAGTCCTTGCCAACAAATTTCATTACTTCATCTTTTTTGGATTTTGAGATGATGAAAATGTTAGGAACAACTGGTGCGAGTTGCGGCAATAACTTTGATAGCTTATTTGTTCCATTTCGCTGTGTTGCTTCCGACATTGTTAAAAAGGAAAGCATTGTTTTTTCAACAGGCAATTTGAATCAAGCAGTGCGAGCATCAATGACCTATCCATTTTACTTTAATCCGATTCGAATTAATGGAACTTTGTACTTTGATGGAGGACTTTACAATAATTTCCCAGCAAATGTGATGTACCACGATTTTAATCCAGACTTTATCATCGGAAGCAATGTTTCCTATAACGCTGAATTACCTATGGAAGATGATTTGATTTCGCAAATCACGAATATGTTGGTTTCATACTCCAAATATGAACTTCCTTGTGATTACGGGGTAATGATTCAACCAGAAACAAATGTTTCAACCTTTGATTTTGAAAGTGTTGAAGAGGCTATTAGTGCAGGATACAAGTCAGCAATGAAATACATTGATTCAATTGAAATGCATGTTGATCGAAGAATTTCGAAGGAGGAATTAACAAAAAAAAGAAATGAATTCAAATCAAAAGTAATGCCTTTGGTCGTTTCTTCTATCAGCAATAATTCCAACAGAAACCGAGATATTACTTATGCTCGGAAATCAATGATTCAAATGAAGAAAAACGAAGAGTTGGAATACGAAAAACTTGAAAAAAGGTATTTTAGATTGTATGCGACTCCTCAAATCGAATTCATTTACCCGATTTTGACCCTCAAAAAAGACAGCACCTATAATTTGAATTTAGAAGTAAGAAAATCCAAAGATTTTAAATTAATGGTTGGTGGTCATTTTTCTTCAAGAGCTGTAAATACTGGTTATTTAGGTCTTGATTATCGATCTATCGGTAAAACTGCTTCAACGATCCATGCATCTTCCTATTTTGGTAAATTTTATGGTTCTGCAAAAGTGAAATACACGCTTGAAATACCGTCAGTGTTTCCAATTTCAGCTTCGGCCTATTTTGTCATGAATAGATGGGATTACTTCAGAAGCTTTGCCACGTTTTTTGAAGATGTAAAACCATCTTTCCTTGTTCAGAACGAAATGTACTATGGATTAAAATTAATTCACCCAATCGGCAATACGACTAAAAGTTCATTCGATGTAAGGATGTTCAATTTGGAGGACGATTATTATCAAACGGAAAATTTTACAAATAAAGACACTTCTGATATAACACGATTTGATGGCGTTTCAGCTTGTTGGGAATTTGAAAAAAACTCATTAAACAAAAAACAATTTGCTAACTCAGGCCATTTTTTCAAATTCAAATCGAGGTATGTCAACGGAAAAGAGATCAGTATTCCTGGATCAACTTCCCTTTCTGATTCCATCAATGACCATTTGCATGCTTGGATAAACGTGAGTGCAGAATTTCAAACATTCATTGTAGATCATCAAAATTTTCATTTTGGACTTCAGGGCAAGGGCGTTTTTAACAGTCAATCCCTCTTTTCAAATTACACAGCAACTTTGTTATCAATGACCTCTTTTTCATTGGTTCCTGATGCAGAAACATTCTTTCTACCAGAATATCGTTCTCCGCAATTTGTAGGAATTGGTATAAACTCAATTTTTACCATTAAAAAGAACATTGATATCCGTTTTGATGGTTTTTTCTATCAACCTTTTGTCATTATTCAAAAAAATAACGATGGTTCACCAACCTATTCAAAACCATTCAAAGGTGAAACCTATATGGCATCAGCCAGTGTTATTTATCATTCGTTTATCGGACCCGTGAGAGCAACACTGAATTACTTCCCAAAACAAACAAGTGCTCCTTTGTCATTTCAAATAAGTTATGGGTATGTATTATTTAATGAACGCGCCATTCGTTAATCGAAAACTGTTCATTATCTTTGTTACGAATTTTATCAGATGGAAAAAATAATTTGTGGAATACAGCAAATGGGAATCGGAGTACCAAATGTTGCTGAAGCTTGGAAATGGTATAGAAAATTCTTCGGAGTTAACGTTAAAGTGTTTGAAGAAGCTGCTGAAGCTCCATTGATGACGCGATATACCGGTGGTGTTGTTCATTCAAGAACTGCAACTCTTGCGCTTAGCATGGAAGGCGGAGGTGGTTTCGAAATTTGGCAATTCACAAGTAGACCAACGGAAAAAGCAACTTTCAATATTCAATTGGGGGATTATGGATTATATTCTTGTAAAATCAAATCACGTAACGTAGCAAAAAGTTATGCCTATTTCAAAGCAAATGGCGCTACAATTATTGGTGAATTGCACAAGAATCCTGCAGGAAAAGAAACTTTTTTCGCGCAAGATCCAAATGGAAATATTTTTCAAATCGTTGAAGGAAGAGGATACTTTTCTGAGACTGGACATGATTCAAACTGTGGAGGTGTTGCAGGAAGTATCATTTGTGTAAGTGATATAGAAAAAGCATTACCACTTTACAAAGACATATTAGGTTACACAACTGTTGACTATGACGTAACCGATAATTTTGAAGATTTAGCATCCCTTCCTGGTGGATCAGGAAAATTTAGACGCGTTCTATTAAGTCATAAGGATGCTCGAAAAGGTCCTTTTGCTCGTTTACTTGGCCCAACTGAAATTGAATTAGTTCAATCCATTGAAAGAACAGATTGCAAAAAAATCTTTGAAAATCGTTTTTGGGGTGATTGGGGATTCATCCATCTTTGTTTCGATGTTCAAGGCATGAATTTGCTGCAACAAGAATGTGAATCCAAAGGATTTCCATTCACAGTTGATAGTTCAGATACATTTGACATGGGTGAAGCTGGAGGTCGTTTTTCGTATATTGAAGACCCAGATGGTACTTGGATTGAGTTTGTTGAAACACATAAAGTTCCAATCATGAAAAAATGGGGTTGGTACATTAATTTGAAAAATAAGAAACCAGGAAAACACCTTCCGAATTGGATGTTGAAGGTTATGGGAATGAACAAAGTGAAAGATTAATGATTGATTAAACCAAGCACTTCATTTAGTTAACTGTCATCGTACCAATCAAAATTTCTGTATATTTGATTTCTCTTTATTTAATAAAATTATGAAACAAACAATTCTATTTTTAATCTGCTGTATTTTCGGAACAGTAATTATTTCTTCTTGCAATGAAGAAGTTGATATGATTGGAGATTTTGAAGAAACAGCGGTTGTTTATGGGTTGTTGGATAAGTCTGAAAACGTACATTTTATTAAAATAACCCGCGCATTTATCGGACCGGGAAATTCATTAGAGATTGCACAAATCCCTGATTCAAGCTATTTTAATCAAATCGACGCAACGATTACGGAGCGTATCAATGGAACACAAACACGTGTTTGGACTTTACAAGACACAATTGTTGAAAATAAAGATACGCAAGGAGTTTTCTATGCTCCAACACAAAAACTTTACTACTTTACCACTACTTCAAATGCACCACTTGACAACAATGGAATTTATACATTAGATATTTCCGTGAACGGTGGCGAATTTGAAGTACAAGCTTCAACTGAAATTATTTCAGGAATTAGTACCACTGCGGACAATCAAAACTTTCGTTTCGATTTCGTAAAAGACCCAGGAGTATTTCAACAAAAAAGTATTTCCGTTGATGGTGGAAATGGATACGTTGTAAATACAAGCTTGCAAGTTTATTTTAAAGAATTCATAACCGGTGTTGACACGACACTTTCATCCTTTAAATGGACACTTGGCGAATACAATGTAACACCAGGAAAATCACAAGGATTCAATATTCCAGGGCAAACATTTTATGATTTAATGGCGGCAAATGTCACGAACAATCCTTCAATCAATAAAAGACAAATGTATTCTGTGAAGTTAATTGTTACTTCAGGAGCAGAAAACTTGTACAATTACATGAGCGTGAACCAACCTTCTTCTAGTTTAGCTCAAAGTAAACCAACTTACACAAATTTAACTGCTACAAATGGTCATAAAGTAGTTGGAATTTTCTCTTCACGATACACCTATGTTATTGAAAAATTCTTCATTAATCAAAGTAATAATACATTGCGAATGATGGCACCAAAATCCGTCGCTGAATTGTGCACTGGAGCAATTACAGGTAATCTATTCTTCTGTAGTCAACATGTTGGTGATATTGGAACATCCTATCAATGTCCGTGATAATCGAATAAAATATTTGTTAGTACATTAGCACATGTCTGAAAGAAAAACGTTTTTCGTGGATGTGGTGCTACCGATTCCTGTTCATAAGGAATTTACGTACCGCGTTCCATATGAATTAAACGACGCTATATGCATTGGCGGACGTGTAATTGTTCCTTTTGGAAAGTCAAAATTATACACCGCAATAGTTACACGTATTTCCGAAACAGCACCTGCAGAATATCAAGCGAAATATTTGGAGCACGTGTTAGATGATCAGCCGATTATCACGAAAGAACAATACAATTTTTGGAAATGGATCGCAAATTATTACATGTCGCCGATTGGAGATGTGATGAATGCAGCCTTGCCAGCAAATTTCAAACTTGCGAGTGAAACAAAAATTGTTCTTCATCCTGATTTTGATGGAAACATTGATCAATTAGATGACCGTGAATTGCAAATCATCGAAACACTAGAAATTCGCGAACACCTTGATCTAAAAGAGCTTTCTGAAATTATTGGAATAAAAACAGTTCAACCAATCATCAAACGAATGATGGATAAACGAGTTGTTTTATCCATGGAAGAACTGAACGATAAGTTTGTTCCTAAAACGGCTGTTTATGTTTTTCTTGAAGAACAATTTTTAAAAGAAGAACAATTAAATCAGTTTATTCAATCTTTAGAACAAAAGAAATCAAGTGAAAAACAACTTGAAGCACTTTTAACACTATTGAAGGAAGGTGAATATCGCATTGATACATTGAAACCTGTTTTAAGGAAAACACTGTTTGACTTAAACTGTTCGCCATCTGCCTTAAATACACTCGAAAAGAACGGAATCATTACACAACAACGCGTTGAAATATCACGCTTCGATTCTTCGAATAAGGAACAATTTGCGTTTAAAGAATTGTCGCCAAGTCAAAAGCAAGCTTTGGATGAAATTCAATTGAGCTTTGAAAAGAACACGACAACACTGCTTCATGGAGTTACAGGATCTGGTAAAACTGAAATCTATGTACAACTCATTCAAGAACAATTAGATCTAGGTAAGCAAGTTTTGTTTTTATTGCCTGAAATTGCTTTAACAACACAATTAATTCAACGATTAAGCGCCTATTTTGGTGATCAAATAGGAGTTTATCATTCTAAATTTAACCAAAATGAACGTGTTGAAATTTGGAACCATGTTCTTGCCAATGATCCAAATCGCTACCGCATCGTACTTGGAGCGCGTTCTTCGGTTTTTCTACCATTTAGGGATTTAGGTTTGATCATTATTGATGAAGAACATGAGTCGACTTTCAAGCAATATGATCCTTCACCACGTTACAATGCGCGAGATGCTGCAATTGTTTTAGCACATTATTACAATGCCAAAGTTTTACTTGGTTCAGCAACTCCTGCCTTGGAAAGCTACTTCAATGCAAAGCAAGGCAAATATGGATTTGTTGAATTACACGATCGTTTTGGAGGAATACGCTTGCCAGAAATATTTTGCGCAGATGTAAAAAAAGAACGCCGACAAAAAAGCATGCATTCGCATTTTACAACTTATCTGATTGATGAAATGCGTGCTACACTCAATCGTGGAGAACAAATTATTCTATTTCAAAATCGCAGAGGCTATACGCCGATGTGGAGCTGTGAAATTTGCAATTGGACACCAAAATGTAAAAACTGTGATGTTTCGTTAACTTATCACAAGCAAACAAATTCATTGAAATGTCACTATTGTGGTCACGCTTCTCCGCCGGTTGGATCTTGCTCTGCATGTGGTTCAAATCGCCTAAAAATGGTTGGTTTTGGAACTGAGAAAGTTGAAGATGAGTTATCACTCGTTTTTCCTGACAAAACAATTAAGCGATTAGACTTAGATAGCACACGTTCGAAAAATGCGTATGAATTAATTCTAAACGACTTCGAACAACGCAATATTGATATTCTGATCGGTACGCAAATGGTGAGCAAAGGCTTGGATTTCGACAATGTTAGTCTTGTTGGAATCTTAGACGCAGATATGTTGCTAAATCGACCTGATTTCAGAGCGTTTGAACGTTCATATCAATTGATGTCACAAGTCGCTGGTCGTTCAGGTAGAAAAGGGAAACGTGGTAATGTAATTATTCAAACTGGTGATCCAGATCATTGGGTAATTCAGAAGGTAATTAACCATGATTACAAAGGCTTTTATGAAAGTGAAATCATCGAACGAAAAAATTTCTTTTATCCACCTTATTACAAATTGATTGAATTCACTTTGAAGCATAAAGATGAATATGTGGTTGAAAAAGGTGCCGCAGATCTTGCAGGAAGTTTAAGGGATGTTTTTAAAGAACGTGTTATAGGACCTGAATTCCCAGTTGTTCGACGCATTCAAAACTTATACTTGAAACAAATTAAATTAAAACTCGAGCGTGACGTTTCTGATAAAAAAATAAAGGAACGCATACAACAACTTCTTGACGAGTTTTATAGCGTTCCTTTAAATAAGTCGATTCGAATAATTGTGGATGTCGATCCCGCTTAACCTAGGTATGATTTGAGCATCCGGCTTCGGGATGTATGTTTCAATCTTCGAATAGCTTTTTCTTTTATTTGGCGTACACGTTCTCTTGTTAAATCGAAGCGTTCACCTATTTCTTCAAGAGTTAATGGATGTTTTCCATTCAGTCCGTAATATAATCGCACGACATCACCTTCGCGAGCTGTAAGCGTTGAAAGTGATCGTTCGATATCTTTTCGTAGTGATTCTACAACAAGTTCTTTTTCAGGTCCAGGAAGTGAATCATTCAATAATACATCATACATACTTGACGATGATTCATCTCCTTCAACCAAGGGTGCGTCCATCGAAATGTGTCGCCCATTGTTTGCCATTGATTGTTTCACTTCTTCAGGAGAACAATCTAAAAACTCAGCTAGCTCATCTGCAGATGGTGGACGCTCATACTTTTGCTCTAATTCAGAAAAAGCACGGTTGATTTTGTTGATTGTACCAATTTTATTTAACGGTAAACGCACAATACGTGCTTGTTCAGCTAAAGCTTGAAGAATTGATTGACGAATCCACCAAACAGCGTAAGAAATAAACTTAAACCCACGTGTTTCATCAAAACGCTCAGCAGCTTTAATCAAACCTAAATTTCCTTCATTAATTAAATCCGGAAGAGACAATCCTTGATTCTGGTATTGTTTAGAAACCGATACCACGAAACGAAGGTTTGCTTTTGTTAATCTTTCCAAAGCTGCTTTGTCGCCTGCACGAATTTTTCGCGCTAATTCAACTTCTTCTTCAGCGGAAATCAACTCAACGCGACCAATTTCTTGTAAATACTTGTCTAGAGAAGCCGTCTCTCTATTTGTGACTTGTTTGGTAATTTTAAGCTGTCTCATGTTAGGTACGTTTAAAGTTTGTACTCTCCTTTATATAACGTTTAAGATAACAATTAGTTGGTTCCCAAACGAATAAAAGATGATTAATTTGTTGTTAAATGAATATTCTGTAGCTATCATTGAATATTCTGTATTCTTAACTGATTAACGTGAAGTTGAAAATTAGTTTCATTACCTTTGTGTCATGAATATTTTAATGGTTTGTTTGGGGAACATATGTCGCTCTCCTCTTGCTGAAGGAATTTTGAGAGATAAAGTGGAGAAATTGAACTTAAATGTGTCGATTGATTCTGCTGGTACCGCTGGATATCACATTGGCGAAAAACCAGATTCGCGAATGCGTGCAACGGCATTGTCATTTGGGATTTCATTGGAAGATTTACGAGCACGTCAATTCGTTGCAACAGATTTCGATCAATTTGACATTATTTACGCAATGGACAGCAGCAATTACAACAATATCTGTTCTTTAGCGCGCAATGAAGGTGACAAACAAAAAGTAAAACTCATCCTTAACGAATTGGAACCAGGAAAAAATTTGGCTGTTCCAGATCCTTATTACGGCGGACAACAAGGGTTTATTGACGTATTCAATTTATTAGATAAAGCAACAGACAAAATCATCGAAAAACTGAAGTAACATGGCTAACGATATAACAATTTCTAAAGGAAAAATTTACCTGATTCCAAATACACTTGGTGGTGAAAGCACGAAAGACATTATCCCACAAGAAGTAGCTGAATTGGCTGTTAGCTTGCGTCATTTTGCAGTTGAAGACATTAAATCTGCGCGACGTTTGTTGCGAAAAATGGATCGTGAATTCCCAATTGATGAAAGTCAATTTTTCGAAATCAACAAACGAACAGCAATCGAAGATTTACATAAAATCATGCGAGTAATCTATGCTGGGAATAGCGTTGGCGTTATTTCGGAAGCAGGATGCGCAGGAATTGCAGACCCTGGTGCTGAGTTAATTGCCTTAGCGCATCAAAATGGAATTGAAGTCGCACCAACTGTTGGACCTTCTTCAATTCTATTAGCTTTGATTGGCAGCGGCTTCTCGGGACAAACGTTTACATTCCATGGATATTTGCCAAAAGACAGAAAAGACCGTGTTCGCAAATTGAAAGATTTTGAAGGTGATGCAAGAAGAACTGGCTACACACATATTTTCATGGATACCCCTTTCAGAAATATGAATGTACTAGATGATTTATTGAATGAATTGGCTGATACAACGATGATTTGTATTGCCTGCGATTTAACTCTTCCGGACGCGATCATTAAGACTATGTCGGTGAAAGCTTGGCGCGAAAATGCATTTGATTTGGCAAAACGTCCTACAATGTTCTTAATCGGTAACGCTCAGATTTAAAAACGAATCTGCAATCTGTAATCTATAATCACTTTATTCCTCTACGTTTTTTAATCGCGTCATAAGAATCTTGTATCATTTGGAATTTTTCCTTCGCTCCTTTTTGATACTCCTCTCCCATTTGAGCAACTTTATCAGGGTGGAATTTTATCGCCATTTGACGGTAGGCTTTTTTCACCTCATCATCCGTTGCGCTTGGCTCAATTCCTAAAACACGGTAATCTGAATCCACATCGCGGTAGAACATGTTTTTCACCGAATCAAATTCAACTTGAGGAATCCCCAACATGTTCGCAATATTTTGAATCACATTGATTTCAGTGTTTGAAACATCACCGTCAGCTTTTGCTATTCCAAATAAATAATGAACCAATTGGATTCGTACCTCTGGTTGCATGCGCATGCGGATATCTGAACAAATTTTTTGAAGTGGGATATTTCCTGAATCAATAAATTGCTTTAACGTTTGTAAATGCGTTGAATTAAACTGAGGACCAAATTGTTGCGAAAAGAATGCCTTAACATAATCTAATTCCGCCTTCAACACTTTTCCATCGGCTGTCATTACCGCCGCTGATAAAGCCATTAACATCGTTGGAACATCATTTACAGATGACCGTTGTTGGTAATAGGAAAACAACTCTTCGGCAGAAAATGTGCGACCTTCTTTTTCTGCTTGCTTTTTCATGTTACCCATGACCGCTTGATAATTATCAATCATGGTTCCAACCACAAACCCTAAAACGGCAGCAAAGAAATTTCTTCCGAAAATAAAATAGGCTCCTACGGCCAAAATCCACTTGAACAAAATTGTACTCTTTAAATTAAAAAAAGGAGGAGCGACTCGCACTCCTCCGCTAAAATTATGCTATTTGTTCGATATTGCGTTCAATAAATTCATTCAACGCTTCTCCTTTTAACATTCCTTGTGAGAGCAAAGCCAAGTCCGTAAGTTGTTTCACAGTTTGACTTTGTTCTGTTTCAGATTTTGAAAGCAAACTACCGATTTTCGGATGATTAGCATTCACCACCATATTATAAGTTTCTGGGAAAGCACCAAAGAATCCAGCACCTCCCATTTTTTGTTGCTCCATCATTCGACGAATAAATTCTGGCTGTGTTATGATAATCGGCGCGTCATCTTCACTCATACTTTCAAACTGAACATGGTATTTTTCCTTGTTAACAGCGCCTTCGAAAACTGGCTTCAATGTTTCTTCTTCCTCTTTCGATAATTTAGACGGAATCTCATCAGTTTTCTGAATCAATTTATCCAATGTATCCGCATCAACACGTGCAAATGCAATGTTTTCAAATGATTGTTCCATTTTTGCAATCCAATGCGGAGCCAACGGTCCATCCAAATGCAAGACATCATAGCCACGATCATTCGCTTTTTTAACAAACGTAAATTGCTCCTCTGGATCATTCGTATACAAGAAAACAACTTTGTTGTCCTTATTTGTTTGTAAAGCACTTACTTTCTCTTTGTATTCATCGATAGTGAAATATTCCCCTTTTGAATTTTTAACCAAGCCAAAAGATTTCGCTTTATCGGCAAATTTCTCCTCAGAAAGTGTTCCGTATTGAACAAACAATTGCAAATCTTCCCATTTTTCCTCGAAATCTTTGCGGTCTTTCTTGAACATTTCCGCTAATTTATCCGCTACTTTTTTCGTGATATGCGCAGAAATTTTCTTCACATTTCCATCACTTTGAAGATACGAACGAGAAACATTCAATGGAATGTCAGGAGAATCAATAACACCATGTAACAATGTCAAAAATTCTGGAACAATTTCCGCAACACTGTCCGTAATGAAAACTTGATTTGAATATAAATTAATCTTATTTCGTTGAACCTCAATGTTTTCCTTAATGCGTGGGAAGTATAAAATCCCAGTCAAATTAAACGGATAATCAACATTTAAATGAATGTGGAACAAAGGACTTTCAAAAGTCGTTGGATATAATTCCCTGTAGAACGTTGAATAATCCTCATCTTTTAAATCAATCGGTGCTTTTGTCCATGCTGGTTCTGGATTGTTAATTTGATTCGGAACCTCTATTGCGACACGCTTCACCTTTCCATTTTCATCTTTTTCACCTTCTGGAGAATCGATGTATTCCGTTTTATTTCCAAAAAACACAGGAATCGGTAAAAACTTACAGTATTTCGTTAAAATCTCTGAGATTTTAGCTTTCTCCAAAAACTCTATCGAATCCTCAGCGATGTACAAAATAATATCTGTTCCGCGATCGGCTTTTTCAATTTCCGTAATCGTATATTCTGGAGAACCATTGCTTTCCCATTGAACAGCTTGTGAACCTTCATGACGAGAAAGCGTTCTGATTTGAACTTTTTCAGCCACCATGAATGCCGAATAAAATCCTAATCCAAAATGACCAATTATTTGCTCAGCACCATCGTTTCCTTTGTACTGTTGAACGAATTCCTCAGCTCCCGAAAATGCAATTTGATTGATGTATTTATCAATTTCGTCAGCTGTCATTCCGATTCCACGATCGCGAATGGTTAGTGTTTTTTCTTCCTTGTTAAGAATCACCTCAACTTTTAATTCACCCAACTCACCTTTGTATTCTCCATTGCCCGTAAGCACCTTCATTTTTTGAGAAGCATCCACAGCATTGGAAACCAACTCACGAAGGAATATTTCATGATCGGAGTACAAGAATTTTTTAATGATTGGGAAAATGTTTTCCGTTTGTACATTAATCTGACCTGTTCTCATAATTTCTATTTTTTGGTCTTTCTGTTGTCAATCATTATGCCACGGCAAAAATTCTGACAAAAAGTCGGTTC
>JACCDH010484069.1_pt1 | contig 43298 bp, 43 predicted proteins | sample 7442481 | NCBI WGS metagenome assembly JACCDH01 (sample SAMN15323433, study PRJNA562643) | freshwater metagenome | isolation source: river surface water | place: USA:Blue River Watershed | collected 2017-08-15 | reverse complement strand
TTGGTATTAACACGATTGGTTAATCAGTGATCGGGTAACCGGTCCGACTAATCCGTCAGTACGAGTACCAAGATATTTTTGCATTCGTTTGATAGCTCCATCGGTAATGGGTCCTAGAATACCATCGACCGGTCCACTTTTGAATCCTAATCGGTTCATGTGGGCTTGGAGAATTTTTACTTCATTCACGGTTGTTTTAGTGTATGAGTGGTATTGTCCGTTTCGGGCTCCTGCTTTGAGGTTTTGTGTTAAGAGCATATCTGCAGAACAGGTTTTTCCTTTGAAGATATTTGATTCGGTAGGAGTGGTCGTTGGGGTACCAAAGATAGCGTTGACTTGTGAGGTAGTGAGTTTTCGTGAGCCGGTCTTTGAAGATGTTGATTCTTCTTGAGGCTCTTGAAGAGTTAGTTCAAAATTCTTTTCTACTCTCCCCCCTTTTTGGTCATAACTCACAACACATATCTGGTAATTTCCTGCTGCAAGCGATGATGAACCAAGCTGTAACTTATTTCCAATAATTTGAAAACTACCATCATGAATTCCTGGGTTAACACAACTCAAACTATAGCTATGAATATCACTAGAATCTACATCAGTGGTGTTGAAATTTCCAACGCGAGTTCCTTGCGGTTGTTGTGCTGTACCATGAGTTGCATCTAAAATTATGTCAGCAGGAGTAGTATTAGCAACAGAAGCTGTAATGGTGATTTCACGACGCTGTGATTCTTGCTTGAAATCTGGCAAACCTACTGGGGTAATATAGGTAAAGAATTCAAATACATCATCAATAATTCCATCAACATACACCCAGAAAGTTTCAGTATGAGTCTCACCAGCCTCTAGGTTAATGGTGATAGGATTAGAGAGCTCGTTAGTCCAAAATGGTTGTGTTGGGATAGTAGGAATAATTCCCTTACCGGTGGTACTTCGATAGTATGAAAAGCCTGTTTGCCAACTCCATGATTGGAATTCGATATCAATATAGATATCTTCAGCAACAATATGAAGACACATTGGTGATCCAATAGCTCCTTGAGGATTCCACCCTCCACCAACAACATCAACCCAGTTATTATAAGTATGAGACTCTGGATTGGTTCCACAAGCACCGTTGTACCATTGGGTACCTGCTGGTGAATCAAACCAATTAAACGAGCTTTCGGTAACACTATTGTGAATTCCCCAATCAAAATCAGATCGTGCAATACAAACAGAATCAGTAATACAATCCTCTTCTCCTCCCGTTTCTGTTCGTTCAAAGAAGAAATCACCGATAGGGTCAAGGGTAAGCTCTAGATCACCACAATCTTCGTCTGATTCACAAGTAACTTCAGTTACTATCGGAAACCATCCTTGATTGATAACACTGGTATTTGTAGCTGGACTAACAAGAGAAACACTTACGGAACTTCCTCCTAATGAAACTTCTTCAAGTTCAACTTGCTGGGTACCATCAGAGTTAAGGTAGGCTCTCCAAAGAAACGATCCACCATTAGCATCAAGGGTTGAAATATTGCTATTAATATCTGCTATATCTGATGTTTCTGTCCCGTCAATTTTGTTTGTAACGACCCAGGCTCCATTCCAATATTTCCAACTAGCTCCATTGTCGGTTGAGACCTGGTAACTTATCGTTCCTTCGTTGTTAGATCCTAAGGTGTGAGTGAATGAAGAAAGTGTAGTAGTGAAGATTTTTGGATTCTTTGGATTTACAAAAGGATTATTTTTGGAATATGTTTCTGAATTTTCCGGAACCCCTAAAATACTCACTCCGTTAGTTCCGTTAAATGAATAAAGTAAGTCCCCATTTGTTGAAAGTAAAACACCATGAGCAGTATTTTCAATTTCTCCTATCTTTACTGGTGATAATGGGTTAGTAACATTAATTACTTCTATCTTTCTTCCTTGGTCTGCAAGGAACACCTTGGTTCCATCTTCAGACAAGGTAACAGCTACACCGGCAATTGTATCGTATGAACCGATAAGATTTGGGTTTGTTGAATTAGAAACATCAATAACTGCCAACCCGTCATCAGTATTAGCAGCGTAAAGAATAGTACCATCGGATGAGATATCAATTTCCCGAAGTCCTCTCGGTAAGTTTAAACCACCTAGCAGAGACATGCTTTGGCTAGAAACATCTACCACTCGAAGTCCGCTATTATCACCTAAGTAGAGAGTATTTCCATCGTTTGATAAAAAAAGTGATTGAATATTACCAGGTAAAGTAATCGAAGAAATAATTACTGGAGAAGTAGGATTCTGAATATCTAAGAGATAGATAGTATTATTTCCAGCAACATATGCAAAATTTTGATTAGATGAAAATACAAAATCTCTTATTCCGGTAATACTAAATTGTGAAAGAAAGGAAGGATTAGTTGGATTAGCAACATTAACAGCTACTAATTTATTTGTATTCGCACTTAGATAGTACAAAACTCCTGAGTTAGAAATTTCTACTTTAATGGCATCTCCTGGTTCCAAGATAAAAGAGCCTAGTATTGTAGGTAAAGCAGGATTAGCAACATCAATAATTTGTATTCCATTATTATCCGCAACATAAAGGGTTTGATTATCAACAGAGAGAGTTCCTTCGAAAGAGAATCCTGGGGTATCCAGAGTACTTAAGGTGCTTAAAAAAACTCCATCCTTTAATGAGACCTTAGAAGTATTAATATTCACTTCTCTTGTATCTGAAATTGTATAGTCTGCAGAAGTATCAAATCCCCAGATTGTTTCTGCTGCATTCGCAGCGTTTGACTTAAGACTAACTAGAGCAATAAAAAGAAAAATTATTACTTTTAAAGGTTTTTTAAGGAAAAAATTGATATATTTCATACTCTCATTATCTATAAAAAAAATAAAAACTCAATGCTGAGTTTTTATTTTGATTAATAATCCTGTAGCTTCTTGATTTTTTCGTTCACACGAATTTTTTCGTGCACCTTTGCTTCAATCTGTCGGATACGTTCTCGGGTTACATCGAACTTGCGTCCTACTTCCTCCAAGGTATGACTAATTCCATCTTCTAATCCGTACCGAAGTTCAATAATAGTTCGTTCTTTGTCAGAAAGTTCCTCTAGAATTTCAGCAAGTTGTTCTTTAAGAATTCGCTTTGCAGAATCTCTGTCAGGTGACGGCATCATTTCATCAGCAATGAATTCCCCACGAGTAGACTTCCCATCATCGTCTGAACCAATTGGTTCTTCCAATGACATAGTTGTCTGGTTAATTTTGCTAATCATGTGAATCTTTTCAACATCGATTTCCATTTCATCAGCAATTTCTTGTGGTGACGGATCACGTCCAAGCGTTTGAGACATACGTTTGAATGTCTGCTTGTACTTTGAAATGGTTTCAACCATGTGTACGGGAATACGAATGGTTCGTGATTGATCTGCCAAGGCTCGGGTGATTGATTGTCGAATCCACCAGGTTGCATAGGTAGAGAATTTAAATCCACGTCGCCAATCAAACTTTTCTACTGCCTTAAAGAGCCCGATGTTTCCTTCTTGAATCAAATCGAGTAGGGTTAAATCTGGACTTCGCCCTACGTATTTTTTCGCAAGTGAAACTACCAATCGCAAGTTTGCTTTGGCAAGCAAGTTCTTTGCTTCTTCGTCTCCTGCCTCGATACGTTTTGCGAGATTCACTTCATCAGCTGCCTTGATCAATGGATACTGTCCAATTTCTCGAAGGTACATTTGAATTGAATCTTTGGTGGGTGGAGCTTTTTTGGTATTGAAATCTTTCTCGAGCAATTTATCATCGGTCATATCAAGATCAAGAAGACCTCCTCCTCCTGCTGAATGCCCTCCTTCTACTACTTCAATTTCTGCATCAGAAATTCGGTTGTATAGTTCATCAAGGAACGTAATATCATCTTCAATATCTGGAAATACCCCGAGAATTTCTGCATAGGTCAGGAATCTTCGCTTCTTTCCTTTTTCAATGAGGTCGTCAGCTTTTAGATTTCGCTCTTCTTCTTCTTTACTCAAGATAGGAATAAAGGAATCATAAGGGTCACCAATAGATTCAATCTCAGCTAAGCTCTCAAGAATTTCTTGGTCGTTTGGTTCAAAATCATCACTATCTCGTAGCTTTGGTTTTTCTGTAGTTTTGGTATCAGCTTTCTTGGTTGCGATGACAGCTTTTTTTGCATCCTTAGCTTCTGGTTTTGTAGAAACTTTTGATGAAGTTTTAGCTCCTGCTTTTGACGCTTCTTTAGCAGTAGTTTTACTTGCCTTAGCAGTTGCTGCAGTCTTTTTTGGAGTAACATCTTTTTTAAGCTCCTTGGTTCCACTTACTTTTGCTGTCGCCTTTTTTGAAGGTGCAACTTTTGAAGAAGACGCAGCTTTTTTTTCAGCTACTGCCTTTGAAGATGTTGTCTTCTTTTTTTCATCTGCTTTTTTGCTTGATGGTGTTGTTTTCTTGGTAGTCATAGTAATGGTTACATTGAAATAGTTAATGACAACTCGTCTATTTTCTTTCTCAATTCAAGGTGTTGATGTTGTAGTTGTGCTACATGAGCCTCATCTCCTTGGTGTTCATACCGACGGATAGAGCTTAATAATTCTTCAGAGTCCTGTTTAAGTTTTCGTATTTGTAGAGAAACGATATTGGTATGAAGCAACTCAATGAGTTTTGAAACATTAGATGATTCAAACATTGATTGATACTTAAAGCTTAGCATTGCCAAAATAGTATCTTGGAAACTTTCTACATATTGGTTTAAACGAGAACCTGTTATTTCAAGAAAAGTTTCATCATATTTTTCTTGTACCGTTTTCCAAGATACTTCATCTTGTTCTTTGATAAGTAAACTAAGGCCTACTATTTCTTCATGAGATATATCTGATGAAGATTTTATCTTTGGTTCAGCGGCTAGTACTTCTTGATTACTGCTTTCTGTTTCTACAGCATTATGCTGCATGAAACTCTCAAAATCTTTCTGTACTGAGTCAACATGAACTCCTAGAAACAGAGCAATGTCTTGTAGATACTTTTCTTGAACAACTCTACTTGATACTACCCGAACGAAACTAAATATTTCTTGGGTAATCAATTGATGTCGTTCTTCGAATGATGATTGAGGAAACTCACGGTTGAAAATATCTAATCGGTATCCAAGGTAATCCCGTGCTGATGATAAGGCAACGTGCCACTGTGATGGTGTTTCCTTGATGATATCCGCTGGGTCTTTACCTGGGGGTAGAACAACTGCTTTTACCGATAATCCATGCTCATAGGCTTTTAGAACACTTCGCTTGGTTGCCTTGATTCCTGCAGAATCTGCATCGAACCCAAGGATAATGGTTTTAGCAAAGCGATGAATAATTTTGATATGTTCATCGGTTAAGCCTGTTCCAGAAACAGCAACGGTATTAAGGTTACCCGCCTGTTGGGACATAATGACATCAAACTGTCCTTCAACGAGGATACACGTCTCCTGCTTTGCAATAGCTTGCTTAGCAGAATCATACCCAAAGAGAATTTTTGATTTATCAAACAGTGGCCCTTCGGGACTGTTCACGTACTTTGCTTCTTTGCTTTCGGGGTCTTTGGTAAAGATTCTTCCCGAGAAAGCAACCACTCGCCCTCGATGATCACGGAACGGGAACATAATTCTTGATCGAAATCTGTCATATGAACCTTGCCCTCGGGCAACCCCCATTCCTGCCTGTTGAATTTGTTGGTCGGTGTATTTTTTCTTTTTGAGATAGAGATACAAATCATCCCAAGAATCTTTTGCGTACCCAATTCTGAATGCAACAATTGTTTCTTTAGTAAGCCCTCGTCCAACAAGGTAATCTACCACTTCTTTATTTTTTCTTAGATTAACCTCATACCATTTGGTAGCATCATCTAGAAGTTGGTAAAGAATTTTATCTGGAGAATCTTCTTGATAATCACTTTTTCCCAAATCAACTCCAGCTCGTTCTGCTAACAAAATTAAAGCTTCTTTGAATTCAATCCGTTCCATTTCCTGAATAAAATTGAACATGTCTCCTCCTTTTCCCGAAGAAAAACAGTAGTAGAAACCTTTATCTGGTGATACATAGAACGAAGGAGTTTTTTCATTTGTAAAGGGTGATTTTCCTTTCCAATCCTTCCCTGCTTGCTCTAATTTGACATACGAACCCACCACATCCAAGATGCTTAGTTTCTCTTTTATAAGTTCAATATGGTTCGTAGTCATATGCTTTAAATATTATTACGCTTGGTCGTTATCGTTTATTTCGATAGGACGAACAAGTTCACGCTCAAGTGCTTCAATATCATTTACTTCGATACGTCGTTCTGGCATTCCAGAAAAATCAATAAAGTCAGATCTGAATCCTGTTCCTGCTGGAATAAGGTTACCAACAATAACGTTTTCCTTAAGTCCTCGAAGTTCATCTTCTTCTCCTGATGAAGCTGCTTTTACTAGAATTCGTGTGGTGTGTTGGAATGAAGCTGATGACAACCATGATTTGGTTGAAAGAGCTACCTCTGAAATTCCACGAATAATGGTTTTTCCTTTCGCTTCCATAAGTCCCATTGCTTGTACCTTTTCGTTTTCTTTTGCAAGCTCGTAGAATTCAACAACTTCTCCGCTAGAGAATTTAGAATCTCCTGGATTGGTAATTCGACGTCGTGAGAACATAAGTCGAGTAATAATTTCGATATGCTTTTGATTTACTGGCGCTGAGTTCAACTCGTACACCTTGGTAACTTCTGAAACGATATATTTTTGTGCCATCTCGGTACCTCCGTTTTCAAATATTTCATTAATATTTGCAGAACCGTCAGTAATAAGTTGCCCCATACGTACCGTATCTCCCTTTTTAACGGTTGGAGTTCGTCGAACATCGAGTTCATAACGAACGGTATTTCCGTTAGCATTTTTTAGCTTGGTTTCTTTATCAGACAGGATTTCGATAACGGTAACCCCTTCAACCTTGGTAACTTCTGAAACCATACCATCAACTTCACAAACGGTAGCTGGAGATTTTAGGTTTGAACGGTTTTCAAAAATTTCTTCGATACGAGGCAACCCGGTAGTAATGTCCAATCCTGTAACTCCTCCGGCATGGAAGGTTCGTAGCGTAAGCTGAGTTCCAGGCTCTCCGATTGATTGTGAGGCAATAGTTCCTACTGCTTCTCCAACCTTAACAAGTGCATTACGTCCTAGATCAAGTCCGTAACATGACTGACATACTCCGTGGATACTTTCACAGTTAAGTGCTGACCGCACTTTTACTTCGGTAACTCCTAGAGCAACGATAGCATCAGCATCTTGTTTTGATACCAAGAGTCCTCGCTTGAATACTACTTCATCGTTTTTATCTTTAACGTTTTCTGCAAGTACTCGTCCGGTAATAACATCTTGAAGTGATTTAATAACCCCATCAAAGTTTTGTTCTTTTGCAGTAAGACATTTTTTGGTTCCACAGTCTGCACTGGTAACCACAACATCCTGAGCAACGTCGTGAAGACGTCGAGTAAGGTATCCAGCAGAAGCAGTCTTCAAAGCCGTGTCAGTAAGTCCCTTTCGAGATCCGTGAGTGGTAATGAAGTACTCAATAGGAGTAAGTCCTTCCTTGTATGAATGAAGAATTGGGAAGTCAATTGCTCGCCCAACCGCGTTAACAATGATTCCTTTCATTCCTGACATCTGAAGCATGTTTGAGGTAGTTCCTCGAGCTCCAGAAACAACCATGTCGTAAATTGATTCTGAACTATCAATAGTTTCAGCAATAACTTCTTGAACTCGGTTCTTTGTTCCTTCCCATAGCTCAATAGTCTTTCGGTATCGTTCATCTTCTGAAATCAATCCGTCGTCATACTGTGCTTGAATTTCTAGAGCCTTCACTCTCCCCTCATCGATAATAGCAATTTTCTTTTCAGGTACGATCGCATCTGAAAATCCGAAAGTAGATCCTGAATAGGTAACGTACTTAAATCCGAAGTCCTTGATCTTATCAAGCACTGGAGGGGTTGCATCAATACCGTAGATATTAATCAAATCGGTGATGATTCGTGAAAGGTCTTTCTTTTTAATTTCGTGGTTTAGGTAACCATAGTCTTTTGGAAGAATACTGTTGAACAACAAACGTCCTACGGTAGTTTCAAAAGGTTTTCCTTCAAATTCTGAGTATCGTACTGAGTCAGTTCCCATAACTCGAATCTTTGCTCGGAAATCTACCTTACCAAAGTCATATGCGGTAATAGCTTCGTTTGGTGCAGAGAAAATTTTTCCTTCTCCATTTGCTCCTTCGATTGCCTTGGTCATCCAAAATACTCCTAGAACCATGTCCTGTGATGGGGTGATAATTGGAGTTCCTGATGAAGGTTTCAAGAGGTTCTTGTTTGAAGCAATAAGTTCCTTTGCTTCGAATTGAGCTTCGTCAGAAAGTGGTACGTGAACCGCCATCTGGTCTCCGTCGAAGTCGGCGTTGAAAGCACTACATACCAATGGGTGTAGTTGAATAGCTTTTCCTTCAATCAAAATTGGACGGAATGCCTGGATTGAAAGTCGGTGCAATGTAGGAGCTCGGTTCAACAGAACGTATTTTCCTTCAATAACTTCTTCAAGAATTGACCAGATTTCGTCAGTAGGTTCTTCAAGTAGCTTTCCTCCTCCTCGAACGTTGAACGCAAGTTCTCGTTCAATAATTTTTGAAATTACGAATGGGCGGAAAAGTTCTAGCGCCATATTCTTTGGAAGCCCACACTGGTCTAGTGAAAGTCGTGGACCTACCACAATAACTGAACGTCCAGAGTAATCTACACGCTTTCCAAGCAAGTTTTGTCGGAAGAGTCCTTGTTTACCCTTTAGGTTATCTGAAAGTGATTTTAGAGGTCGTCGTTGTGATTGTGATACAGCAACAGTTCCTGAGTGCTTTCGAATAGTGTTATCAATCAATGAGTCAACCGCTTCTTGCAGAATACGTTTTTCATTTCGTAGAATAACTTCTGGTGCTCCGATACTCTTTAGTTTCTTGAGACGGTTATTTCGGTTGATAACTCGTCGGTACAAGTCGTTAACATCTGAAGTTGCAAAACGCCCTCCTTCAAGAGCCACCATTGGTCGTAGTGCTGGTGGAATAACTGGAATCGTATCAAGGAACATCCATTCTGGACGTAGCTTTTCTCGAACAAGCTGTCGGATAAGTGAAAGTTGCTTTTCAATCTTTGAACGTTTTGCCATTGATCGAGTAGTTTCAACTTCTCGTGAAAGTTCAGCTTCAAGTTTATTAAGGTCAACTTTTTGGAAGAGGTGGTAAATAGCTTCTGCTCCAATCTCTGCCTCAAACATTGCTCCATACTTCAATGAGTAAATATTAAACTCATTTTCGGTAATAACTTTTCGCTCAACGATATCTTGAATATCTTTTTGAGTTTGATTAAAGAGATTTTTTAGTCGCTCTTTATCATCATCACTTTCAAGTGTTTTTAGCTTTGCCTTATATTCCTTGTTCAGGTCTTTCAAAATTGTTTCTTTTGCTTTTTCATCAACACTAATAACGATGTAGTTTGCAAAGTACACAACTTTTTCAAGCTGAGAAATAGGAATATCCAAAAGCAATCCCATTCGTGATGGAATTCCTCGAAGGAACCAAATATGTGCTACTGGACTTGCAAGCTCAATGTGTCCCATACGACTTCGTCGTACTACTGACCGAGTTACTTCAACTCCACACTTTTCACATACGATATCTCGGTATCGGATTCCTTTATACTTTCCACAGTAACATTCGTAATCTTTTTCTGGACCAAAGATTCGTTCGTCGAACAACCCGTTTCGTTCAGAACGACCGGTACGATAGTTAATAGTTTCTGGTTTTATGATCTCCCCGTGTGACCATGAACGAATAGTATCAGGAGACGCCAGACGAATTCGTGCGATTTCTCCATTATTTACATCTCGTTCAATAGAATTTTTCTGTGTGTTCATACTATGCTAGTTCATTAGCTTCTCCTGATTCGCTTTCGACAAAGCTCATTCCTGTGGTATCAATCCCTTCACCTAGCTGTGGTGCTACTCCTAATCCAAGTTCATCCATGTCAGCAATGTCTACATCGGTGAAACTTCGTTCTCCTAATGAAACATCAAGTGACAATCCACGTAGGTAATTTACCAAAACGTTAAATGAAGCTGGGGTATTTGTTTGGGTGATATTTCGTCCCTTGATGATTGCATCAAAAGCAGCTGAACGTCCGGTAACGTCGTCAGATTTAATAGTCAACATTTCTCGCAATGTGTGCGCAGCTCCGTATCCTTCGAGAGCCCACACTTCCATTTCTCCGAAACGCTGTCCTCCTGATTGAGCCTTTCCTCCGAGTGGTTGTTGAGTAATCAAGCTGTATGGCCCGATTGATCGAGCATGCATCTTGTCATCAATCATGTGGTGTAGCTTCAAGATATACATGTATCCAACAGCAACTTCTTGATCAAAGGCATCTCCAGTACGTCCGTCGAATAATCGAACCTTTCCTGTTTCAGAGAATCCTGCTTTCTTTAGTTCTTGCTCAATTTCACCTGCGGTAGCTCCAGCAAATGATGGAACAATCGCTTGGTATCCCAAGGTATTAGCTGCAAGCCCAAGGTGCATTTCTAGAATCTGTCCCAGGTTCATACGTGAAGGAATTCCCAATGGTGTCAAAATTACATCAATTGGTGTTCCATTTTCCATGTATGGCATATCTTCTTCTGGAAGAATAACTGAGATAACTCCCTTGTTTCCATGTCGTCCAGCAAGCTTGTCTCCAACCTTGATGTTTCGTAGTTGAGCAATTTCGATGTAAATCTTTTTCAACACTCCTGATTCTAGTTTGTGTCCTAGTTCTCGTGAGAATACTTTTACTCCGATAACTCTTCCTCGTTTTCCGTAACCAAGTCGTAGTGAGGTATCTTTAACATCTCGTGATTTTTCTCCAAAGATTGATCGAAGAAGTTTTTCTTCTGGGGTAAGTTCTGTTTCCCCCTTTGGTGAAACCTTTCCAACTAGAATATCATTTTCTCCAACTTCAGCTCCGATACGAACGATACCGTCAGCATCCAAGTTTCGTAGTCGAATTTCTCCTACGTTTGGAATATCAGTGGTTGTTTGTTCTTCACCTAGTTTAGTATCACGAACAACACATTCGTACTCATCAATACGAATTGAAGTAAAGATTGAGTTCTTTACCAATCGTTCTGAAAGAATAATAGCATCCTCGTAATTTTGCCCGTTCCAACACATGAACGCTACTAAAACGTTTTGTCCGATCGCAAGTTGCCCTCGGTCAGTAGTTGAAGTATCAGCAAGGATGTCTCCCTTCTTTACCTTGTCTCCTACCGTTACGTTTAGTCGTTGGTGGAAGAATGAGTTTGAGTTAGTTCGAATGAAGTTAATAAGTTTGTAGTTTTCTTTATTACCCTTGGTATCTTGAACTACGATGTGCTTTCCATCAGCTTCAATAACCGTACCAGCTCCACGTGAAATGATAACTCGTCCAGTATCAAGCGCTGCTTTTTCTTCCATTCCAGTTCCAACAATAGGAGCTTCTGGAGCAATAATAGGCACAGCCTGCTTCATCATGTTTGATCCCATCAATGATCGGTTAGCATCATCTGCTTCGAGGAATGGGATAAGAGATGTCGCAACTGAAAAGGCAGCGTTGGTCGCAACGTCGATGTAATCAAGGTCTTTTTTATTAACGATTCCTGGCTTGGTTTTAATACGTGCTTCTACAATTTCATTTTTGAAATTTCCATTTTCATCATAGTGGTTTGAAGCATGGGCAATATTGTATTTTTCTTCATCCATTGCGTTGAGGTACTCGATTTCTGAAGTTACCTTTCCTTTTACCACCTTTGCGTATGGTGCCTCAATCATTCCAAAGTGGTTGATACGAGCATATACCGATAGACGCAAGATAAGTCCAATGTTTTGTCCTTCAGGAGTGTGAATAGGACACACACGTCCATAGTGAGATGGGTGAACGTCACGAACCTCGAAACCTGCTCGTTCACGAGTAAGTCCTCCCTTTCCGAGAGCTGAAAGGGTTCGAAGGTGTTCGATTTCTGAAAGAGCGTTTTCCTGATCCATGTACTGTGACAACTGGTTGGTCGCAAAAAATTCCTTGATACGTGCTTGGAAAGGACGTGGGTTAATCAAGTTTACTGGACTCTGGTTATCAGTTTCGATGGTAGACATTCGGTCACGAATGTTTCGTTTCATTTGTGACATTGCTTGTCGAACTTTTTGTTCTAGCAATTCACCTACGAATCGAACTCGTCGTGAACCAAGGTGATCAATGTCATCTGCTTGAGCATGTGGGTCAGTGTTTAGCTCAGCTACCTTAGTTATAATAGTAATCAAATCTTCAATCGTAAGAGTTGTTTGGTACTCTTTTCCTTTTTTAGGAAGTTCTAGGTTGAATCGCTTGTTAAAGTGATATCGTCCTACCTCTGAAAGGTCATAAAGTTCTGGGCCAAAGATTGCTCCAAAATACTCTACCAAGGCCTCTGGTGAAGCAACTTCACCGTCACGAATTTTTCGGTATACATCTACATGTGCATCTTCCTTATCAAGTGTTTTGTCCACCGCCAAAGTACCTGCAATCCATTTTGCAGCTACTTCGTGTTTTGCAAAAGCTTTCGTAATTGCTTCATTTGTTTCAAGCCCAAAAATTCGTAGCAATTCTGTTGCAGCGAATTTTCGTTTTTTGTCGATACGAACATAAATAGCTCCATCTTTACTTGATTCAAATTCAATCCATGCCCCACGAGCTGGAATAATTTTTGCTCCAAAAAATTCACCCTTTGCGGTTTCTTCACTGGTAAAGAAAATTCCGTAACTACGTGCTAGCTGAGGAACAATAACTCGCTCAATACCGTTAATAATAAAGGTACCGTGGGGAGTCATATAAGGAATTTCAGAAATAAAGATGTTTTCTTCTTTATTAATTCCTAATGAACGGTTGTGTAGTTTAACGCGTGCTGAAAGACGACCTTGGAAGGTTTCTTTATTTTCACGTGCATGATACTCATCAAATTCAGGATTTTCTAAATTAAATCCTTCAAAGGTAAGTTCAAATTTCTTTTCAGAGTAATCGGTGACCGGAGAAAACTCCTTAATCGCGTTTTGCAAATTACCATTCAAAAATTCTTCGTAAGAACGAAGTTGATTTTCCACCAAATCTGGAATCTCAATGAGTGGTTTTTTGTACTTAGAAAAATACTTCTTCTCTCGTGTTTTCATAAACAGAAATACAAGCTAGAAATTATCATCTAGCTTCTCGTGTACGTAATATGTAAATTGTTTTTGGTATAAAACAAAGTAATTCGAATAAACTGTCTAACCCAAGCAGTACTCAATCAATGTTAGTCACTGTTGATACTATGTTTTTTTTCGTTTTGGTCAAGGAAATAAAGTTATTTTACTAATATCGGTAAACAAAAAAAGCTACTTAATAGCTTTTCCTTCTTCTTTTTCACTTCGCCATTTCTCAATTTTGGCATGATCTCCTGATAACAGTACCTCTGGTACCTTGTAGTGTTTCTTTGCATACAAATAATCTGCAGGACGAGTGTACATTTCAGGCGATGCTACTCGAGTTTCTTCGAGTGATTGTTCGTTCCCAAGAACCCCTTTTACCTGACGACTCACCACATCAATAATCACCATACTGGCAAGTTCACCTCCGGTAAGAACGTAGTTCCCAATCGTGACATCTTCTGTTTTAAAGATTTTCTTTACCCTACTATCAATTCCCTCGTATCGTCCACAGATAATAATCGTGTCAGTATACTTTTTTGTGAGTTTTTTTGCATAGTCCGTGGTAAGTTCTGTCCCTGCAGGGGCAAGAAAGATAATTTTAAAGGTTCGCTTGGTGCTTCGTCCGCGTGCTTTTTTAATAGCTTGAATGATAGGGTCAACCATCATCACCATTCCTGGACCACCGCCGTAGGGAGTGTCGTCTACTTTGTGGTGTTTGTTTTTTGAATAATCACGAGGATTATACAGTTTCACCTCGATGAGTTTTTTATCAATAGCACGTTTGAGCATTGAATCACTCAGGTAGGAATCAAACATTCCAGGGAAAATAGTAATAATATGAAATCTCATAGTAGTTATAGTCTACGTAGTATATAGGTATTGTGCAAATAGTTTATGCGAATTTAATAAGTTTGTTTCATTTTCTTTTAAAATAAACCCTTCCTGAAAAGAAAGGGTCTAAGGTATTGAGGATCTAAGAGACTAGCTCTTAGGTTCCAAGGTTTTTCTAAGGAGAATTACAGCGTATAGACAATTTTGCACTGCTATTCTAATTCATGAAAACAAATCAAAACAGTTAAAGATTGCCAATTATCCTCAATAGAGGATAAGTTAAAATTCCATTCATTGCCAGAAAGGCGAAGAATGAAAGGTACCCCATAGGTATTATCTTGCTGATCTAGTAAATTCTTTTCATCAAAGGAAGCTGTGCATTTCCAAATTATGAAAATTTCAGGTTGATATGATTGCAGTAAAGTTAATCCGCGGGGACCTACTAGAATAGCTTTGTTTTCTTTTAAAAACATTAAACACTCTTGAGTTGATGCTTTTTCTAGAATTCGAAATAGCTTTAATCCATAAGTCTTACATGGAACTAATTTATTCTTTAGGTTTGCAAAATTTTCTGATCTTAAGTTTGGATTAAAATATTGTGTTGATTCAAGATCACAAGTTTTATTTCGAAAATCATCAAGCCATGTATCATCGTTATAATCATTAGGTACAGTAAAGACTCCTGTTCCTTTTAGAATGTCTTTTCCAAATTTTGAATCTATATTCATTTATATAAAGATTAAGTTAAACATCATTTAAATTAATTATAAATATATTTTATATAATGTCAATATTTTCCCTTCTTTTATTAAAAGGGAAAATTCAGTGTGATTATTCCTTGCAAATATCATAACTTCTTTTACAGTTAAAAAGCTTGTACTGGGCAATCGCGCGTGCCACCTTGTGTGGTAGTGAGGAAAGTCCGGACATGCTCCTGTTTACAGGAAAGTTGGTAGCGGGTAATCCCCGTCGGGAGTAATCCTAGAGGTGCGAGCAGAGACGTCCCGAGCGAAAGCAGAGGAGTTCCCCAGTGGAATAGCTACTATGGCAACATAGTAGGTGAAACGGCTAAACCCTTACTTGCATGCAAGGCCGTGTTCCTTTTATAGGTTCGTGCCGCAAAGAGTGTATTGGTAACAATGCACCAAGATAAATGATTGCATACAACAGAATCCGGCTTATAGGTACAAGTACTATGAAAAAACAAGCAGAATATGCTTGTTTTTTTCTTTTATATAGCAAAGAGAGCTATTTATATTCTTTTTAGTATACTAAACATATGAACACAACCAATACAGAATCAATATCTTCATCAGTCCAAAAAATAATTCTTGGAGGCGGGTGTTTCTGGTGTCTAGACCCTGTCTTTAAAAAAATTCCAGGAGTTACCTCTGTTACGGTCGGGTACGCAGGCGGTGACACCAAGAATCCAAAGTACGGTGAAGTATGTAGCGGAACTACTGGTCACGCTGAAGTTCTGGAAATATCATTTGATTCAGAAATAACCTCACTAGAACATATTCTGAAAGTTTTCTTCCTCGCCCATGATCCAACAACTCTCAATCAACAAGGCGCTGATAGAGGAACTCAATACCGTAGTATTATCTTATACGAAAATAACGATCAGATGATTACTGCAAATCAAGTAATTGATTCATTAAACCAAACAGGTGCATGGCCTAATAATATTGTTACCGAGGTAGTACCACTTGAAAAATTTTATTCTGCAGAAGATTACCATCAGGATTATTTCAACAAAAATCCAGAACAGAGTTACTGCCAATTAGTAATAGCTCCAAAACTAGAAAAACTAAAAGGTATCATTAATTAAAAGCAAACAAAGAAGCTACTCAGTAATATTCCATTCCAATTGATAACCCTCTTTCAGAGAGTGTTTTTTTGTGAAACCATCAGTAACTTCTAATACGTATAATGCAGGGCTTGTAGGTTGATAGCTTTCGGGAAAGTTTTTTGGATCTGCATTTTCTTTGATAGAAACAATCTTCTTTTCTGAATCTAGCCAAATAATATCAATAGGAAATTTCATATCCTTCATCCAAAAAGCATGTTCATCAAGGTAGCTAAATACAAAGAGCATCCCTTGGTCTTCTTTTAATTCATCTACAACCGATAGGCCTTGCGATAATTCTTTGGGTGATTGAGCAACCCATACACCAAGTTCAGAAATATCTTTTCCAGGAAATTCTACTTTCATAGTATTTAAAAGAATTGGTTCAATTTCGACTGTTTCGTCTTGGCTACTGCTGCCTCGGTCAATATCTTTTTCTTGATTAGCTGTAGGGTTATTAAATAGAAGAGAGATAATCCACATTAAAACTGCTATTATCAAGAATATTCCGGGAGCGAAAAATTTGATTTTACTATTAGTAGACTTAATTTTCATATGCTAAAATTATATCATGTCTACTACTTCTAATATAAAAACAGAGTTTTTGGATCTCTTGCGATTTGCGTTTATTACCCTACTTATCGTAATTCCAATCAGAATGTTTATTGCTCAACCATTTATCGTAAATGGTGAGTCAATGCTACCAACATTCGAAAATGGTGACTACCTAATCATTGATGAAGTAAGTTATCTAAAAAACGAACCAAGACGAGGAGAAGTTATTGTCTTTCACTTTCCTACCGATGAAAGCCGCTATCTTATTAAACGAATTATTGGCTTACCAGGGGAAACTATTCAGCTACAAGGTGATTCAGTAACGATTACTAAAGCAGACGGTGAGGTAGTAGAACTTGACGAGACTTATACTAATAACGGGGCAAGTTATGGAACATGGACTCTCGAAGAAGAAGAATACTTTGTTATGGGAGACAACCGAGGAGCAAGTTCTGATTCACGAAGCTGGGGACCTCTCAACAAAAAAGAAATTGTAGGAAAAACTCTGGTGAGACTCTTCCCTATTTCAAATATCAACCTACGACCCGGGCAAGTTGAAGCTCAAGAATTAGAAAAAGTGCTAGAACAATAGCACTTTTTATTTTTAACTTGCACCATACACAACATACGATACACTTTTAATTATGAATGAAATCGTTCAACAAGGTCATGAAGCCTTACACAAAGTTGCCCAAGAAGTATCAGTTACAGATATTACTTCTGAACACATACGAGCGGTGATAGAAAAAATGCAGAGGGTTCTAGAAACACAATATGATGGTGTTGCTCTTGCCGCACCTCAAATTGGCGAGTCTCTACAAATCTTCGTGGTGAGCCCAAAGATATTTGAAAAAAAAGAAGAACATAAACTTGTCTACATCAATCCTGAAATTATTTCCCTTTCAACAAAAAAGAAGTGGCTCGATGAAGGATGTCTTTCATGTCGTTGGAAGCTAGGGCAAGTGGAACGTTCACTCCATGCGACCGTTCGAGCCTACGATGAGCTTGGAAATCAATTTGAAGTGAAAGCAGATGGATTATTAGCTCATATTTTTCAGCATGAAACCGATCACCTTCATGGAATTCTCTTTTTAGAAAAAGCGAGAAGACTTCGGGATATGACAGATGAAGAAATTAAAGAAGCTCAGCAAGCCCTCTAATATGGACACTGATTTTATATTTTTTGGAACACCTGAATTTTCAGTTGAAATTCTTGAAATCCTCTACCAAAACAACATAATCCCTAAAGTAATTGTTACCGCACCAGATAGAAAGGTAGGGAGAAAACAAATACTCACTCCACCACCCGTTGCCGTTTGGGCTAAAGAGCATCATATAGAACTTCTTCAACCAGAGCATCCACGCGATATTGTTGAAGTACTTGAAAAAAATCCTAGTGACTTTTATGTTGTTGCAGCTTACGGCTATATTCTCAGCAAAAAAATATTGGCACTTCCTAAACGAGGAACTTTAAATGTTCATACTTCCCTTCTCCCACGGTGGCGTGGTGCTTGCCCTATTGAATCTGCTATCTTGGCAGGAGATACAGAAACAGGATCAACCATTATGCTCATGGACGAAAAGCTCGATCACGGAGCAATTCTTGCTCAGACATCATTTACCCTCGATCCACATATTAATCGAGAAAAACTATTTAATATTCTGGCACACGACGGAGGAGTCCTACTGGCAAAAACAATTCCTGAATGGATACAGGATACCCTAACTCCACAAGAACAAAATCATGACGAAGCTAGTTTCTGCCACAAGATTGAAAAAGAAGATGGCAATATCACCAGTGACGACGATTACCTACGGTATCGTAAGTATCTTGCATACTATGGATGGCCTGGCGTATTTATTATCAACGAACAAGCTAAACGTATAAAAATTACCGAAGCCGAATATATTGACGAGACCTTCATAATCAAAAAAGTTATCCCTGAGGGAAAAAATGAAATGAGTTACGAACAGTATCTTGGAAGCGAAAAAAAATAACACTCTAAAGTGTTATTTTTTAATTAGTTAATTGCTTCTTGAGAATCTTCTTCTTCAACTTTTGGATTTTCTAGATTCTGAATAGCTTCATCTAATTCCTTACTCATTTGTTCAGAAGTTTTTGCTTCTCCTAAAGCATTAAATTCTTTTTCTGCTACTTCAACAATTTCCTCAGCTGATAATTCTTTCTTGTTAATTGGCATTTGTTCAAACATAAAAATATTATATATTATATATTATTTATTAATTAATGTCAATACTTTCAATTACCACAGCTTCTATTGGTCGGTCGTTAGGGTAGGTATCTACCTTTTCAATTTCTTTCACGATCTCCATTCCAGTGGTAACTTTTCCGAATACGGTATGTTTCGTATCTAGAAATGAGTTATCAGCAGTGTTAATGAAAAACTGTGATCCATTGGTATTTGGCCCCGCGTTTGCCATTGAAATAGTACCAACGACATTGTGATTTTCAGCATGAATTTCATCCTCAAATGAGTATCCAGGTCCTCCGGTTCCCCAGTAATCCATCATCGTATCGTCCTTGCTCAATGGATCTCCTGATTGAATCATGAATCCATCAATAACTCGGTGGAATTTAACCCCATCGTAAAAGTTATTTTTTGATAGTTCTGTAAAATTTTGAACGGTATTAGGAGCAAGTTCATTTAGTAATTCAATTTCAATGATTCCCTTGTTAGTAGTTAATGTTGCCTTCATAGTAGTTTGATTAGCTATTGTATTAGTAGTTAAAACTTGGCTTTGATCATCTTTCTTTAAAAGAGAAGTTCGAAGCGCAAAAAATCCAATAATCAGAACAATAATAATTGCTCCGTAAGTAAAATATTTATTCATAAATTTTATGATAATCGAAATAGTTTTTTGATACGAGTACCTGCTTTCTTGGCTAAATTTCGTGACTTACTTCGATCATTGCGAATAATGCTAAATATTTCGCCATAGGTATGATCAAAAGATTTTCTAACATCATCTTGGTAGTCTTCAGTAAAATACTGGAACTTCCCATCCTGAATACTAATTGAAGTATAGTAGAGATCAGCACCGTTTCTACTTGATCGAGTTTTTTCTACATCGATGTAAGCCTTGGCATATGGACTAAAAAATTTATTGAGTCCATAGATTCTCTGAGCCATATGTTCCTTTGTTGCTGGAACTAATTCAACATTTTTTGCTTGAAAAAAGATATCCATAAGTAACTATATTAACGATTAATACCAATAGTATATCACGTAAATATACAGAAACATTAAATATCTTAGATTTGTTTAACAAAAAACAGTACTATTTTATTGTTTTTAATATACTTTCTTCAACACGATACGCATTTTGATCAAGGTACGTATCAATGCTCAAACGATACAGATTACTCATCGTAGCTGGATACCCCATTCTCCTTCCAAATTCTTCTACCAGAGTTCTAATATAAGTTCCGGAACTTACCTCGAGGCGTGCTTTTACAATATATGAATTTCCCTGCTGATAATGGTCAATAAATTTTAAGCTTTTTATTTCCATTCTTTTTATTGGAATAGCTTCAGGCTCTGAATCTTCTCGAGCGTACTTGTATAAAGCTTTCCCCTTAACTTTAATTGCAGAGTAGATAGGCACTTGGAGGTCATGTTCTCCGAGCATTCCTAGTAGGGTATCATCAATAAGTTGCTCAGACATATCTGATTTGTAGACCGTTTTCTCTTCGACTATTTCACCCTCCAAGTCACCTGTCGTAGTAGATATTCCTAATTTCATTTCAACTAAATAGGTTTTAGGTAACTTCACATAGTTGGAAATCTTCTTTGTACCAGGTCCGACTCCCACAATCATAAGTCCTGTTGCTAATGGGTCCAAGGTTCCTGCATGTCCAATTTTGCGAGTTCCAAAAACCCCCCACAATTTACGAAGTAATCCAAATGAAGTAATATTTTTTGGTTTATGAACAAGGAATATTCCTTCTTCAACTTGAAACCCTGCTAGCTCTTTAGAAATTTCCATATACCATAATGCTAACGATATTTACATGAAAAGAAATTGACATGCAATTGTAAAATATGTAATAATATATATTGAAACAACCAACTAATTTAATATCTTATGGAAGAATTTTTTAAATTAAAAGAGTTCAAAAAAGAAGTGTTAAATCACCATGGGAAAACCTTAGGCGATTCTGCAAAATACAATCTGTTAAAATCAGTACGTACTTTTAACAAAAAACACAACACTAATTACTGGGTACAAATATCTCGTATTGGTGAAAGTTACACATACGCATTTCTTGCCGTAAGAAATGGTGGTGAAAAAGGAACTTTAATTTATGTAAGAAGTTTTAGAAATTTTCTCGAAATTACTTTTAAAGCAGAATTACAAAAATTAGTAGATGAATTTAATACACCTACAGCTCAAACAGAAGGAGGAATTATATTCAAACAATTATCACTTGAATTTAAACAATAAAATCATGATTAACATCATGCAAACAAAAAACGACTAATAAAATAGTCGTTTTTTTATTTAACTTCTTGGCTATCGATAGTCTCCATTTGCTTTAGGATTTTGTCCTTGTAGCTAGGAATTACCGAGTTATAAGCGTAAAGAATACCAGTTAGATCTTTTCCTGCATAATAGTTTGCAGTTTTTGGATTGTGACCTCCAAGATTTTTAGATACCACCTGAATAGCTTCATCATATGATGAAAAATTAATTTTACATGAACCCCACCCAAACGGGCTGTAGGTAACGCTTGAACAAGCATGCTTACCTCCTGTTGATTCAATAAAACCAATAGCTGCTACAAGACGCCAATCAAGCCCGTACTGATCTGCATATTTCACGAATGATTCTGCACTATCAGCAAGAGGTAGATTATAACGATCATAGTAAGCCTTAATTTTTTTAGCTCGAGTATCTTCTAGATCAAAATTAATAATTTCTTCAGTTATTACCTCAGAAGATGAGATTGCTTCCACAACTTCAGTTTCTGAAAAAGGAACTGGGTCAACGGTAGCAAGGCGTTCTGGGGTCTCCTGTGTAGGAGCTAGTGCTTCTTGCGCAAAAGCGCTTGAAGTGAACGCGAAATAAATAATGTAAAAGAGAGTAGCGGTCCGCAACGCGGGGAGTGGTACTTCATTTTGTACATTCTTAAGTATTGTTTTGAAATTCGTCATAGATGATGGTATGTGCTCCATCAAACTTCGTAACTATCTCATATCACCTTTCCTAAGCATAATAAAACCCCTAGAAACGGGAGATACAATAACTATGCTACGCGAGAACGTGCTGTTGTCAATCACTTTTCCACATTTTTTTAACTTATGTCAAGAGTACAATTTATGATAATTTTTAGTTTTTTTGATAAAACATTCTCCTAGAAATGGCACCTCAATAACAAAAAAAAATACTTACAGAGTAAGTATTTCTGGTTCTTCCTCAGTGATCAAGATAGTATGTTCAAAATGCGCAGAGGTTTTATTATCCATAGTAGTAACGGTATAACCATCAGAATGGAAACGAACGTCACTGGTTCCCAAGTTGAACATTGGCTCAATAGCAAGGACCATTCCAGGTTTCAATAATGGCCCAGTTCCAGGTTTTCCGTAGTTCGGAATGAAAGGTTCTTCATGTACGGCTAACCCTACTCCGTGACCGGCTAGTTCTCGAACATTTCCGTATCTACCACCGTTAAAACTTTCAATTGCGTGTCCAATATCTCCTACGTGATTTCCAGCACGAGCAGCTTCAATTCCCAGCATCATTCCCTGTTTTGTATCGTCTAGTAGTTTTTTCTTTTTTTCATCAACATCACCAACTGCAATGGTAACAGCCCCATCAACAAAAACTCCCTTATATTTAACTCCTAAATCAAGTGAAACAACATCTCCATCTTGAATAATCATATCTGCTTTTGGAATACCATGTACAACTACTTCATTAATAGACACACATAAGCTAGCCGGAAATTTAGGTGTGTGCTTATCTGGTCGATAACCTAGAAATGATGGTTCACCCCCTCGCTCTACTACTAATTTTCGTGCTTGAGTATCAAGCTCTAGTGCCGTTATTCCTGGTCTCAGCATCTCGGTAAGCATTGTTAATACCTCAACATGAATTTTTCCTGCATGGCGAAGTAATTCAATCTGTTCTGCTGTCTTAATCGTAATCATACTAACAACTATACTATGACAAAACATCTTGTCACGAGGACAAGATGTTTATTTTCTCATTATGGAGTAATCAAAGTCCCTTCAAATGTTTCATTTCGAAGGTACGATTGTAAATTATCAGTAGAAGCACCAAGCACCACTACTTGCATTCCCAGTGCCTGAGCCTTTCGTGAGGCAACAGGATCAAACGGACTCGATAGATTAGGTACCCATGTATCTGGAATTAATTTTAAATACTCATCCCAAGTAATTTTTTTAAGCTTACCGGCGTCAGAGTACAAAGACGGATCTCTATCATAGACATGAGTAACGTTAGAAAAATTAATTACATGGTTTGTGCCTAATTTTTCAGCAACAATAACAGCATTCGTATCACTTGAGTGTCCTGGTTCCCAAGCTCCTACAATATACAATGGATAGTCGTTATGCGAAGCAATGGTTTCTGGATCAGTAATAATTTGAGGAAACAGTGGCATATCAGAAAATATAGCTCTGACTAATTCGGCGTTAAGAGAAATAGCTCGAATACCTATCCAGTCAATGTCTATATTTGTTATATGCGTAAAGCTGGAACACGCCTTGTGGTATGTCCGAGAAGTGGTACCACCTCCAACAACCAGTGCCACTGGGACCTGATTACCCAAGAGAAATTTAACAATTAATCGAAGCTCATTCAAAAAATCAATATTGATTCCTTCTTTTGGAACAACAAGTGATCCACCCACTGAAATTACTACTGCTGATTTATCCATGGTAACGATAATAAGTTAAGAATTTTTAATATACCCAAGCCGTTGTCTGATTTCTTGCTGAATAACATCCATAGGTTGTTCTCCATTAATATCAATAACCTCATACAATGGTTTCATTCGCAAGTAATTAATAGTTGGAATAACATTTTGGTTATACCAAGAAATTCTACTTTCAATAACATCTGGGTTAGCATCGTCAACGCGGCCACGGGCCATCATACGGCGCCGAACCTCATCTTCAGAAACATCAATGTGAATTACTTTGATATTTTCTCTGTTGTAATATTCCATGGCTGAATCTAACATCAGTGCTTGAGTTTGAGTTCGAGGGAACCCATCAAGAATAAGTGTTTGCTTTTCTTTAAAATTTGCAACGAGAGCTTCAACCAACAACCAACCGGTAATAAAGTCTGGGGCAAGTTTTCCCTTACCGAGGATGCTTCGCATCAATTCACTGGTATACCCAGGAGCTTCAATAAATTTTCTAAAGTGAGCTCCTGATTCAAAGTGAAAAATACTTGCTTCAGGATTTTGCTCCTCTAAAAATTTTTTTAGTAATTCAACTTGAGTTCCTTTTCCAGAACCTGAACGTCCAATAAAAATAATCGTTGCTTCGTGTATCATGCGTGCAAAGTATATCAAAAAAAAGACAAGCTGCCTAAACTAGGCAGCTTGTGCTGATTCTGTATTTTCTAAACCTTCTTTTGTAGGGTCGAAAAGTTTAACACTATACCGTCCACTATCTTTTGATACAGCTCGCACCAATGACTTAATGGCATCAATATTTTGTCCTTTCTTCCCAATAACCTTTCCCATATCTACGGGATTTACTCGCAGGGTGAGAAGGGTTCCTTCAGAGTCTTTGGTAGTAATTACCTCAACATCATCAGGGTGTTCAACTATTGCGCTAATAACATAGTGCAAAAAATCTTGTGGTTCAATCATAGAAACTAATATACATTTCAAAACAGTTTACTAAGTACTGTTTAGTACGATAAGTATACCAAATCCATAAAATAAAAAAACTTCTCTTTCGAGAAATTTTCTTTACCAGGCGAAGTGAGCAAAGGCCTTGTTGGCTTCTGCCATTTTGTGAACGTTTTCTTTTTTCTTCACTGCTTCTCCGTCGTTATTTGCTGCTAGAAGAAGTTCGGTTGCAAGGAATTGATCCATGTTTCCTCCTTTTTTGCTTCGTGCTGCATTAACAATCCATCGCATTGCAAGTGCTTGTTGTCGTTCTGGTCGAACTTCAACAGGAACTTGGTAGTTAGCTCCTCCTACTCGTCGTGATCGCACTTCGGTAACAGGGCTAGCGTTTTTGATTGCTGATTCGAATACTTCGATTGGTTCTTTGTCACCTGATTTTTCTTTAATAATATCAAGTGCTCCGTACACAATTCGTCGTGCTGTTTCTTTTTTTCCATCAAGCATGATGTAATTGATGAATCGTGAAAGCTTCACTGATCCATGAACTGAGTCAGGCTGAGGGATATTTCGGTTTTTTACTGGTCTTCTCATAATAATTCAATAAGCAATTATGCCTTCTTAGGTCGTTTTACTCCGTATCGTGATCGAGCTTGTTTTCGTCCGTCAACTCCGGTTGCGTCAAGAACTCCCCGAACAATAGTGTATCGAACTCCGATAAGGTCTTTAACTCGACCTCCTCGTAGCATTACCACACTGTGTTCTTGAAGCTTGTGACCCATACCTGGAATGTATGCGGTTACTTCCATTCCGTTAGTAAGTCGAACTCGAGCAATCTTTCGAAGAGCTGAGTTAGGCTTCTTTGGTGTCATGGTTGTTACCTTTGTACAAACACCTCGTTTAAATGGAGATGGGTACTTTGTCGGATGATTTTTAAGCGAGTTAAAACCACGTCGCAGTGCAACAGCCTTTGGCTTGCTTTTTTGTTTCGTACGTCCCTTTCGGACGAGCTGGTTAATCTTTGCCATAGAACGTGTCGACTATACTAAAAAGCTTAAAAAATGCAATAGCTGTATAAATTATCATCTACACAAGGAGCTCAAACAGCCATGAAACTGTTGGTTCAATAAATTTCCATCCGAAAATAACAAAAACAATTACCAAGCCCATAGAATATTTTTGAAGTTGATATTTGATACCTGCGTACCTATCTGGAATAAGAGCAAATAAAATATGGTGACCATCGAGCGGAGGAATTGGGACCATATTAAAGACAGCTAGAGCAATGTTAGTAATAATAACTACTTGCAGAATCGCAATAAGCATAAGTGAATTTACTGGAACAACAAGGAGAATTCCTGCCGCCAACAATGCAATAAGGATATTCGTAACTGGACCCATAACTGCTACTAACGCAGATCCCCACTTTGGGTTTGAAAAATTGTGTGGATTAAAAGGTACCGGTTTTGCCCATCCAATAATAAAAGGGGATCCTGTAAGGACCAATAGAAGCGGTAAAATTACTGACCCAAACATATCCAAATGAGCAAGTGGATTAAAAGTAATCCGTCCTTCAAGCCATGCTGTAGGATCACCTAATTTATATGCTGTCCATGCATGTGCTAATTCATGGAGAACAACCGAACCAATAAGAATAATTACATAAATAATAGAAGTCATGAATATAGTATACCTATTTATCATTATTAATAAAAATACTTGCTTTCAAAATAAACTATGCTATTATCCTGACATTATCCGATGGGTCCTCAAGACCTCCATAATTCAAACAACGTATGTCAAGAACTTGTCCAATAACAAATAAGGGTTCTCAGGTAATGGGAGGTTATAGCAACCGAATCCGTGCTGAAAAATTCAACCCTACCGGAAAAGTACGAAAGTTTCCTAATCTTCAAAAGCGACGTATTTATGTTCCTGAAATTGACCAAACTTTTGTGATGAAAATCTCAACAGAAGCAATCAAGAACATCAAGAAAAACGGAGCTTTCCAAACCCTAAAGAAAGCTGGACTTCTAAAATAACAATCATTCGATTGTTATTTTTTTATTTAAATTCCCATTTTTTTCCATCACTATAAAATGCAATGTTTCCATTAGTGCAAGTATCTAGTATACGAGCATTTGTACTCAATACCCTTTCTATTACTTTTGGATCAGGATGACCATAGCTGTTATCACAACCGGCAGAAACAATAGCATATTCTGGTGAAACCATGGAAAGAAAACTTTGACTAGATGAAGTAGAAGAACCATGGTGCCCTAATTTTAAAATATCTGATTTAATATCATCACCAAAAAATTCTACTAAATCCTGTTCAGTAAATATATTTGCATCACCAGTTAATAAAACTGAAGTATCTTGGTACACCAGTCGAGAAATCACAGAGTACTCGTTTGCATCAAACGATTCTAAATTATTTTCTGGATACAAAATTTCTAGCCTTGTAAGCGGATCAAGGTAAATAGTATTTCCTAGTTTTGCATTCATTACTGGAATACTTTTATTCTGAACAATTTGAGCAATCTGCTGATAGGCCTCAGCTCCTGCTAACAAACCTGAGTGCAGAAAATTTGATACATCATATCTACGCATAATTCCAACCAAACCACCTACATGGTCCAGATCTGGGTGTGTCGCAATAACCAAATCTATCTTCCTTTTGTACCAAGGAAAATATTTTGAAATTTTTGCTTCAAGGAACTCGTATTTTCCTCCATCAACAAGCACTCGTTTTCCGAAAGCTGTTTTTATGAGTACAGAATCTCCTTGTCCAACATCAAGAAATATTACCTCAAGCTGTCTATTATCTTCTCTAATTGTAACTATCAAAAATAACAAAAAAACCACCAAGACAGCGAGAGCAAAGTAAATGTTTTTTTGCTTCATATGTTGATAGTTTAATTGATAGTTATTAAATATTATTAAATTTGTTGTATAGCTTCTTCTTGACCTGTTACCTCTGGCAAATAGGTATCAAGAATTCCTTGCAGCTGAGCCCGTGATCCATCAATATCACCAGTCGTATTAACAATGATGGCATCAAATTTATCTTGGTACGATAACTCTTCTTTAAATCGAGCAACTCGCATTTGAATCTCTTGTTCGTTGTCATTTTTTAGACTTCTCAGCCGTTCTTCGAGAACTTCAACTGATTCTGGTTGAATAAAAATAATTAGTGATTGTTCTCCAAATTGTTTTTTGATACTCAAAGACCCAAGCACATCAATATCAAGAATCATTATTCTATCCATAGTTACAATCCGATGAAATTCAGATTTTAGTGTCCCATAAAATCTACCAGGGAAAACCTCCATCCATTCAATAAACTCCCCTGCATTGGCCTTGGCCTTAAAAGTTTCTTGATCCATGAAAAAGTAGTGAGTTCCATTTACTTCACCAAAACGCATCGGTCGAGTTGTTGCTGAAACGGCGAACGAAAAGTGCTGTGGGTAAGTATGTAACAGCATTTGTGTAATAGTAGATTTACCAACCCCTGAAGGCCCCGCAAAAGCGATAATCTTTTTTGACATAGATTAATACTATCATATTTTTGAAAATCGTATGATATTTTTCTTTTGCTCGTAGCTGTACCAGTATGCTATTGCAATATACATAAGAACAAGAATTACCCACGAAAATTTTGGAACCCGGAGTAAGATATGAGGTATCGTGCTTCCAAAACGAGCAATTTCAACAATGTAATGGAGAGGAAAATAAGCCAGGTGAGAAACTATATCTCCAAATATTTCAAACGAAGACAAAAATCCTAAGAACATTGCTATAGGTACGGCAAATAGCACCACAGCGTTTATTAGTGGAGCGATGAGTGAAAAATCCCCTATCATATACAGAATTAAAGGTGTCACCATTATTTGAGCAGATAATGTCGTTGCTAATGAATCACGAAACTCAAGAATATTTGGAACTTTTCGAATATACCAAAGAATAATTGGGTGCCATAAAACAATTCCAATAGTAGCTAAAAATGATAACTGAAATGAAAGGTTATATACCAAAATGTAGGGATTACTAGCAACGAGAATAACAAGTATCAACAAGATAGATCTCCATAAGTTATATTTCCTACCCAAAAAGCGAGCAAGCAAAAGTACAATTGCCATTGCTGAGGCACGAACTACCGTAGGACCTCCACCAACAAGGAGCGCAAATAATACCACTCCTATGATAGCAATTACGGACTGAGTTTTTCTATTTAAAAAACCTAAGATTCGAACAATCGCTTCAATAATTATAGCTACGTTATATCCAGACAAAACAACAATATGCATGAGCCCTACCCTACGAAAAACTTCCTCATCGTTCCACGACAAAGCATCAAGTTTTCCATAAAGTATTCCTGCAAGTAAACCTGATTCTGGCTCTGGAATTTTTTGGTAACTCGTATCAAGAAGTTTATATTTTATTGAGTAAAGTTTTTCTATTAATGAAATATGCCATGGTTTTTTATAGGTATTTGAAAATATTGATACATCATCGAGGACCTGAACTTTTGCATTCTTTGCCAGATAAGAAACTCCTCGACTAGCAAGCAGTCTGTCGTAGTGAACTATTTTTCCTCTTTCATCAGTGAATGATTCCGGCCGAGTTATTTTTGCTTCTAGGTGAATTAATTCACCGTAGGCCACCTGAGCAAAGCTATTAGTAGTAACAAGAATTTTTGAGTCCAATATGCTCCCAGAATGAGACACTAGTTGGGCGACAAATCGCTGATTCTCTTTCTGCTGTTCAGGTTCGGAAACAACCAGGCCGATATAAGGATTTTCAAAAGAAACGTATTCAGGTATGGCAATAGCAAAACGAATAACTCCTAGCAATAAAAAAATAATTGAGAGAACCGTAATAGGAATAGCTGAACTTTTCCAAGAAAGTATTTTGTTAAAAAATAAAACTATAATTCCTAAAATAATCACCACACATATATAGGAGTAATTAAGGTTTAATTCATAAAAAAAAGAATGTACTGCAACACCAAATAAAAATGATATAGAGGAAATTAGGAATCTTTTCATTAATAAAATATTGAACCCAGGTAATTAAATAAAAATAAACCTCGCTTTCTAGTGCGAGGTTTATTATTAGGTTTTACTATCCATGAACAGCATTTCCATTTTGACTAGATGGAACAAAGAAAGCTGCATCTACTGGCTGAGAATTTTTTTCTGCCGATACTGATTTCGTAGTGTCGGAGCTTATTTTTTTCATACCCTCTATGGATACTTTTGTTCCTAGTGTACCAATCAAAATTTGGCGGTGAAGAAGGTCGTAGATAATTTCCCACATTATTGAAGTTCCAAGCGGAGCTTCTTTTAGTGCAGAAACAATTTTATCTTTTCTAATTTCAGTTGGAGATTTACCAAGGTAAGTTTCTCTAATGTTTTTTGCTCGTTCTTCCAGACTTTTTATGTAAGCTAATTGCTCTTTAAACTGATCTTTTATTCTTACAAAAAAACTATTTTCTCTGTAAATTTTAAAGATAGCTTCTTCAAGAGATTTATGACTTTCTATTTCTTGTCTGTCCGGTTCAAGGATTGAGTTTTTCTTTAGAAAAATATCAATCAATTCTAAACTCTTAATTTTTTTACTTTCTAGTTCTCTTTCGCTGTCTGGTAATAAAATTAATGAGAATATAATTTCCGGAGTCACTCTTCTCTCTACAGAAGAATTTTTGTTAATACAACTTTCTATAATCTTAAAAAGTTCATTTTTTGATTGTGAATCTTGGGTCACATACTCAAATAGTTCGATAAGACTTGCTGTTTGCATAATTATTTATTTTTATAAGTTATTTAAATTTATAGTACTAGATAATCTCAAAAAAGCAAGTAGTATCTATGATACAATAACGACTATGTCAGTAACTCCATCTTACTTTCCACAAGTAGATACTACTCATGAACTAGTTGCACGGTATGGGTCATTTCTTGGTCAATTGCTCGTGAACAGAAATATTAATACCATTCATGAAGCTGAAAAGTTCCTTAACCCTCAATGGTCAATGGTTCATAATCCCTTTCTCATGAAAGATCTCGAAGCAGCAACAGAACGGTTGTACAAAGCGATTCAAGACAATGAAAGAATCACCGTCTACGCTGACTATGATGCTGATGGAATTCCTGGTTCCGCAGCATTAGCAGAACTCTTAAATGCTATTAAATATGAAAACTACGATGTGTACCTTCCCCACCGCCACGACGAGGGGTACGGGATCCACTTAGACGCCCTGGCTCAAATAAAAGAAAAAGGAACCACATTAATAATTAGTATCGACGTAGGCATCACCGGTCATGAAGCAGCGTTATGGTGCCGTGACAATGATTTGGACTTAATTATTACTGACCACCACGAACCGCTCATAAATTCTGATGGTACTCAGAATCTCCCAGAGCCATTATTTCTCATTAACCCGAAACAAGAAGCATGTACTTATCCCTATGATATGCTGTGCGGAGCAGGAGTTATCTTTAAATTCATCCAAGGGTTTTTAATGAAGTATCGAGACGAATACCATATTATTGAAGGATGGGAAAAGTGGCTCCTTGATATGATTGGTATAGCTACACTCTCTGATATGGTACCACTTCAAAATGAAAATAGAGTTTTTGCATACTATGGATTACAAGTAATACAAAAAACTCGTAGACCTGGACTACAGACACTTTTACAACGCTCAAAGATTTATATTCAAAGACTAACCGAGGAAGATATAACCTTCTCGATAACACCACAAATCAACGCAGCGTCTCGAATGAGCCATCCTGAGGACGCCTACAATACCCTACAAGCAAAGACACGTGATGAAGCGCTCCTTGCAGTCGAACATCTTCAAAGACTAAATACACAACGTAAAACTCTGGTCGCTCAGACAATGAAAGACGCTCTTCAAAAACTAAAGAAACGTAAAATTGAAAATTCGATCGTTGTTGGTTCATCTGATTGGCAGGCGGGTATTCTTGGTCTTGTCGCTTCAAAATTGGTAGAGCATTATCAAGTTCCTGTTTTTGCATGGAGTGAAGAACATGGAACCATCAAGGGTTCATGCCGAACCGCTCAGAATATTGATTTGATGGGAGTTATGGGAAGTGTTCCGGCTGAAACCTTTCTACAGTATGGAGGGCACCTACAAGCAGGAGGCTTTTCTTGCACTAAAGAGTCTGTTCACTTTTTACCTGAGCACATAGAAAAAGCAGTAAAAGAACAAAAAGACTTACACAAAAGTAAAGACTCACAAGCTTCATACCGTATAGATGTGGCTCTAACGGTGGACGAAATTACAGAATCAAAGTACCAAGAGCTCCGTAAACTTGCCCCATTTGGAGTTGCTAATGAGAAACCGCTATTTCTATTTAAAGATATTATTCCTGAGAAGATAGAAAATTTTGGTAAAGAAGCTAATCACTTTAAAATTACTTTCAAAAACTCTCTAGGAAAAAGTATTCCGGCTATTGCTTTCTTTAAAACAAAAGATTCTTTTTCTATTCCACTTCAGGAACTCAAACCAATACATATTGTTGGTACGATTGAACTATCTTTTTTTATGGGAAAAAAAGAGCTAAGGATTAGCATTATAGATTTAATTGATCCAACAAATGAACAAGAAAGACTTGCATTCAGCAGCATCAAAAGATAGACTAGCTCCATGTTAAATTACAACGAGATTAAAGAACGAAAGTACATCGTACTCGATAACGAACCCTACGAAGTAGTAGAATCAAGTGTTTCTCGCCAACAACAGCGAAAACCAGTAAACAAAACAAAGCTAAAATCACTTATCAACGGACGTGTTGTTGAGCATACCTTCCAGGTATCAGATTCAGCTCACGAAGCTGACATTGCCCGAAAAAACATTACCTACATTTACAAAAAAGGTGATGAATTCTGGTTCCATGCAGAAGGTGACCGATCAAATCGATTTTCACTAACATCAGATACAGTAGGAAACACCAAGGACTACATGCTAGAAGGTTCAAATGTTGAAGCTCTTATCTATACTGACGGAGAGGGAGAAGAAAAAATCATTGGACTTAAGGTTCCTATAAAAATAGAACTAGAAGTTGTTGATGCTCCTCCTGCAGTTAAGGGTAATACTGCAACTGGTGGAGATAAACTCGTAACCCTTTCAACTGGACTAAAAGTAACAACTCCTCTATTCATTAATCCAGGAGATATCATTGCTATTAACACCGAAACTGGGGAATATTCAGAACGAATCAATAAGGCTTAATAGTTATATTAAGATTAAGTTAAACAAAAAAGATAAATAAAAAACACCTTGCGGTGTTTTTTATTATGATCGAATATATGGAAGAAGTCCCATAAAGCGTGAACGCTTGATGGCAGCTGAAAGCTGTCGTTGTGCTTTAGCTCCAACTCCTGTTCGCTTGCTTCCCATGATACGAGCGTTTGGGGTAAGAAACTTTTTCAGAAGTTCTACATCCTTGTAGTCGATGTGTTTGATGTTATTTTGCTTAAAGTAGCAGTGTTGTTTCATAACAGTATTAATTAATTGTTACTACGTGATTAAAATGGAATATCTTCTGGATTGATGTCTTCCTCTGGGTAATCAATAGCATCAAAATCAGGTGTTTGTTGATCAAATGAATCTTGAGGGGCTGATGATTGTGTAGATGGCGCAGCTGATGTGGGTGCTCCTCCTTGGCTTCGACTTCCAAACTGAACTCGTTCAGCAATTATTTCTGTACGGTAATTTTTCTTGCCGGTACTAGGATCATCCCATGATCGTGTTTGAAGACGCCCTTCTACCATAGCTTGTGCGCCACGAGTAAGAAATTGTGCAGAAGTTTCTGCTTGACGCCCGAATACTACGACATTGTGATATTCTACAGCTTCTTGTTTTTGTTTGTTGGTGTCATACCAAACTCGGTTGGTAGCTAGTGAAAAATTGGCAACCTTAATTCCTGATGGAAGAGTTTTCAATTCTGGATCACGAGTAAGATTTCCAACGAGGTAAACTTTATTGAGGTACATACGTTTTTGAAGATTTAAGTGTGTTAGTAATACCTATACAGTATACCAACACTTGATAAGAAAATGATAAATTATTCTCGTCCTCCGTTAAGGTTTTCTTGAAGTTCTTTTAGTTCATCCCATTTTCCGTCACGAGCAAGTGCTGCTTGTTCATTCCAGGTCTTTGTATCATGGTTTCCACGAACTTCTTTTATGATTTCAGTTACTTCATCGTCTTCTGCATCAGCGAGTGCTGCAAAAGTAATGATTCCAGCATCAACAAGTGTTTGTGCAATAACTGGCCCAATTCCTTCGATTTTTGTTAGATCATCGATATCATCTGGATCAACAACCATATCTGCTTCTCCGAATCCTTCTTCATCTTCGTCTTCTTCATTTGCTCCTCGTACTGATTTTGCAAGTCGGAAAGGTTGTTCTGAAGTAAGGGTATTTTCTCGAACTGTTTTAATAACAATTGAACGAATAAGTTCTTCTTCTGCATCAATTTCTTTAGTCAGTGCTTCAATAGCTTCTGGTACTAAATCAAATTTAATCCATCCGAAAAATGCTTGTTGGTATTTTTGTCGCTTGTTTTTAATAACCTTGTCCATTTCATAGGCAAGATCAATAAGAACTGGCTGACCTTCGTCAACAACAATACCTTCATAGCGGGTAATAAGTGCCACGAGCGCGTCGCGCTTGTTTCCTAGATCCCCTTCGCTTAGAGATGGCATAACTAAGTATCCCAACTCATAAACGCGTGGCTCTGAAGCAAATACTTCTTTTGAGGAACCTACTGTATTTTTATTACTCATACCTAGGTGATACTACTGGTTTTTTTATATCTGTAAAGGTAAATTCGTATGAAAAACCAATTTTGTGCGCAGATTTATAAAAAAGAGCCCTGATTTCTCAGGACCCTTGGCAAAACTAAATACTCTAAAAAAATTATTAATAAATGTGGTGACTGGCAAAGCCACCTACGTAAAGCCAGAGTTTGAAGTGCACTCGCGGTGTACTTCTTGCTCTGATAAACAATAAAATGTAAAAAATATGATAGAAGAAATGGACTTCTGATTTTTTATCAATAGTAGTGTTTTCAAATTTTTAATGGCTGTAACAATTGGAGTTACATTACATATCAATTCGATTTTTCCTTTTACATCATTTTTAATTTCTTTTTTAAAGCTAGTTTTTTCCTTACTACCAGGTTTAAAGCTGGAGCTTAACTCTCTTAATAAAGTTAAGAGAAGTGAAAGAAATAGATTTTTCATAAAGAAAGCTTTTGGAAGAGAATACCGCAATATGAAAATATTTCAAGAAAAAAACAAGCATATGCCTGTTTTAAATCTGATTCAGAAGTTCACTAAAAATTGATTCTATATAATTCTGCAACATTCATTTTAATTTGTTCAGCAAGAGTATCAATGTCTATATTATGAATTTCAGAAATTTTCTTTACCACTTCTTGAACATGAATTGGTTCATTACGCTTTCCACGAAATGGGGCTGGGCTCACATACGGAGCATCAGTTTCAGATAAAATTTTGTTCAAAGGAACATGAGCGACGAGTTCAGTATACATTGGTGCAAAAGTAACTACGCCAGTAAATGAAATATAAAATCCTAAATCAAGAAATGAATCAATCAGATCTTTTGTCCCCGCAAAGAAATGGACTTGTCCTCGTAAGCTAGGATTATCTTTTTTATACTCACGCAAAATTTCTAGCACATCTTCATATGCATCGTAACTTCCTTGTGAAGGGCGAACATGTAACATTAAAGGTAAGTCATATTCTAGAGCTAGTTCTATTTGTAAGCGAAAAGCAGTCTCTTGGATTTCCTTTGTTTGTGGTTCAATTCGATAATAATCAAGACCGCACTCTCCTATTCCTACGATTTTTGTATGATTAGCAAGTAAGTCACGATAGTATTCCGGATCAAATAGTTCACCACGAGACGTAAATTCTTCACCCTCATTTCCCAATTCATCATTATCATGAAAACTCGCCATGGTATGGATTGGATGGAGACCTATAATTGCCCAAAAATGATCATTGGATTGAGCTAATTGAACAGCCTGTAGAGAAGTCTTTGCTTGTGTTCCTATATTAATAACAGCAACTTGCTGTTCAAAGGTACGATTAATGACTTCTTGGATATCGTCTTGATAGATAGCAAAATTCAAATGACAGTGAGTATCGATGTATTTCATACATACATGGTATGACAAGAAAAAAAATAGTAAATCTTTTTCGAGATTTACTATTTCGTAATTATTTTTTAGGTAGGTAGGTTGCGTAGTGTCCTTCAGAAATATCTTGAACTATTTCTCTGAACATATCCATAACTCGTTTTTCCTGTTCTTGTCCTAAACTTATGAATCCTTCAAAACCTGGTGAACCATTAACCTCTAGAATTGCCCATTCATTAAGTGATGGGTCTTCACTTATATCTCCCTTAATAAGTAAATCAACTCCAGAAAGATTTAAATTTAACGTCTGACAAACATTTTCAATAATTGAAATAAATCCTGGATGAATAGTGTTAGTTACATCAATAGCTAATCCGCCAGTAGATAAATTAGCATTATCAAGTAGCTGCACTATTTCTCCATCTGCAGGGATACTTTCCAATGTATATCCTAAGCGAGTAACTACTAGTAGTACTGAATTTTTATCAATAGAGACACTTCTTCCTGTTTCAGCTGCATTATTTTCAACATTTTCTATAAAGCTAGAAATACTATCAATCCCGTTACCGGTCATAGTAAGTGGTGTTCGTTGATATGCAAATTTGAATTTTCCTCGATAAATAACAACTCGGTAATCATTAGCTTTGAAATACTTTTGTACCAAAAGACGATTATTATTTCCTTCAAAAATAGTATTCATTGCTTGGATCAATTCAGATTCTGAATTTACCTTAAATACATTATTGCCAAAAAACCCATTATTAGGTTTTACGATAACTGGATACTCAAGTTCTTTTGCATAAGCAAGAGCGTTTGAAATTCCTTTATTAAATAAATTATTCTGAACACAATAATTCTCGCTGTAAAAAATCTCAGAAGGAATAATTGGGTACCCTGATTCTTTTAAAAATTGGTCTGTAACATATTTATTTTTTGCTACATAATAAGGACCAACAAAATTGACCCTGAAGTCGAATCTATTTACATAATGTCTAATTCCATTACTGAAAAGTAGATATGCAAAATCTTCAGTGTTTGGTTCAACCTGATAAGTAAATAGTCCTTCTTGAGAAAGCTGAGTTAACGCCTTCATAGTGAAAGGGATTCTTCGTTCATACATATCGAAGGAGTATAGCAAATATTTATTATTTTCATACTCAATTTAAAGAAAATTTAAGGTTTTCACTAGTAATGATATTTTAGAAAAAACACCCACAATTGGGTGCTTATTTTCTTACAAAAAGAGGTGCTTCGGGTACCGTCTTGTCAGTAAGGTGCTGCTGAAGTAGTGCAGCTGTCTCGGGCATGAATGGATAGAGACTGATAGCTATTCGAGCTAATTCCTTTGCAACATACTGCAAGTCTTGATGTGCTGATACTGGATCAACTTTGATTTTTTTAAATGGCTCGTTACGTGCAATAAAGGTATCCAAATCACCAATCAGTCGCCAAATTTCATCCATTGGTTTGTTGAAATCATAAGCTTCCATACTCTCGTGATGGAATGATGATACTGGCTCTTCAAAATTTACTTCGCTAATATCAACATCATAACTGACAATCATTTTCATTGTCCGTTGAACCAAGTTACCTAACCCGTTAGCAAGATTAGCATTATAAACTTCCTTGAATTTATCCAAAGTCATATCCGAATCTTCAAACGAATGTGCATGGCGCAAGAGATAGTAACGCAGCGCATCAGTTCCGTATTCTGCTACAAGATCGTAGGGACTGATAACGTTACCAATAGACTTAGACATCTTTTGTCCTCCTGAATTAATAAATCCATTAATCACCACGTGCCGAGTATTTGGAAGACCAGCAGCATAGAGCATTGCCTGCCACATCACCGCTTGTTGGCGAAGGTTATCTTTTCCTGCATATTGAACAGGATTTCCAGATATCCAGTAGTCATGAAAAGTATTCATGTCATGAGGCCAGCCTAAAGTAGAAATATAGTTAACAAGAGCGTCAAACCATACATACATTACATGCTGATCATCACCAGGAACCGCAATTCCCCAAGGCATTTTTGATGCTAATCGTGAAATTGAAAAATCTTTTAGCCCATCTTCTACAAAACGCTGTGCTTCTTGGAAACGGAATCTAGGAATAAGAAAACCATCATGCTTTGCGTAAAAGTCCAAAAGAAAATCTTGGCAAGCAGAAAATTTAAAAAAGTAATTTTCTTCATCAATAAGCTCAAGCTCAGATTGAGAATGGAGCGGACATCGCCCATTCTCAAGTTCAGAGTCAGTCTTCTCTAATTCACAACCTACACAGTACTTTGTCTGGTAGTTTTTTTTATAGATGAACCCTCGTTCGTCACATCGCCGCCAAAATTCTTGGGCAGCCTGGATATGGTGCTCGTCAGTAGTTCTAATGAAATGAATATCTGAAGAAATATTTAGCAGCTCAATTAAACCTTTAAATTTTTCTGCATATCCATCAACGTACTCTTGAGTTGATACTCCTTGTTCTTGAGCTTTTTGGTAAATCTTTAGTCCGTGTTCGTCAGTTCCGGTATTAAAGAAAACTTTTTTTCCGCACAAGGTAGCGTACCGAGCAGCAACATCGGCTCGTATAATTTCCATAGCAAATCCAACATGAGGATCGCTATTCACATACGGAAGGGTGGTTGTTATATATTGTGTTTCGTAAGTATCCATAATTACAATTTCTTAGGTTTTTTCTTTTTAGTAACAGGAGAAAATTCATCTAACTCAGATTTTAATTTCACCTTTTTAGATTTCTTTTCCAAATCTAAAATTGGAATGTATGAATTTTGATTTTCTACGGCTTCAAGTTCAGCAAGAATTTGCTTTTTACTATTTTCCAAATCATTTACCATTTCAAGGATAAACACCGCGATTGGAACAGCAATAATAATTCCAATAATACCAGCAAGATTAGCTGCGATAATTACTGAAAGAATAACAATTAATGAAGGGAGACCCGTGAGCTTTCGCAGAATAAGTGGTTGAATAACGAAGTCAGTGATTTGCTGAATGATCCAGTATATAAATAAAACAATGAGTCCAAACTCCCAACCTCCGTGAATCATAGCAATTCCTACAGCAGGAATAAGGGCGAGTAAAATTCCATAAGGAATCATTCCAAATAATCCGGCTAACAAAGCCAGTAGCAAGGCATATGGCATTCCCACAATAGCCAAACTTAGGTAGGTAAAGATTGCTAAAATAATAGCTAGTAATAGTTGGCCCTTAAACCACGCACTAATTTTTACTCGTGTTCTTCGCCATAGATCAACCGCATATTCTTCATGTCGTAACGGAACAAGAATTCGAATGAAACGCTCCATTCCCCCCTCTTGAACCGATAGATAAAAAGAAACTACCAATAAAATAATAACGTTTACCAATCCTCCAAAGACAATAGAAATATTGCTAAATATTTTTTGTGCAATAGTTGAATTTTGATTAGTAATTAAGTCAGTAACAGGAATTTCTTGATTGGTAATTTGTTGAATCAATTTTCCATTTTCTACAAGACGAGCAATATCAGGGTAGTATTTGCTTAAGCTTCCTAGCTCGTCAACAAGAACAGGGACAATAAATACCAATGCTCCTCCAAACAATGAAATCATCGCTAAATAAAAAAGGACCACAGAAACAACGCGTGGAAAATGTATCTTTTTTCCCATTTCTACTATTCCTTCTGCAAAACTAGCTACAACAACAGCTGCTAACAAAATCAAAAGAAGTCCTCTGATTTGATAGACCATAGCAAGAACCGAAAGAAAAATCGCTACTAATAGAAGATTATTGATATCAAATGAAATCTTTAGCTTACTCATTATTAGTATAGTACCATTAAATTTCATTTCTGTTACCACAAAAAACAATTTTCCTAGCCTGTGCTAGAATATTGCCATGGAATTTATTCATTTATTTACGGTCCTCATTAGTATTATTTTCTTATCTAAAATAATTGCTAAGGTGACTAAAACAGTAGATACCCTTTGGTATATTTTACTTGGACTCATCGGTATTCAGTATCTCATCCCGGTAGATATGCATCTCCTAGAAAATTGGGCAATGATGGGAGTTATCTTTGTCATGTTTTTTACCGGATGGAAAGAAGATTTATTCTCTTTTATTTTTGATTTATGGAAAAATAAATGGATTGCCGTATCAGGCGCTATTGGTCCTTTTATTGGGGCATTCCTTGCTTTTACCTTGTTAAATTTCTCTATTCAGGAATCTATCGTAGCCGGATTTATTTTCACCTCTACAGCTATTCCTTACACTATCAGTGTCTTGCGTAGTATGGGCTTGGATAGAACTAAAGCAGCCCGAGCCGTAACCTCATCATCAGTAACAGACAACTTACTTTCGGTATTACTTGCGATAGGTATCTTACCAGCCTATGCAATGCTCGTTCAGCAAGGAGGAGATGCTTCGCTTGGTGTTATTTGGGTAGACATGCTCAAGCAGGTTGGATTGATTGCTGGGGCCTTTGGTATTTTTGCGATTTTAGGATTCTTTGTTCTTCCTGATCCTCGAATGAAATGGAATATTTCTATTCCAAATATTCTTCAACAAGACGGATTTCTTGCGAGAATAACTTACAAAATCTTTCAAATTAGAAAGCTACCTGGATTTAATGATGTTTCAAGAATACTAGCTAATGTTCGTATAGGGCTTCCTCTGACGCTCTTATTGTTATTTGGACTATCACTTATTGCACATAAACTTGGATTACACCCAGCAATTACCGCTTATCTAACAGGACTCATCTTGAACAAAGAGATGTTTGACCTCAGTCATCTAAATGTAGAAAAATCTTTAGAAGAGCTTCCTATTAGCCACGAAAATCTTGAAATATTCTTTTTTTTCCTTCAAGAATGGATTGGTCCAATATTCTTTATTCACCTAGGTTCCCTTTTGATTATTAACTGGTCGGAAGCATGGCATGTCGTTATTTATGGAATTGTTGCTGGGATAATAATTGCTTTGTTCCAATTCGTATCTGCATACTTAGCAGCTCGGTACAACTCAAAACTTCCGCAGCATGAATCGCTGCTCGTAGGATTCGCCATGATTCCCTATGACATTATCGCCTTTGTGGTACTAGGAATTGCTACTACTACAGGTCTAGTAACAGAAGCAGGAGCTTTTGCAATGTCTATTATGGCAAGTATTCTTGTCTTGAATATAATAACTACGGCAAGTATCTACTGGTACAAACCTCGATATCTTCAAGCAGAAAAAGAATTTCAATCACAAAAAATAAAACAAGGAGTTTAAACTCCTTGTTTTATTTTTCTTCTTTTATTTTTTGTGGTGCCCAATTATGAATATTACTATATCCTAAATAGCTAAACATCAAGAATAACCAAAAGACAAGAACAAAACCTAATAGTGGTTGATGGCTCAACGGAGCTTCGAGGAAACTAATGAAAGTTTTTAGAACATCAAAAGGTCTCGTGACCATATCCCAGGTATTGTGACGAATATATCTCCCTACGAAAATACCAAGTGCCGTAAGAAAACTAATTACTGGAATAAAACTTCTCATAGCAGTTTTTTCATACACCATACGAACCGAAATAAGCCATGCCAACATTCCTATCCATGCGTATCCAAATAACATAAGACTATCGAACCAGATAAGGCTTCTTGGTCCTACTTCTGCCAGGTGAATAAGGTCTGTGATCAAGTATGGAGCATTTGGTAAAAATCCGAGCCACAATAAGAACCACAGAATACCAACCCATTTTCCACCTAGATTTTTTACATACAACCACGCAAAAAGTACAGGGAGTAGAGCTAGAAATAAGTTCCAATTTAAATACACATAAGAATCTGTTGTAGCCAAGAGCAGTCTAACCAAAGAAAGACTAATCGGTAGCGCCATGAAAACAATTAAACTTGGTGCAAGATTTCTCATTCTGAATGACATATCAGACAGTGTTACACTTTTATCTAAAAAATTTATCATAAACTTGTTAAACAAAATTAAAGTAGCTACGGAAATATGTTTCTAGTTCTGATATCGCAACTCGAACTTGTTCGGTTGTATTACGATCACGAATAGAAACCATTCCGTCTTCTAGTGAGTCGTAATCAATAACAACGCAGAATGGAGTTCCAATTTCATCTTGTCGTCGGTATCGTTTTCCAACATTGCCGTTATCATCGTAAATAACACTTCCAAATACCGCTTTCAAACTTCCGTAAACTTCTTGAGCTTTTTCTACAATATCTTCCTTGTTCTTTACTAGTGGTGAAACCGCAATTCGATAAGGAGCTAGATGATACGGTAGCGCAAGATAACTACGAGTTTCGCTATTCACTTCATCTTCGTTGTAAGCAGATAAAAGTACCGCCAAAAAGGTTCTATCTAATCCCATACTTGGTTCAATGACGTGCGGAATATACGTCTCATTAGTATGCGGGTCAGTGTACTGAAGTTTTGTTTTTGAAGCTTCAGCGTGCTTGGTTAAATCATGGTTTGTTCGATAGGCCAAACCATAGAGTTCTTTTTGCCCAAATGGATATTCAAATTCAAAATCGATAGTTCGTTTTGAATAATGTGCCAAATCAGCTCCTTCAATTTCTATTTCATGTACCTTGGCGGTATCAATTCCTACCTCTTGAATCCACCCATTCATTTCATCACGCCAGTAGTCAAATTGTTGTTCCCAAGTTGATGGATGTATAAAATACTCAATCTCCATTTGTTCTAGTTCTCGGAGACGGAAAATAAAGTTACGTGGAGTAATCTCATTTCGATATGCTTTCCCTACCTGTGCTACTCCGAATGGAATTTTTGGGTGCATAGAGTCAATGATATTCTTGTAGTTTACGAAAATACCTTGAGCTGTTTCTGGACGCAGAAACGCCTGGGATGAAGAATCTTCCGAAGCTCCTAATTTAGTTTCAAGCATCATATTAAACTGTCGAACATCACCAAGCTGATTTCCTTCTGGGGATTTAAAACCTCGTTCTTTAAAGATAGCTGACATTTCATCTGGTGTCATTCCTCGTGGGTCAACTCCGTACTCTTCTAGCAGGTGATCTGCTCGGTAACGCTTCTTGGTTACCAGATCATCTACCAAAGGATCAACGAAACCTCCAACGTGCCCTGAAGCGGTCAAAGGAGCAGCTCCCATAACTACCGCTGAATCAAGCAAAAAAGTATCGTGTCGTTGATGCACAAAACGTTTAATCCACGCGTCTACAATATTTCGCTTTAATAGTGATCCAAGAGGACCATAATCATATACCCCTGCAAGCCCTCCATAGAGTTCTCCAGCCTGAAAAACAAAACCTCGGCGCTTTGCTAGGCTTTCAACTTTTTCCATTAGTGAAACGTCATTATTCATATCTCCAAGTGTAACCGATGAATGCTTACTTGCAAATAAATAAATTAAATATGCTAGTTCCAAACAAAAACCACCCCCAGGTGGTTTTTGTAATGAGTCCTCTTGGATAAGAGAATATTAACAACTCATATTGATAGCCTTCTTGGTAAAGGGTCCAACAATACCATCAATCACCAGTGGTTTCATGTCAGGTAAGAGTTGGTTAAGTTTACGTTGGATACGTTCTACTCCTTGCTTGGTTTTTGAACGGAAGTAGTTGTCAACCGGTCCTGCTGCTTGGGTGTACTCGTCTTTGAGTAAACGGTTGATGTGAGCTTGGAGGATAGATACTTGGCTTACCTTCCCTTGGTTGTAGCTACTGTAGACTCCATTGGTATCTCCGTTCTTCATGTTGTCGGTAATCAGTTGAT
>JACCDH010087062.1_pt1 | contig 43304 bp, 43 predicted proteins | sample 7442481 | NCBI WGS metagenome assembly JACCDH01 (sample SAMN15323433, study PRJNA562643) | freshwater metagenome | isolation source: river surface water | place: USA:Blue River Watershed | collected 2017-08-15 | reverse complement strand
TAATCCGTTGGTCGATGGTTCGAATCCATCATGACCCACCAATTCAGTCCTACGTTTGGGTCATTAGCTCAGCTGGTAGAGCAGCGGACTTTTAATCCGTTGGTCGATGGTTCGAATCCATCATGACCCACCAATCTCTCTGTTCGTCATAGGGTCATTAGCTCAGCTGGTAGAGCAGCGGACTTTTAATCCGTTGGTCGATGGTTCGAATCCATCATGACCCACCAACGATTTTCAGACATCCCCATTTTATTTTCCTCAAATACTTTATTTGCTCAGCTCAATCAATCTTTTGAACTGCTTTTGTATTTCTAAACATCATGCATTCATCAAAACTGTAATTTTCCCCATTGTTTGTAATATCGGCCGAAGGTGTAGCTTTTGAATAAAGCTGTGTATAATACGCCTCCTTTAATTTCAGCCTGGATCTGATCAGAATGAATCAAACTTTGACATTTAATGAACTTGACTTTGTCTTTCCCAAAAAGCCAGTGCCATTATCTTCAGATGAGAAACAAGCCTATAAAGATCGGATCAAGGCTTTGTTAAAAGAAAAAGACGCAGTCCTAGTCGCGCATTATTATACCGACCCAGAAATCCAAGCTTTGGCGGAAGAAACCGGTGGCTGTGTCTCCGATTCGCTAGAAATGGCTCGGTTTGGTAATCAGCACAGTGCAAAGACGCTGATAGTTGCGGGTGTCAAATTCATGGGAGAGACTGCAAAAATCTTGAATCCCGAGAAAACCGTGCTGATGCCGACATTAGAAGCGACTTGCTCTTTGGATTTAGGTTGCCCTGAAAAAGAATTCTCTGAATTTTGTGATGCGCATCCAGACCGAGTGGTTGTGGTTTATGCCAATACTTCTGCTGCGGTGAAAGCTCGTGCTGATTGGGTCGTTACCTCTTCAATTGCGTTGGATGTGGTCGATTATTTAGATAGTGAAGGCAAGAAGATCATCTGGGGCCCAGACCGCCATCTCGGAGCCTATGTGCAAAAACAAACGGGTGCCGATATGCTGTTATGGCAGGGCGCATGTATTGTGCACGATGAATTTAAAGCCAATGCCTTAGTTGAATTAAAAGCACAGTATCCAAATGCTGCGGTATTGGTGCATCCTGAATCACCCGCAAGTGTGATTGAACTTGCTGATGCGGTCGGTTCGACCAGTCAGCTCATTAAAGCTAGCCAAACTTTAGCGAATGACACCTTCATTGTGGCGACTGATAAAGGTATCTTTTATAAGATGCAGCAGGCGATGCCTGATAAGACCTTTATCGAAGCGCCAACAGGCGGTAATGGTGCGACTTGCCGTAGCTGTGCTCATTGTCCCTGGATGGCGATGAACGGTTTAAAAGCGATTGAGGAAGCTTTGGTTGATGCCAGTGGCCATGAAATTTTTGTAGATCCGCAGTTACGTGAAAAAGCTTTAATCCCCCTCAATCGGATGCTAGGTTTTGCTGCAAATCAAAAAGTAGTGGTCAAAGGCAACGCTTAACCACCAGGCTGACAACCTGAGCGGATCTCGTCTTTTCATCGCTCAGTTGCTGACTTATGAACAGTGATGTTTATGCTAGTTTTTGCTGAAATTTCCAGCGAAAAGTTGGGTTTGCTCAATTTCCAGTTGCCAAGCCTAATTAATTTACCTAGTATAGCCGCGCTTGTTATCGCAAGTTCCGGAGAGATGGCTGAGTGGCTGAAGGCGCACGCCTGGAAAGTGTGTTTAGGTTAACCCCTAACGAGGGTTCGAATCCCTCTCTCTCCGCCAAATTCTGACTGGCTAAGTCTTGAATAACAAAAAACCGCACTTGTGCGGTTTTTTGTTATTGGATGCACAGGTTTATTTGCGCCTGTTGCACTATGTCAAGCATAACCGATAACCAACCCCGGCTTCAGTTTTAAGATGCTGGGGATTTGACGGCATCTTTTCTATTTTTTGGCGTAGTTGCGCCATGTGCACCCTTACATACTCTGGACGATCCAAATAGTTCGGCCCCCAAACTTGTTGTAAAATTTGATTGTGAGTCAACACTTTTTCCGCATGCCGAACCATTAACAACAGAATTTCATATTCTGTTTTTGTTAGGTGTAAGGCTTGACCATTTTTATGAACAATCCGTGCAACGGGGTCAAGAACCACGTCGCCAAAAGTCCATTTTGTCACAGCAGGTTCTTTTTGGCGCAAAGCAACCCGCACACGAGCCAATAACTCTGCAGCACTAAATGGTTTAGTGACGTAATCATTGGCACCACAGTCCAATGCTTTGACTTTGTCTAACTCGCGTTCCCGAGCAGAGATGACGATTACTGGTACACTAGACCATTGCCTAAGTTGGGTTAAAAGTTCAATACCATCCATATCGGCAAGCCCTAAATCAAGCAAGATCAAATCAACAGGATGTAGAGTAAGATGTGAGAGTGCCTCTTTGCCATTTGCAAAGCTTGCACAATGATAATTTTGACTTTGTAACAAAGTTACCAGAAAACTTTGCATGGCCTTATCATCTTCAACCAATAAAATTTTGGTTTCATTATTCAGCACTTGATTGTCTCCAAGATAAGGTTGCACGACACTGTTCAGCTGCTAATTCAAGTTCAAATTGCCCTCCGTGCAGACGAGCAATAGTTTGACAAATACGCACGCCTAACCCATTACCCGCATCACCCCTTCGCTCATTCGTCGCTTTTCGATGATTATCTACTTGCATAGCAAAAGAGCCGTCCTCTTTTCGAAAAAAATTAATGACAAAAGGAGCTGTACCATGACGCACCGCATTTTCCAGCATGTTCGCTAAAGCAATTTCTAATAAAGTCACGTCACCGTGAAGTTCGGTATTTGTTTGTGAGTGCACCTGAGTAAACAAACTTTGTAATTCATCACTTCGCCGAGCCAAAGCGCCGGCAATGAGTTCATCGGCTGTAAATTGCTGCCAGTATAAGGATGAATGGGGCAGCTGGGCTTTACTGAGTTCAAGAACTTTTTCAAAGTGCTGATTTAACAGGAGACTTTGTTGGTAAATATTCTCAGCTTGCTGGCGTCGCTGCATATCCGTTAACGGGACACTGTCATCGGCGAGCATACTCGATGCCCCCATAATAGTAGCGAGCGGTGTTCGTAAATCATGAGAAAGGGAGCGAAGCATCATAGCTCGCTCCGCTTCAAGTTCAGCCCGGAGTCTTTCTTGTTGTACATTTTGCTGTAAAAATTGTTTGTCATAGGTTTGTTCAAGCAATGATTGGGCGGTATTCAGTAGTGTTTGATGTTGAAAGTATGCAGTTTTGTCGAGGAGCAAATACCCAAACACTTTGCTCTGTCCAAGCGGTATAGAATATAAATGACTGTCTTCTGTCGGCTGGGTTTGTACAAAACGTACCGGCAAGCCAATTCTTCGTGTTAATAACCTCTGAGCATAAGTGTATTGCTCTTGCCATGTATTGCGGCGTGATAACCCTTTGGCGAGCATAAACATGCCACGCATTTGTGAGATTGAGTTCCTGGCTTTTGCTAATTGCAGTCGTAGTCGGCCAGAAAGGTGTGCAATAAGTAGGCCGAGCGACATCATCACTGCTAATGTAATAAGGTAATTGGCACTGTGAACTTGCAGCGTAAAGTAGGGCGGAACAAAAAACCAGTTCAGCCACAAAACGCTACATAGTGTGGCTAATATTGCCCAACTTTTGGAATAAAGTTGGGCAATCCAAGTTGTCCAAAGTAACAACAACATCGCGACATCTGTGCTATTAATCCAGAGTCTCAACGGATGCAGTAAAGCTGCCAACAAAAACGGCATCACTGCGGCCATAAAGATAACGAATGTATATTTTGTCGCTTTTGACACTGCGCCTTTAGCTCTGATGTTTTGAAATAAATTTTGCAAAAAACCGCCTTCGATTAGTAGGTTGAAAATTGAGGCAATAGTTCATTAATAGCGCCAATATGACGGCGATATCAGCAATAAAATAGTCAGAATTTCTAAACGACCAAGCAGCATACCGAAGCTAAGCCACCATTTAGCCCCATCAGGTAGCGAAGAAAAATTTCCCGCGGGTCCTATGATATCGCCAAGCCCGGGTCCAACATTAGCAACTGCAGTTGCAGCTCCGGTCAAAGCAGTCACTAAATCTAAGTCAAAAAATGATAAGGCTAAGGCGATAAAACCGATAGTGGCAAAGTATATAAAACAAAAGGCTAAGATGTTTCCCAGTAATGCATCATCGACTTTTTTATTGCCATATTTTTGTACCCAAACTGCATTTGGATGAATTAATAGCTTGAGTTGTTTCATTAATAACAATGCAGCCAATTGGATCCGAAAAATTTTCAACCCACCCGAGGTTGAACCAGAACAAGCGCCAGCAAAGGTCAGGTAAAAAAACAGCATAATGGCCAAATTGCCCCAGGTTGTGTAATCCTCTGAGGCATAGCCACAAGTGGTAATAATCGAAACGACGTTAAACAAACTGTGAGTCAATGCGTCAAACACGTCGCGGTTATTTGAATACACTTGATAGAACGTCAATAAAGACGTGCAAAAACCAATAATTAACAAAAAAGCTCTCACCTGAGGATCTTTAATGAGTGCCGTTTGATTGCCTTTGATAGTGCTGATAAAGAGCACGAAGGGGAGGGCTGCTAAAATCATGCAAAAACTACTAATCCAAAAAATTATCGGCTGGGATTTGTAGATGCCAAATGAAGCATCGTAATTAGCAAATCCCCCAGTAGCGACGGTTGTCATCGCATGGGTCACCGCATCAAAGCCATTCATCCCTGCAAGGGAGTAAGCAAGCATGGTCACGCCACTTAATACTAAATAAACCAAACCGATGGAGGCTGACATGGTAGAGCTTTTGGGTAATATCTTTTCAGAGATATCTGAACTTTCGGTTTTAAACAGTCGCATCCCGCCTATTTTTAAGGCAGGTAAAATTGCAATCGCCATCACGATGATGCCGACACCGCCGACCCAATTCAGAATACAGCGCCAAAACAGGACTGATTTAGGCATATGATCTAAACCAGAGAAAACCGTTGAGCCAGTCGTGGTTAATGCTGAAACAGTTTCAAACCAAGCATCGGTATAAGTACAGTTAGGGATTAAAAAATACAACGGAAGAGACCCAAACACACAGATAACCAACCAGCTTAATGTGGTGAGCAAAAACAATTGTCTGTTTTTCAAGCGAAACGGATGCCGACCTTTGTATACGAGGAAATAACCAGTAATTCCAGTAAAAAACGCACAGGTGAGGAATATCCAGAGTCCTTTTTCGTGGTAACCCACAGCCACTAAACATCCAATCAGCATGATGCCAGCAAGCATCACCAACAAATACCCCAAAACACGATAAAACAAATAGCGACTGGAAATAGGTGGATGGGTTTTCAGGGATAGATTCATAGCAATGATTTGTGGCAACAAAGAGAATGCTATTTTAGAAAAATCTGCCTAAGTACTTTATAAAGAAAGCATCAAGACACTTGGGGAGGCTATTAAGATTTTATAAAGAACCTGTGTTTTTGCAGAGGTGCGACAGATGTTGTAGGTGTTCGTGTTGGATTTTCTGCTCTTGTGTCCTTCGAAAGTTTTACTGATGTTAAATCAACTGATTGATGCCGATTTAAAACAACAGCAACTCCTTCTGCAATTTTAAAGCAATTAAATCTGGTAAACTTACCGAGTCAGATTTCAATTGATGAAGCTTGGAGAATTTTTTCAGATGCACTGCGAATATTTTGTTGCCGGTCAATGTTCATCTTGCCGTGGATTGCCACTGCCTTATGCGCAGCAATTGGCGAACAAGCAACAAAAACTACTTCAGCAATTAGCAGGAACCCTCGACTTAGCCGATGTACAGATTTTACCGCCATTTGCCAGCGCAGAAGAAGGCTTTCGCAACAAAGCGAAAATGGTGGTGCAGGGCACTGCCGATGAGCCGATCTTAGGCATTATCGAAAACAACCAAGCGGTCGATTTAACCCGATGCAATTTGTATCCCGCGTCGTTTCAAGAGGCATTTGCTCACATCCGAAATTTTATACGTCAAGCCAAGTTGCAACCCTATGATGTGGAAAGTCGTAAAGGGGAGTTGAAATATGTGCTGCTCACCTCTAATAGCAGTGGGTGGTTGTTACGCTTTGTGTTGCGTTCACAAAATCATCTCGCGGCCATCAAAAAATATTTGGCACAGTGGCAACAACAATGGCCACAACTTGAAGTGTGCTCAGTGAATATTCAAAGCGAACATAAAGCCATTTTGGAAGGTCCACAGGAATTTATTCTGACCGCTCAAGCAAGTTTGTGCCATCGGCTCAATGATGTGAATTTGTATGTGCAGCCTCAGAGTTTTTTCCAAACTAATTCCGATGTTGCCGCGGCATTGTACCAAACTGCGCGCAACTGGACCGCAGCACTTGATGTTCGACACGTGTGGGATTTATTTTGTGGTGTAGGTGGTTTTGCTCTGCATCTTGCAAATAAAGAGCGCACAGTGACTGGGATAGAGATTTCTGCACCTGCGATAGAATGCGCAACTCGCAGTGCTTTAGAACTTGGGGTTGCTATCGACTTTCGAGCACTGGACGCAACGGCCTTTGCACTTGGCGGTTCATCAAGCCCAGAATTACTGGTTGTAAATCCTCCCAGACGCGGTTTAGGTCATTCTTTATGTCAGCAGATTAATACGTTGCAGCCGCAGTATTTGCTGTATTCAAGTTGTAATCCCGACACCATGCTGCAAGATTTTTCTCGGTTGAACTGTTATCGACTGCAAAAAATTCAGTTATTTGACATGTTTCCGCATACCGAACACGCCGAAGTATTGGCATTGTTGATACGCGCCACTGAAGGCTAAGCAAGCAATCGGGGGGAACATTTAAAAATTTTAAAAAATTTTCACCCCTTTTTAGTTGCTGCATCGTCCAAAGCATAACCCACTTACTAAAACGTCGTTTAGGAGTTATGCCATGGACACTGTAATGTTTCCTGCTCAATCTAAAAATACAACACTGAAATCTATGCTGTTAATGCCTGCCAGTGCCATGGTGACCTTGGTGCTTTTCTACGGCATGGCGAATTTAATTCAGCAAGGGCCACTGGCTCCAGTTGCTGCGTTACCCCCAATTGACATTAGTTTGATGGATCCGCCCAAACAAAGTGAGGTGATTGAAAAAGTGAAATTGCAGCCTCCCCCAGTTGCGCAAGTGCCACCGCCACGGGCAATTTTACCTACAGATAATGGTGGGGAAGGGTTACCAAACGAGATTCAGACGGCACCGCCGGTGATTGATCTGGGCCCAACGACACAAGCTTTTGGCGGTCCTGTGGACCGAGGGGCAACGCCAATTGTGCGTATCAATCCAAAATATCCACCCGTGGCTGCTAGGGATGGTATTTCTGGCTGGGTCAAACTGAGTTTTACGATTAATGAAATGGGGCAAGTTGAAGATGTGGTTGTCATCGACGCTGAACCCAAACGGATTTTTGATAAAGAAGCAGTGCGAGCACTGAAAGGCTGGAAATATCAACCCCAAGTTGAGAATGGTGTTGCGATTAAACAAACTGGCATGCAAGTGCAATTGGATTTTAATTTAGAGAACGAGGCATAATACGTGGTGTTCATTCTTCCAATCGATAGCATTATGCTATCGATTGGATGTTGAGAAACGGACCTGTCGACGTGGCAATTTGAGAGCTCCGTCGATAATCTTTGCTGGCAGGAGCGATTATGGGATGGAAGTTGTTCGGTCGTAAAACGACCCAGGCCGCAGTCGCCAGCCAAGATTTATTGCATCAATACCGAGAAAATGCCGATCCGCAGCTCTTGGCTGAGTTATTTCGTCGCTATGCCGATGCGCTCTATCACTTTTTAGTTCGGCAAAGTGATGCCGAGTTAGCGCAAGATATCAGCCAACAATGTTGGCTCAATTTGATGCAATATGCCCAAAGTTACCAAGGACAAAGTAGCGTGAAGACTTGGTTATTTGCAATTGGCCGAAACTTGCTGATTGATGAATTTAGATGGCAACAACGCTGGCAGAGCAGTGATGAGCTCGAGTTGTTGATTGATCCAAAGCCATCGGCACAATTTTTAGTGCAGCAAGCGCAGGATCTGCAGCTGTTTAGTCAGGCAATTGCACGGCTACCCTTGATGCAACGGGAGGCATTGATGCTGCAATTGGAAGAATTCTCAATTGAACAAATTAGCGAAATTACCCAGTCAAATCCTGAGACCGTGAAAACGCGCTTGCGTTATGCCCGGCAGAATCTGAAACATTTATTGGAGCATGTTGATGTCATCGCTTAAAAACTCAGGTCAGCCACCAATAAATGAGTCGAAACCGACCGAAGAAAATGCATTATTTGAGCAGCAGCTCAAGCAATGGTACGCCGAAAGTAAAGCCAGCCAGCCCATGCCTGAAGCGATGAAGCAGCAATTCAGCGCCCAGCATCCTCCCCACAACGTTGTCGATTTGGCAAAATGGCGCAGGCGTACAACGGAGTGGTTGGCCCTCGCTGCCTGTGCTTTGTTGATCATTTTCTGGCAAAAACCTGAGTTAGTGTTGTACAAGATTGACCAAGTTCAGCAACAAGAACGATTGATTGTGGTGCATTATCTTGATGCAGAAAATAATGAACCCCGCAGTCAACTTGCCGACAATAATGCGAAACGGCAACAGCTCTATCAGCAGGCCTATCAAGATTATTTAAACAGTAACCAAATGACTGCGGCGCAACATGAACAAGTCTTTTTTCGGGAGAATATTGCTTCGGGTTGGCAGCTCACTGGCTGCGATCCTTTAGTGGTGCAAATTAACCGTGATTTGTTGGAACGATTACAGCAACAGCAGCCTTTGGCCTGGCCACAATTAGAACAAAGTCAGTTTGTGCGGTTGAAGTTTGGCGAACAAGGTCAGATCATGGCGATTACACAAAGTTCGGTCGCGCCCAATTGTACGGCCATCTAGGCTTGCATTTTCTGGACTGAGTCAGCACACTGCGCGCTCTTTATTGGCTGTGGTGAGGTGACGCGTTGGAACCTGTCGATTTACCTTATTTAAGGCATTATCCTGATGCTATTTTGCAGCAGGTCAGGCAGCTTTTACAGCAACAACGGCTTGGGGCGACGTTAAAACGCCGCTATCCAGAATTTTCGCATGATATCCAAACGGATGCGGCGCTCTACAATTTTTGCCAAGCACTTAAACAACAATACATGCGAAGTGCAGGGCCAATTTCGAAGGTCGCATATGATGGTAAAATTCATATCATCGACAATGCCCTCGGTACCCATCGGCAAGTCAGTCGGATCCAAGGCAATAAGCTGAAAAGTAAAAATGAAATTCGCGTTGCTAGCCTGTTAAAACAATTGCCGTTGCCTATACTTCGGATGGTTGTTGTGCATGAATTAGCCCATTTGAAGGAAAAAGATCACAACAAAGCGTTTTATCAATTGTGTCAGCATATGGAACCCCAGTATCATCAACTGGAACTCGACTTACGATTATTCCTAACCTGGCGCGACAGTAATGAGGAAGATGCCGATGTCTAACCCTGTGAACGTATTTGTTTATGGTTTATTGATGTTTCCAGAGATTGTCACCGCAATTACTGGTCAGCAATTTAAGACAGTTGCCGCGTTATTACCGCATCATCGTCGTTGTGGCTTAAGTCAAAGTCCAGGCAATACCCCAATCCCTGTGTTGGTTGAAGATCAGCATCAAGAATTAACGGGTTTGTTATTGGTGGATGTCGATGCTATTTCAATGGCCAAATTGGATTTCTTTGAAGAGCTCGATTCAGGCCTTTATGTGAAAAAGTCGGTGCGAGTTCAGGCCAATGGCCAATGGTTTGATGCAATTTGTTATGCGGCTGGTCCCGCGTTACTGCCTTATGTGAGTGGCGACTGGACACCTGAGCGCGTGAATGAACAACAAAAAGCATATTTTATTCAGACAGTCATCCCAGAGATGCTCCGGGCGATGGACGCGCAATCAACCCAAGCTTGATGCGTTAAATCGCGAGTGATTTAGCAGGCCTTTGCTGCAACGCCGGAACTGCTGGGAAACCAGGATTTTTGACATGCTAAAATTTAGCTGGCTTGCCGCCTTTTCTTTATTTGCAAGCAGTGTAACCTTCGCCGTTGCAGCCACTCCTCTTGCGCAATTTACTGACGAGTTTCACCAAGAGTTTTTGCAAAAAATGCAAAAATCCAAAATTCCAGGTGGCGTTTATGTCATTGTGCAGGGCGATAAAATTGTACGGATCGGCACCTATGGCGTGCGTTCGGTCGATTCCAAAGCCAAAGTAGACGCCAATACAATTTTCCGACTCGCTTCAGTATCGAAAACATTTGCTGGCGGCCTGGCGACCCAAATTCAACATGAAGGACGATTTCGTTGGGACGATCGGGTCACTAAATATGTGCCCGGGTTTTCTTTTCGCAGCACCGCGATGACCAACCAGCTCAAAATTGAGCATTTGATTGCCCAGAATGCTGGTGTGAGTTCGAATGCCTTCGATGATTTAATTGAAACCAATAAAACCCCCGCACAAATTTTACCCAAATTTCGGGAAATTAATCCGCGTTGCCAACCCGGCAAATGTTATGGCTACCAAAATGTGTTGTTCAGTATGATTGAATCGGTGTTGCTTAAAACCACCGGCATGACTTATGAGCGCTTATTAGAACAACGTATTTTTAAGCCTTTGCAAATGCATACCGCATCTGTCGGATATTCGGCATTTCTGGCCAATAAAAACCGGGCGATGCCACACATCAGCACCAAGCGAGGGTGGGCAGAAACCAAGGTTCTTCCTTCGTACTATCGCGTGAATCCAGCTGCAGGGGTGAATGCCAGCGCCATGGATATGGGCAAATGGCTGATTGCTCGTCTTGGACATCGGCCTGCAGTGTTTACACCGGCCATGCTGAATGATATGCACCGCCCAAGGATTGAAACTGCGGAGAATTTACAAGGGCGTACCTATGGCGCCTATGTGCGTGAGGCAGAGTACAGTCTAGGTTTACGTGTCTATCAATTTGGCCAACATCAGCTCTACCATCATGGCGGTTTGGTGCGTGGTTATCGAACTGATTTATCCTATTCCGTCGAAAAAGATTTAGGCATTGTCGTTTTGGTGAATGCCCAAAGTAACGTGGTTGCCGAGCTTGCCAGTTTCTTTTGGTCGCGCATGCTGAATGTTCCTGCAGAAACACCGCCTCCGGTGAAGAAGAAAACCAGCAAAAAGAAAAAAGTCGTGAAAAAACCTGTGAAACGGACGAATTGATCGCATTTTACAAACGTTCAACAGCAATGCTGAGCAGCAACACTCAGCAGCCATCAGAGCATCCCCAACGCCAAGTTAAATACTTGGCGTTGTTTTTTGATAAAGATCCAGATAGAAATCCAGCGTGAGCGTCGGTAATTGCTGGCATAGTTCTGTGCGCATTTGCGAGGTTAAGCGATAACTCAGCGGGATCATATCCATTAATAACGTGAGTGTTGCGGCATCTGGCGCTTGCCATTGCCATTGTAAACGCTGCCGATGACAGTGTTGCAATCCAGACTCTTCAATCACCGCATCACTATGAAGTCTGACTTCCGAGTAGGCTTTGGCTTTTAATTCATAGAGATGGTGCGGGGCAGGGGTGACAGTGAGAAGCAAGCCATCCACTTTGAGTACCCGTGCCAATTCTGCTGACAATGACGGTGCATAAATCCTTAAGATGGCATCAACACTGGCATCTTGATAAGGAAGTTGGTAACTACTCGCGACACAGCATTGCACCGAGGGGTATTTTTTAGCGGCGTAACGGACTGCAACTTTGGAAATATCTAGGCCATAGACATTGGCACTTAGATGACTCAGTTGCTGTGTGTACCAACCTTCACCACAGCCAATATCTAAGATGACCGCATCTTTGGCTAGTTTTTCTGAAAACAGCTGCAAAATCTTGCTTGCCAGCGGTTGATAATGCCCAGCTTCTAAAAATTGCCGCCTAGCCTGCATCATTGCTAGGTTATCACCGGGCTCACGGGATTTTTTGTGCTGCACGGGCAATAAATTGACATACCCTTCTTTGGCACAGTCAAACTGATGGCGATTGCTGCAACGATAGCTGGCAGCATTCGAGGTTGCGGTTGTGTTCGGTTCGAAAACCAAGGGCAACTGGCACAAGGGACATTGATACATAGCGTAATGGGCATTCACTTCTGGATATGGCCATGCAGTATAACAAAACGGACAGATCCCCGCGAACGTCAATCAGTCATCAAACTGAAGCAATTCGTCATGAACAACGCCAAGGTTGGTTAATTGCGTTGCAGCAAATCCCATTTGTTGCCATACAAATCTTGGAATACCACTACTGTGGCATAACTTTCTTGTCGTGGCGTTTCTAAAAACTCCACACCTGCCGCCAGCATCCGTTGATAATCACCCCAAAAATCGTCTGTGGTTAAAAACAGCCAAACACGGTCAGCACCCTGTTGGCCGATGGATTGGCTTTGTTGTTTATTTTTGGCTTTGGCCAATAAAATCGCGGAACCTGAGTCACCGCTGGGTTTGACAACCACCCAGCGTTTGTCGCCCATCGGAGTATCTTCGATTAATTCAAACCCCAGTTTGTGTTGATAAAAGGCGATTGCTTCCTCGTAATCGCGCACAATTAACGACACCAAAGATAAATGCTGTGCCATTTGTTTTCCTTATAAAAATGGGTTTTCTTTAAATTAAACCTAAATCAATGGCTTTTAATACGGCTTTGGTGCGATCGCGCACCCCGAGTTTTGCCAAAATCGTAGAGACTTGGTTTTTAACAGTTCCTTCAGATTTAAAGACTGCATCAGCGATTTCGCGGTTGCTAAATCCTGCCGCCATCAAACGCATCACCTCCAGTTCTTTCGCTGACAAAGACTCACAAACGGGTATTGCATTGTTTTCGGTGGCTGCGCCTGAAGCCGCGGCGGGCTGTAAAAATGCCTGTAAAATTCGCTCAGTAATCGCGGGTTGATGTAAACGCGCGCCACTGGCGATTTGTTCGATGGCATTGACTAAAGTAGGCAATGCCACATCTTTTAATAAATAACCATTTGCCCCAGCCTGCATGGCCTGGAGCACTTGTTGGTTATCATCAAAGGTCGTTAAAAATAGCACCGGCGTTTTAAATTCTGCCTGTCTGAGTAATTTTAAGGCTTCGATACCATTGACTTGCGGCATCTGAATATCCATCAACACGACATCGATTTGGTGGTTTTTCACTAAATTGACGATGTCGGCACCATTCGCAGCTTCTGCCACGACCTGTAGCTCTGGTGCCAAACTGAGCAAACTAATAATCCCTTGACGAACGATCGTTTGATCGTCAATCACTAAAATGCGGTGAGGCTGAGTCATAGTGTTGCCATTCCCCCTGATCCGATATAAGGGAGTTCAATGTCTATCTGCAGCGAAAGTTGCGAGGCATTTTTAGCATGAGCTTGCGCTGACAGATAAAGTTTGCCCCCCGCTTGTTCAATCCGCTCTCGCATTCCGGTGAGGCCATTGCCTTCAACCAATGGCCAAGTGGCAAGTACGCCATCATCAGAATAGCGATAACAGACGGAAGCTTGATGCTGCCAAACGCTGACTTCTGCACTAGTGGCTTGTCCATGTCGTGCGCTATTGGTGACCGCTTCTTGCGTGACTTTGGCTAACAAAGTCGTGCTGACTGGATCAAGTGCTAGATCTGTTGCTATGCGGGATTGCAAGCTGAGTTGTGGAAAATTACTGGCAAGGATCCGACATTGCTCCGCCAAATTCGGCAACATGGGTTGGCGTAATTGCGATACGGCATGACGAATTTCGTGCAACAGTTGTTTTGCCAGCTGATGACAATGTGCCAGTTGCGGTTTTTGTGGATCTGCGGCTTGGTATTCAGCCACTTGCAGCTGGATGACCAATGCCGTTAAGTGGTGACCTAAGCTATCGTGCAGATCTCTTGAAATACGTAAACGTTCATCATCCGCTGCTTGTAGGCTGAGTCGACTCTGAGCTGCAATCAGCTGTTCGTGCGTCAGCGCCAATGCTTGTCGTGCTAAAGACTCAGACCTGGCCTTGCTCATGGCAAAGATGGCAAAAAACTGGAAGGTGCCACAGACCACTAACATCAGCAAGCTGTTGATATTGCTCCCTTCAACCAGCATCATCAATGCGAAAGGGAACAGTGCCGGGATGATACTCCAATAGACCCAACGCTCAGACAGATACCAAGGCAATAAGGCGACCCAAAGTACCGCGAGGCCTGGCGTAAAGCCATTGGGCACAATGATTTCATTGAGAGCGATGGTCAGCCACATCAGACCTAAGCGCAGATAATTACTGCGATTGTGCTCACCTGATTGGGCTTGTAAAAAACAAACGATAAACCAAAGCAAACTCAGCGTCACCACAGCGGTTGCAAGGGTGAATGCACCGTGGGAAAAACTGCTGGCGCGGATCTGCACAGCACTAAACGCCAACCAAGTAATGATGGCAGCCCAATTTTCTTTATCAAACCAGCGTGGTTGATAGGGGCGTGCGCTGCTCATAACAATCCCTGTATTTTCAATTCGTTTCTCAATCATATCGCGAGTATCTAGCCAATTAGTATCGCCAATCCGGGGAGTAACAGCAATAGGCCGAAAGTCATGTTTGCCTTCTCTAAAAATCGTGACTTCTGGCACTTCGACGCTCATGACTCACACGGCACAATGAGCCCCAGTGAAGCCAAACTTGCTCAGGAGAGTCGAAAATGCACACTATTCACCAAACTTTATTAATGGTTCATATCATTTGTGGCGCGATTTTATTATTTCTATTTTGGGTGCCGATGGTGGCGAAAAAAGGCAGCCCTCTGCATATCAAATCAGGCCAATATTTTGAATGGCTGATGTATTTTGTCACAGTGCCAGGTTTTTTGATGAGTTTGCTGGTGCTTTGGGATCCCATTGCGGCCCGGGGCGTGGATCTTGAATCAATCAAAAATCTTGAGCGGTTTTTGCAGATGAATCGAGCATTCGCTTTTTTCTTGTTGGTGTTGAGTCTGTTAGGGTTTGTACAACTGCGGCACGCCATTCTGGTCCTGCGAGATGGTCCTGCTCGTACAGAAGTTCGTAAGCCTGTGCACTATATTCCGGTGCTTGCCTTGTTGCTCGGCGGTATCGCTCTACTGCCATTGGGTTTAACTTTCAATATTCCGCTGTTTACGATTTTTGCCGTGATTTCGACCTTAGCAGCGCTCAGAACGATTAAGTTTTTAGTTGCAAAAACGGTCGACCGTGGGGCAATTTTACGTGAACACATTGGCAATATGATTGCTTGTGGCATCGCGATTTATACGGCATTCAGCGCTTTTGGTGGTCGTCGCTTGTTCGATTTAAGTTGGCAATGGGAGCTGGTCACTTGGATTGCTCCCGGTGTTATCGGCACAATTGCGGTCATTTATTACAACCGCAAATACACTGCAAAAATGCGCAAGCCTCAGACCGTTCGTCCGGCATCAGAGGCGGCATAATCAACCAATGAAGGTGATAGCATCTAAAACATGTTGAATTTAGACGATGGCATTGCACTTTGATATACTGGCTCTTCAGCAATTGGAGAGCCTTTGATGTCAGAGCAAGATTTAGAGTTGTGGAGTCTGGATGAGTTGTGCGAGCACGCATTCAGTATTTTTGAAGAGTTAGCTGAAGAGAATTTATCCTCTAGTGATTACCAATTGTATCAACAGCTTGCTGAAACCCGCGCTTATGTTGACTTGGTTCCGCCAAACGATGATTGGGTGGACTTGATCCAAGCCGAGCTAGAACCAGAACTGCACTTCGAAGCGCACATTGGCATTGCCGGGGATGAAACTCAACCTGATGTGGTGCTTGCTAGAATTTTATTGAGCCGGGAAAAACATGATGCGCTCTGTCATGCCCAATGGCGTGGGCAATAGTTGCGTGGTAATACATAGTTGCGCGTTAAAAAGTTACGCGGTCAATAATCACGTAAACCATAATCACGTAAACCATAATCGCGTAAACCATAGTGGCGTAGGCAATCATAGATTGAGTCGATGAGCAGTTATCAAATCATTCGCAAGTCCGAGCAATTAACCACGGTTTGGGCTGGCGGGACCACCATTCAGTTGGCGATCCAGCCTACAGATGCAAGCCTTGCTGCGCGCAATTTCGCTTGGCGTTTGAGTACAGCCACAGTCACGCAAGCGGGGGAGTTTTCTCAGTTTCGTGGTTACGGCCGTTGGTTAGGGCTGCGCCAAGGCGCGGGCCTCAATCTCACAGTCGGCCAGCAGCAAATGCAACTCAAAGCGCCACAGCATATGCTTTGGTTTAGTGGCGATGCCAAAACTTCTGCCGAGTTGATTGCTGGAGATGTGGTTGATATTAATCTTATTTTGTCAGCTGGTTGGCAAGGCGGAATGCAAGCAGTTGCGCTACCATCAAATCAATCTTTAGTACTCAGTGTTCCCGACATCGCCCACGAATTTCTGCTGTATGTCGATAAGGGGCAGCTCTGGTTGACCATTTCTGAGCAAATCATCATGCTAGATACCGGCGATGTACTTCGTTGTTCATGCACTTTCGCTGCAGAAGATATTAGCAAAGCGCCCCTCATCACTATCACTGCGCAAACTCAGCCGAGTTCAGCGGTTGTTGCTTGGGTTGCCCCTGAGCCTAAGGCTATGTAAGCATCGGCAGCAAACATTTGGCTTGAAACAAAAAGCGCGAAATAGAGATAGCGCAAGAGAGAGCGATATCCGCTTCGATTATTCACCGACTTCCTGCTGCACTGTCCACCGCACTTGATTCCCCAGTAATGGCGCCATTTCCGTCAGCGCCTCTTGCATCTCATCCGCTAAGGTATAAGGCGGATTAATCACCCACATGCCAGAACCGGTCATGCCGAAGCCATCGCTGTCAGGCATCGGGCTCATTTCGATACGCAGCTGATTGCGTAAACCGGTATCAACCAGCGCTTGTAATACTGCTTCAATACTGGCGCGTTCGATGATCGGATACCAAATCGCGTAAGTTGCCTGCGGAAAGCGTTGATGAGCCTGCTGCAGTCCTTTGATCAAGTCTTGGTACTCAGTTTTGAGTTCGTAAGGTGGATCGATAAGCACTAAACCGCGTTTATGCAGCGGCGGTAGCATGGCGCGGATCCCGGCATATGCATCCATTTTTTCGATACGACAATGGCGACGACCCTGAAATTGCGCGGCTAAAAGCGGATAATCAGTTGGATGTAATTCAGTGGCCTGAATACTGTCATCGCTTCGCAATAAAGTTTTTGCAATCAAAGGCGAGCCCGGATAGAACTGCAGTTGTCCTGTTGGGTTGAGTTGTCGCACCAGCTCAATGTAGCTTCTTAAGCTGAGGTTTTGTGCTTGATAACCCCAAAGTTTGCCAATTCCACCTTCATATTCCGCAGTTTTTTGCGCATGGTCACTGTGTAAGCTGTAAAAACCAGCACCTGCATGGGTATCGTGGTAGCAAAATGGCTTCGGTTTTTTCTTCAAATATTCCAAGATAGCCACTTCAACAAGGTGCTTCAGAACATCGGCGTGATTGCCGGCATGATAACTATGGCGATAACTCAACATGGCTACAGATCCAAACGGGGTAATGGGCGCAAGCTTACTGCGGATTTTGACAAACTCAAGTGCAATCTTCGCCCGCAGCGATTTTTGCGCTAAACTAGCAGTCTTTTAGCGCTTCTCTGTGTACAACTGACTGTCAAGGATCCACCGTGGCTTATCCGGCAAAACCCAAACATCCATCTCGTCACCCATCAGCTCCCCAAAAAGTAAATGGGCGTCATGAAGATGCTCGCTCGCGTAAAACTGATGGCGGTTTGACTCGCAGTGATCATCATTCTGAACGTCAGCAACCGCGTAAATCCCGCGAAGAGCGGACAGAGAGTTCGCGCGATTTGTTGCAAAAGCCTTGGAAATCAACGCGGAATAAGCCAGCAGCCGTCAGTGCGCATAGTGACAAGGCACAAGGGCAAAAAGCGATTTCGCCAAATTTGCTTAAGCAACAAGAGCTGCAAGAAAGCCGAGTTCATGGTGAAAATGCTTGCCGAGTTTGCTTTACCGAACGGCCAGATGCCATTGTGAAGATGTATCTGCAGCCGGATTATGCGCCACGCTTTGCCGATGTCATGAAATATCTAGCGGCTCATAAAAAGGCCTATCATTTAGTGGATGCCGACGAGCTGGAAAAAATCGCCGGCAGTCAGCATCACGGTGGCGTCGTGTTCGTGGTGAAAAAACGGGAAACGACCAGTATTGCCAGCTACTTAACGTTAAATCGCAAACTGAAGCAAGATTGTTTGTTAGCCCTGGACGGCGTTGGTAATCCGCATAATTTAGGCGCAATTGCTCGCAGTTGCGCGCATTTTGGCGTTTCCGGCATTCTGATGACAGATCCAGACTTGTTACAATCCGGTGCTGCCGCCCGAACTGCAGAGGGTGGATTGGAGTTCATCCAGGGATTGTCTTGTGAGAACTTGCCTTTGGCTTTGCAGTTATGTAAACAGGCAGGCTACACCTTAATCACCACTTCAAGTCATGCCAAAACTTCGTTGTATCAAACAAAACTGCCGGCCAAAGTGGTGATTGTGTTTGGCGAAGAAATGGACGGGGTCTCGAAAGAAGTTGCAAATAACGCCGAATTGGCGATTCAAATTCCGGGGACAGGTAAGGTTGAATCACTCAATGTGAGTGTTGCGGCATCGTTAATTTTAGGCGAGTGGTATCGTCAACAAAATTAACTGCTTAGCGAATTTTAGCCGGTACGAGCAAAACTTTGCCAAAACCCCCAGCTTTTGGTGGCATCCTCACTTTTCCTTGCTATAACTTTGATAACGGCTGTTTCAGATACAAACAGCCCGTTGCAATAAGACTCGTATGAGAATGACTGAGGGCATCAAATGCCCCAGCTTTTAGGTATTTTCACAGCTGGAGTTGCTATGTTAGACCAAACCGGATTATTACTGCTGATTAAATCATTTAAAGACAACGAGATCGATAGTGACCAATTTTATCGGCAACTCACTGAAACCATTACCATCACTTTAAAGTGTTCAAGAGCAAGCTTATGGTTATACTCAGATTCATTGCTGCAAGAGATTGTAGCTGTGGATTTGTATGACTCCAATCGGAATGAGCATTATCAAGGGATCGCTCTGCATGAAGATGATTTTGCGCCTTACTTTGAAGCCATGCGCAATGAAGGCGGCATCAATGCGCCAAACGCAGCAGAACATCCAGCCACTTCATGTTTTAATGAACTGTATTTTGAACCGAATGATATCTATTCCTTGCTGGATGTTGGCATCCGCTACAATGGCCAGTTGGTTGGGGTATTCTGCTGCGAACATGTTGGCGATGTGATGGTCTGGGATGCTCAACAAATTGCTTACTTGGAACAAGCAGGTAAGCTCATCACATTCGCATTAAAACCATTGCTCGCGCAAAAATTTTCCGCGCTATTCCTCTAATATCAGCGAAACAGCTATAACCCTCAGTATGGTATCGCTGTTTTCTTTGCTCAATCAACGCAGTTTGTTCGTAAGCAGCGCTAGATGATAGATGCATTGGCTATTCCACATGTATTTCATCGCAGCCTGAACTTGGTTTCGTCGTGTTTGCTAAATGGAAATCGAGCTTTGCTTGCAGTCATTCTGAGACTCAGTAAAATCCGCAGCAGCACAACTGATGGAGATATCGATGAACGCTATTAGTCAACACTTCACACTGCGCGAAAAGGTGCAAACGCTGGTGGAACACCCGATGTTTAATCGGGTGATTTTAACGCTGATTTTATTGAATGCTGTGTTACTTGGCATGGAAACCTCGGCCAATTTGATGGCGCAATATGGCGCAACTTTATTATTGCTCGATAAGATTTTCCTCGGGATTTTTGTTTTTGAATTGCTCATGAGACTTTTTGTCTATCGGTTGGCGTTTTTTAAAGATCCTTGGAGTGTATTTGATTTTGTCGTGGTGGCTATTGCGCTCATTCCAGCTTCAGGGCCATTGGCTGTGCTCCGGTCGTTGCGGGTGCTGCGGGTGCTGCGGGTGTTGTCGATGGTGCCATCAATGCGACGCGTGGTTTCAGCGCTGTTGGGATCATTGCCAGGGTTATCATCCATCGCACTGGTGTTAATTCTTATCTATTATGTGTTTGCGGTTATGGCCACGAAGATTTTCGGGGCGGCATTTCCTGAGTGGTTCGGCAGTATTGGTGCATCCTTCTATACCTTGTTCCAAGTAATGACCTTAGAAAGCTGGTCGATGGGCATCTCGCGTCCAGTGATGGAGCAATTCCCTTATGCTTGGTTGTTTTTTGTGCCATTTATTTTGGTGGCAACCTTTACCATGTTAAATTTATTTATTGCCATCATTGTGAATACTATGCAGACGTTTTCGGAAGAAGAACATGCGTTGCAGCGCGCGCAAGATAAGCAAGATGAAATTGCTGAACAACAATTGATGCATCACGAATTAAGAGCAATTCGTGAAGAGTTACAAAAATTACGACAAGAGATTGCAAACAAAGAATTGCCGTAAGTGATGGTTTAAGCAACTCATTCTTCTGTAAAAACGGCTGCTTCAGCAATGTTGAGCAGTCGTTTTTTTATGCCAGTTCAGCAAGCGAGCTTTCTAGGTCGAATGCAACCATTGCCATATTCTTGCTAGGCTCAGTCTAGCTGCTCAATCTTACGATTTCTTGCAGTCAATTGACATATTGATTGCACTTGTTTCGGCCACCCCTCGTTTTAAAATGATGCTTGCTGTGTTGAAGGTTACAGCGGTATTTGACGTTTTAATCTTGGTTTACATCACCGCATCATTTGCTGTTGTAAAAGTTTTTAGTTTGAAGGGAAGGGGCTCATCTGTGGCGAATCAATTGATGCCGGTTTTATTTGTTGCACATGGTGGCGGGCCTTTGCCATTACTCAACCATCCGTCACATCATCGGCATCGACAATATTTGCAAGCGATCGCCGCTGCGTTACCAAAACCGCAAGCGATTTTATTGATTACAGCGCATTGGGAATCTGTTGAGGTGGCGATGAGTGTCAAGCCAACACCCAGCATGCTGTATGATTATTCAGGTTTTCCCGCAGAATCTTACCAGTTTAAATATCAAGCGCCTGCTGCAGTTGACCTCGCGGGCCAAGTAAACCATTTACTGTTACGACATGATATTCCCTGCCGATTTGACCACGAAAGGGGCTATGATCATGGCACTTTTGTGCCACTGATGATGATGTACCCAGAAGCTAATATTCCTGTGCTGCAAATGTCGTTATTGGCATCGCTGGATGCGAGCGAGCATATTCGAGTCGGACAAGCGTTGAGTCAGCTGCGCCAGCAAGGGGTTTTGGTCGTTGGCTCAGGCATGTCTTTTCATAATTTACCCGCGCTGATGTCCGGCGATCCGCGCACACCAGAGCTCAGTGCACAATTCGATGCATGGTTAACTCAAACGATCACGAGCCCACCGAAAGAGGCCTTAGTCAAGTTAGCGGATTGGCAACAAGCGCCTGCGGCAAAGTTTGCGCATCCTCGCGCAGAACATCTACTACCCTTGCATGTCTGTGCGGGTGTTGCTGCTGAAGCAGGGGCGCCGGCGGAACTGCATTATCAAGACTGGTTGTTCGGTGGCAAGGTTTCTGGCTATCTTTGGCGGTGATGTGGGATTTTTATTACAACATCACGGGAGTTGAAGCTGAAGTTATAGACTCACTGCACCGTATGTTTTGACAGTGCGAGAAGTTTTATGTTGCGAAATCAAATCGGCGTTTGCTGTTTTTAAACGCTCACGTTGGGCACGATAACGTTTATAAAGTGTATCGACACGAGCCACATAAGTTTTGGTTTCTGGATAGGGTGGAATCCCACCATATTTGCTCACGGTTGCAGGACCGGCGTTGTAGGCTGCAGTGGCCAGTTTTAAATTGCCATCATACTTTTTCAATAGCCAAGCTAAATAGGCACTGCCGCCCATGATATTTTGGCTGGGCTGAAAGACATCCTTGACTGCCATATCTTTCGCTGTCCCAGGCATCAGTTGCATCAAGCCTTGGGCGCCACTTCTGGACACTACTTTGGGACGAAACCCTGATTCAGCGTGGATCACTGCTTGGATCAACGCTGGATCTAGTTGATGTTGGGCTGCAGCGATTTCAATCTCGGATAGATAATGACGAGGAAAAAGTGGGGTTCTATCCCAGTCAGTCGTTGAACGGACATTACAGGCAAAACAATCAAATTTCACCAAAGTAAATGGCACATCTAACGGCTGGCGGTCTGAGAATGAAATATTGCCTTTTTTATCGGTGTATTGAAACACTTTAATGTTGCCATTCGCCAAGGCTATTGCCGGTAAAGTTCCAAGGACCAATCCGACACCAGTCAACAACATGCAGCGAAGAAACTTGCCTGGTTGTTTGTCGCCTGCAACCACATTGTGCTGTAACTCATTGACCTTTAACCAATTGCCTCGCATCAAGCGCAGGCGAATTGATTGTGCAAATATGGTGGGCCAAGTAAACAACAAGCGACGCATAGTGCTCTTTCTCAAACAACAGGGACATCGAGTATAGGAAATGGTGCATGCCGATTCAAGCGTTAATTGCTTGTGAAATTTTATGCGAGATGAGCAGTGGCTTGGCTGTGGCAACGAAATGTTTTGCAAAAGAATTATGTCAGGAGGTATGCAGTCTTGTTACTATGAAGTTTTAAGAGGAACGCTTCATGACATTGCAAAAAGTAGGGCTGAATTTCCAGTTGAAATCGATGATCCATGCACAGCAACAAGCACTCACAGCCTTGTCGCACATTGCAAAGCACATTGAAGTGGGAATGACTGAAGCGCAAGCAGAACAACTTGCGTTGTCTTTATTAAAAACACTAGGCGCAGAAGATCACTGGCATCCACCGATTATTCGTTTTGGCGCAAATACCTGTAAAATTTTTAGCGAACCTTCCGATCCAACAACCACATTGCAAACCGATGACATCTATTTTATTGATCTCGGGCCAGTATTTGAGGGGCATGAAGCCGATGTGGGTGGCACTTTTACTGTGGGGAAAGCCGCTGACCATGCCCATTGTGCTGCTGCTGTTCATCAGCTATTTGAGCAAGTTGCGGCACATTGGCAACAGACCGGCTGTCATGGCGCTGCGCTTTATGCTTTTGCTGAGCAGCAAGCCCAAGCATTAGGTTATGTCTTTAACCAAGAAATTAAAGGTCATCGGGTGGGCGATTTTCCGCATAAACTGTATGCCAGTGGTCGCCTCGGCGATTATGAGGGTGAAGTCAGGGAAGGGATTTGGGTGCTGGAAGTGCAAATTCGTCATCCCGAATTACCCATCGGTGCTTTTATGGAGCAAGTGCTGTTTAATGATCCTTTGGCGGGACTGTGACGCCGCGGAATTTATTGAGGCCAATTTCTCGCAATAAAGCCTGTAATCGGCCCAATAAAGCAGTATCTTGTCGATTGAGCTGCAGCGCATTTAATAACATCTTGGCAGCCGGCACCCGTGCTTGCTCCGCTAAATATTGTTCGGCAAACCGAATATAAAATTGCTGTCTTTCGTTCATCGGCACCACTTTTTGTACAGCAAATTGGTAAACACAACCACAAAAGACGCGATGACTATTATCCAGCTGTTCGCCAAACAAACGATTGGCTTTGAATAGTATATCTTCGGCAATCTGCTTCTCGCCTAAGCTTGCCAGCAAAATTGCGGCATGACTTAATATCGGAATAGATTGCTCTTGCTCGAGCATGCCTTGAAATTTTTGCCAATAACTAAAAGCACTCGCCCGGTTATCATGCAGATGAATAAAGGCTGTTTGCAGCATTTCAATGCTCAATCGATGGTTTTCAGCTTTTTTGTCTTGGTTGACACTATCGAGCAATTGTTGAATTTGTTCGGCGATTTTTGCTTTGAGTTCGTCATCTAGACACTCGCGCATTTGTCTGAGTAAAGTTCGGATCTGCGCATTAGTCAGCTGCACATATAAATCCCCGCGTACAGCCAATCTTCTTTTTCGTTCAATAAATTCGATAGCTAAAGCTGTTTCTCCGGCTTCGACCATCACTAAATGGACCAACCGCACCATTTTGGCTGACATGGTAATGTAGGGAATTTGATGGGCGATCGCGGCTGCTTTCACATAATCATTCGCCTTAATCGCCAAATATAACTGCCATAATTCTCGACGCTCTGGGTAACGCGCTAATTCTTCGGAGGCTTCAGTCAGAAAAGCCGCACAAGCCCCCACATCGCCGCGTTCATATCGAATACGAAACAAAGCCCACAGTGCCCAACCTTGTTGTTCCGTCACAGCATTCTTTAACAGCGGGACTGCGGCTTCATATTTGTGCATTTCTAAGAATAGTTGTACTTTCAGCCGCAAAAGCACGTCATCTAAGCCTTGAGGTAATTCTTGCTGTTGAGTATGCAACAGCAGTTTTAGAGCATCGCTATAACGACGCAAACCTGCTAACGACAGAATAGGTTTTAAAAAAGGGCTGAACATCACTTGTTGTTTCAGTTCATGGTCTAATTGATTTTTATTAAATGGCCTCTCAACATAACTAAATTGATGATAAGGATATTCAATCGCGTATTGGGCGCTGGCATTATTGGCAGAGAGCAGCACCAACCGAGTTCGGTTGGGCAAAATAGCCATAGCGATTAATTGCTCGACTATTTCAGCACCATTGATCCGCTCGTTGGTTTCATCATTTAAAAAAATGACATCATAATTCGTGCTAGTTTCCCTTTGTGAGAGCTCATCAATGCTGCGCACTGAATCCAGTTTTTTGATCCCGAGGCTTAACAAAAATTGTTTGGTTAAATGCAATAGTTCGATGTCTGATTCAATGACCAGCACCTGTAGTTCAAACAGTTTGCTCAAATCAAGTTTGTACGGCTGCAAGCGTGCCTCTGTATTTACTACTCTTATCTACGAACGACGGCTTTGAGATATTTCCCAAAAATATCAAAAAAATGTCATAGGATTCATTTACTAACATTTCTAGCTTAGTTGGTGATCCGAGTTTGTGCCAGTCGCCTATTCAGACTTGCTGAACTGATTGGAACCAGATATTATTCGGATTGTTAGATTGCTAAATGTGGTTTTCAATCGATTTAATAGATTAGATGGATTCATTTTTTTCGTTATACGCAAAGTGAAAGCTTCGCTACTATGCTTTCACCGATTCAAGCTTGAGCAGCAAGCTTTAACGATTTCAGTTTTTACGATTTGGTTACTGCAGTCAGTAGCTAACTATTAACTCAACATGGAGATATACCAATGTCTATCATCAACAGCAAAATCAAGCCGTTCAACGCGCAAGCTTTCCACCAAGGTAAATTTATTTCTGTATCTGATGCTGACCTGATCGGCAAATGGTCTGTAGTTTGTTTCTACCCAGCTGACTTCACTTTCGTGTGCCCAACTGAATTAGGTGATTTAGCTGACTACTATCCGAAGTTCCAAGAAATTGGTGTTGAAGTGTACTCAGTATCAACTGACACTCACTTTACTCACAAAGCATGGCACGATGCTTCTGAAACTATCAAGAAAATCAACTACCCAATGGTTGCTGACCCAACAGGCACAATCACTCGTAACTTTGACGTGATGATTGAAGAAGAAGGTTTAGCTTTACGTGGTACTTTCGTGATCAACCCAGAAGGTATCGTTAAAGTTGCTGAAATCCACGACTTAGGTATCGGCCGTTCAGCTGCTGAATTGTTCCGTAAAGTTCAAGCAGCTCAGTATGTTGCTAACCACGATGGCGAAGTATGCCCAGCAAAATGGACTCCAGGTGAAAAGACTCTGGCGCCATCTTTAGATTTAGTGGGTAAAATCTAACTCATTGAGTGAATCAGGCGATTATTTCAACTGATCGCTATAATTGAAAACCCAGCAAATGCTGGGTTTTTTATTGGTTTGAAGTGAGGTCGTGCCATAAACACTCATGGGGTCAATCAGCACACAGGAACGCTTTTTATTTCACCAAATGATTTAAGAAATCGGCCTCGACTAACCAAATTTGTTGCGAGTGCGAATTGGCTGAATTCTGTAGATTGTGTTGCGACGATTGTTCCCGTGCATCGTGATTAACCCGTTTCTTATCGTTCTGATGGACAATCGTTTGCGGGCGGCGCGCTTTGAGATTCAATGCTAATTGACCATCCGAACCCACAGCTGCAGCACAGAGTTTGAAATTGTCGACCATAAAGCCTGTGAGTTGCTGCTCACTCAAACTAAACAGTTGGGCGGCACAATCTTGGTTTGGCTTGAGCATAAACAGCACTTTATTGGGTTGTTTGCTCAGCACTTCAACATGATGGTCACCGCCTAAGCCATAACTCCAGTTTTGCCATGAAAGATTTGGCGAGCCTAAAGTGTGGATATTGGTTTGTAGGATCAGGGTCTTGGAACGATGCTTTTGATTATAGCGCTGGGCAGTCACTCGGCTTTCTAACATCAGGATGAGCTGCGCATCTTGCTGGACACCCCCGATTAAACGATAAGATAGCTCGATGCCACTCGTCTTGTGAGCTTTGTCAGTATTGTGCTCTTTACCAGCATTATCCTCTACATCAGTATTGCCTTCTTCATCAGCCTGATACTTAGGCACTGCCAGCAATTGTTGTTGGCATGTTTTCACATTTAACAGTGCAATATCTTCAGACGTTTTTGCGTAATTCAGTTGGTAAAGTGCTGTTTCGTTTGTTTTGAGCCAACTGACATTCAGTGCACTGATCTGATCTTGCGTTATCTGAGGCAAACACTTCGCCACTATGGTTTGCTCCGCTGAAGGGCTGATAGGCTCGTCAATTGTGGTCGCGCCAATGTTTGGATTGGCTAATCGTTGCTCCTTCACTAAATACCGAATTTCTGTGGCTGTATCATCGCCATTACTGATGATGAACTGAATGTCGTTCTGTTGCCAAGCAAGATGGAGCGCAGGGGCACCATAAAAGCCGAATTTAGCAGTACTCTCGGCATCGACCAAGGTTTGAGCCGACCGCATTGGATGCAATGGCAACAAATGCAGCTGACTGGCCCAAAACTCGCCTTCCTCGTTGACAGACATCAATTTATGAGTCGTGTAAGCAAGAGATTGATTATCTGGCGCAAATGCGAGGTGCTCGGGAGCTGCTTCCGGTCGATGAATTTGGGCATAACTCGGCAGGATGACAATTTTATGGACTGCCGTGGCTTCCGAGAGTGTTTCATGCGCTTGCGCGGTTGAGAGGGCAATGATCCCAAAACTTACTAGCAGTGTATTCGTCCAATAACGTAGCAACATTTTACCAATCCTTTGTATAAAAACTTATTTTAGAGAATGGCGAAGCAGTGGTACAAACAAATCCTTTAAATTTGTTGCAAAAACTTAAAAAAATAACCTTTTATTGCCATCTAATCGATTTAATGAATTAAATAAATTTGTTTTATTCGTTTTAAAAATCAATCTGAGACTGGCATTATGAACTCAATGATTCAGCAGGGACATTTAGTCCGCAATTAATTTCAATATGTTCTAAGGAGCTCGACTATGTTAGACAACAATTTAAAAGCAGCATTACAAGGGTACTTACAGAACTTAAAAACCCAAGTGACTTTATTATTAGCAACCGACAGCAGTGAGAAAGGGCAAGAATTAAAAGCGTTGGCCGCTGATATTGCCAGTTTATCGCCGATGGTGGTGTTGAAAGACAACCAAAATCCAACTCGCGTTCCTTCGATGGTGGTGCATTCAGAAAGCAAAGGCACCAACATTACCTTCGCAGGCGTGCCGATGGGTCATGAATTTACTTCTTTGGTGTTAGCGCTGTTGCACTCAGGCGGTCACCCAATCAAAGAAGAAGCCGCTGTGCTTGAGCAAATCGCAGCATTACCAGGCCCATTGAATTTTGAAATTTATGTGTCTTTAAGCTGCCAAACTTGTCCGGAAGTCGTACAAGCATTGAACCTGATGGCGGCGGTGAATCCAACTATCACCACAACCATGATTGATGGTGCAGTGTTCCAACAAGAAGTGAGCGACCGCAACATCATGGCTGTCCCGACAGTGTTCCTGAATGGTCAGCAATTTTCGCAAGGGGGTATTTCGCTTGGCAACATTTTAAACAAAGTGGATGCTAGTGCAGCAACGCGCCAAGCGGAGGCTCTAGCGAACAAAGGAAAATTTGACGTATTAGTGATTGGTGGCGGTCCAGCGGGGGCATCTGCTGCGATTTATGCGGCCCGCAAAGGCTTGAATACCGGCGTGTTAGCAGAGCGTTTTGGTGGCCAAGTGGCTGATACTGTTGGTATCGAGAACTTCATTTCTGTGAAAGAAACTGAGGGACCAAAACTGGTGGCAAATTTAGAAGCCCATGTTCGCCACTATGAAGTCGATATCATGAATAACCAAAAAGCAGTGAAACTGACGCAAGATGACGGATTTGCGGTGGAACTGGCCAACGGTGCGACCCTCAAAGCGAAAACCTTGATTTTATCAACGGGCGCAAGATGGCGTGAAATGAACGTGCCAGGCGAGAAAGAATATCGCGGACGTGGCGTAGCATACTGCCCACACTGTGATGGCCCTTTGTTCAAAGGCAAACGTGTTGCCGTCATTGGGGGTGGCAACTCAGGGATTGAAGCAGCCATTGACTTAGCGGGCATTGTTGAGCATGTCACTGTGCTTGAGTTCGACTCTAAACTGCGTGCTGATGCGGTGTTGGTGAAAAAAGCACACTCGATGGGCAACATTGAAATCATCATGAACGCGCAAAGTACCGAAGTGCTGGGCGATGGTAAAAAGGTCACTGGGATTAACTATACCGACCGAGTGACAGGTGAAGCGAAGCACGTAGCGCTCGCCGGGATTTTCGTCCAAATTGGTTTAGTGCCAAATACCGAGTGGTTGCGCGGCACTGTGGAATTGACCAATCGCGGTGAGATTATTGTCGATAGCCATGGCCAAACTTCGCTCAAAGGCGTATTTGCTGCGGGCGATGCCACCAATACGCCGTTTAAACAAATCATTATTGCGATGGGATCTGGCGCGACAGCTTCGCTGGGTGCATTCGATTACTTAATCCGTAACTCGTAATCAATTCGTTTTAGTACCTTTGGCCAAGAGCTTTGTCTTGGCCGCTTTCTACTCTGGTCAATTTTGCAGTAAATTTGTCAGTGTCAATGAAAGCGAAACAGCTGCAATTGCAGCTGTTTTTTTTGTGCTTGTGGCTAATTTACGCTGCCTTCGCAGCGCGAAGACTGGCAATCCAGTTACTTAGAATGGCGAGCTTTGAGCACGTCAATCACATCGTTCAAGGCTAAATCTTGGCTTCTGAGCAATACCAGCAAATGGAAGATTAAATCTGCAGCTTCGTTTTTCAGCTCCTCTTTATCTCCCGCCATTGCAGCTAATGCCGATTCCACGCCTTCTTCCCCGACTTTTTGCGCAATTCGCTTCACTCCACGCGCGAATAATGACGCGGTGTAGCTACTTTTAGGATCTGCACCTTGGCGGGATGCAATGACGTGCTCTAAATCGGTTAAAAAACTCAACGCTGGGCTGTTGTGAGCGTCATCATGCCAACAGGTTTCAGTCCCAACATGGCAGGTCGGCCCTTCAGGGAATGCCATCAATAAAATGCTGTCAAGATCGCAGTCTGCAACCATGCTTTTTAAAGTCAAGAAATGGCCAGAGCTTTCTCCTTTGGTCCAGAGACGCTGTTTGCTGCGGCTGTAAAAAGTCACCTGATTTGAGGCTAAGGTATGGCGTAATGCTTGGGCATTGGCATAACCCTGCATCAACACTTTGCCTGAAATTGCATGTTGCACAATGACCGGTAATAAACCATTGTCTGGCCATTTCAAGGCATCAATATCATCATTATTCAAGATGTTCATGGTCTAATTTCCACTGCTTGCGCAATTAAATATTGCTTTAATTCACCGATGTTGATGATGCCTTTGTGGAATACGCTGGCGGCTAATGCGCCATCGACATCGGCTTGACGAAATACATCTAAAAAGTGCTCACGCGCTCCTGCACCGCCAGAAGCAATGAGCGGCACCCGACAGCTGTTGCGAACTGCGAGCAGTTGTTCGAGGTCATACCCTTGTCGCACACCATCTTGATTCATGCAATTTAGCACTATTTCGCCGGCACCACGTTGTTGCACTTCTTCCACCCAATCGAGGGTTAACCAGCGGGTTTTTTGGGTCCGGCTTTCATCACCAGTGAATTGAAAGACTTGATATTGCTGACTTTCTTTGTCAAAAAAGCTATCAATCCCGACGACCACACATTGCTGACCAAAAGCGCGCGTTAATTCACTGATCAGCTCAGGCCGTTGCAGGGCGGGGCTGTTCACAGAAATTTTATCAGCGCCTAGCGCTAAAATATTGGCTGCGTCTTCGACTGATTTAATGCCACCCGCCACACAAAATGGAATATCAATGACATCTGCAATACGACGCACCCAGCTTTTGTCCACGACGCGGCCATCCGCGGAGGCGGTGATATCATAAAACACTAACTCGTCTGCACCTTCTTCGGCGTAGCGCTGCGCGAGCGGCACAATATCGCCAATAATTTCATGATTACGAAACTGCACGCCTTTGACGACCATGCCATCGCGCACATCTAAACAAGGAATTATCCGTTTTGCCAGCATGCGATAGCCTCCTCGATTGAAAATTTGCCTTCGAGTAATGCTCTGCCCAAGATCACTCCTTTCACACCACTGCCTTTTAAACTGTCAATATGGCTCAGGTTGCCAACGCCACCACTGGCTTGCCAGTGGATTGTGGGGTATTTTGCTGCGAGTTCGCGATACAGCTCGACATTTGGTCCCTGCAAAGTGCCATCACGGCTGATGTCGGTACAGAGCACATGTTTGGCACCCGCGGCTATCATGCCTTGGTCGTCGCCTTGACCGTCCAGAATTTGTTCGAGGGTAATATTCGAAGCGGCAATCCAACCATGGCTTGGTAAGGTTTTTTGCCCTTGCGCATTGATAGCTACATCCAAGGCCAGCACAATTCGATCGCCGCCATAAGTTTGCAGCCATTGTTGCACTAATTGAGGTTCGCGGATTGCTAAACTACCAATAACAACTCGACTGGCACCGGCGCTGAGAAAATCAATGACATCTTGTTCGGTGCGCACACCACCACCCACTTGCACGGGCAGCGGACTATTGGCCATTAACTCTTTCAGTAAGCCGAGTTGCCGTTTGCTGGCATCCTTCGCGCCACTTAAATCCACTAAATGCAATACGCCAGCTCCGGCACTAGCATAGAGATCACGCAGTTCAAAAGGAGTCTGCGTATATCGCGTCGTTTGCTCGTAGCTACCTTGGTACAGTCTAACGGTTTGGCCGTCAATTAAATCGATTGCTGGAATAATCACTTACGTTGTTCCTTGCTCTACATCCTGTGATGTTGTGCCTGTAATGTCTTGCCTGTGATGTTCTGCCATAGGTTTTTGGCTTTGATTTTTACGAGTTTTTATTCGCCTTGAGACTGAATGAACCTGCGCCAATCAACTCGCTGCCATCAAACCAACCTAATCAACCCACAGGGCTTCAGGGCTTGCAGTTAAAAAGTTTGACAGCAGTTGTTGTCCAACTTTACTCGAACGCTCTGGATGAAATTGCATGCCAATATAGTTGGCTTTGCCGATGATCGCCGAAAATTCACTGCCATACTCGCAAGAGGCGAGGGTGTAAATTGAAGGTTTAACGGCAAAACTATGCACAAAATAAACATAATCGCTGTCGTTAAGCCCCGCTAAAATCGCATGTTCACGTTGCTTTTTCAGCGTGTTCCAGCCCATGTGCGGGAGACGGAGTCCGTTGCTTGCAAGCGGTTCAACTTGACCTGGGATCACTCCTAAGCAAGGCACAGCACTGTCATGTTGGCCGGCGCCTTCGATACTAGGATTTTCGACACTGAGCTCTGTTAGTAGCTGCATTCCCAAACAAATGCCTAATGTAGGTTGGGTCAGCTGCTGTAAAGTGGTCAGCAGCCCTTTTTGTTGGATGTTTGCCATGGCTTGCACAGCAGTACCAACCCCAGGGATCACTACTTTTTCGCCAGCGCGGATCGTCTCAATATCAGCGCTGATACTGACATTGGCGCCCAAGCGTTCAAAGGCACAAAATACCGAAGTGATATTGGCGCAACCGGTATCCACAATCACCACAGTGGGTTGCTTGGCAACCTGCTGATTTGAGGAAGAATTACTGCTCATTACAACACACCTTTTGAGCTCGGTAAGCTAGTGCCTGAGACTAAAATCGCTTGGCCTAAAGCTCGGCCGAATACTTTGAATAGCCCCTCAACCATGTGGTGTTTGTTACCTGGACTCACCGTTAAATGCAAAGTCATCAACATCGTGTCACTGAGACTACGGAAGAAGTGCTCAACCATTTCTAGATTTAATTCACCGACTTTGCCCTCGCCAAGTTCAGCAGAGAATCGCAATAACGGCCGACCTGATAAATCGAGCACTGCCTCTGCGCGGCATTCATCCATCGGTAGGACAAAACCAAAGCGATTGATGCCTCTTTTATCGCCAATGGCTTGACGCAAGGCTTGGCCCAGTGCCAAAGCAACGTCTTCCACACTATGGTGATCATCAATATGCAAATCGCCAGCACAGGAAAGCTGCAGCGAAAAACCGCCATGGGTGGCGATCTGATCGAGCATATGGTCAAAAAAGCCAATACCAGTGCTAATTTGATTGCCGCCTTTGCGGTCTAAATCAACGCTGACTTGAATATCGGTTTCGCGTGTCGTGCGCTTCACCGTTGCTTTGCGGCCTTTTGACAACAACTGCTCAGTGATCTGCGCCCAGCCTAAGGTGGCGCGATCATAACGAAAGCTCGGCAAGCCCATGTTTTCTGCAAGTTTGACATCGGTGAGGCGATCACCGATGACGTAAGAGCGGGTAAAATCAATCCGACCTTGTTGCAAATAATCTTTGACTAATCCGAGTTTAGGTTTACGGCAGCTGCAGTCATCATGTTCGAAATGCGGGCAAATCAACACGTCGTCAAATTTGATGCCTTGCGAAGTGAGCAACTGCATCATTTTGTTATGCGGGGCATCAAAAGTGTCGCGTGGGAAACTCGAAGTGCCCAAGCCATCTTGGTTAGTGACCATGACCAACCGATAACCTGCGGCTTGCAGTTGTAATAAAGCCGGGACCAAGCCTGGTTCATAGGCTAATTTTTCAAGAGAATCCAATTGTTTATCAATTGGTGGTTCTTCCACCATGGTGCCATCACGATCGATAAATAAAATAGCTTGGCCTGACATTAAAGAGTTCCTGCGTAACGTTGGATTGAAGTTTTCAATAATTGCATTTCTTCAGGACTGCCGATCGACACCCGAATGACTTGGGATAAACCCAGTTGGCTAGATTGGTTGCGCACTAAAATGCCGTCACTGGCAATTGCATTCACCCAAGCTGCAGCATCATGGACTTGCAATAGCACATAGTTGGCGTTACTGGCATACACTTGGCGAATTGCCGAGATTTGCTCGGCAAATTGCACAAAGTTATCCCGTAATTCATTAATAATGTTGACGGTTTGCTGCATACGCGCTTGACCTTCAGCAGAAAGCGCTTGCACCGCAATTTCAGCTACTGGGGCAGCCAGTGGGTAGGGCGCAATCATTTGTTTTAAAGCATTAATAATCTCTGGGGCAGCTAAGGTAAAACCACAGCGTAAACCAGCAAGGGCAAATGCTTTGGATAAGGTACGAAGGATCACTAAATTGGGATAAGCAGCCAGTAAATTGACAGTGGTCGCTTCGATTGCAAATTCAATGTAGGCTTCATCAACCACCACCAAGGCCGATTCTTTATAAAATTCCAGCACTTCGATGATTTGTTCGCGAGGGATCAAATCACCAGTTGGATTGTTTGGGCTACAGATAAACACAATTTTTGTATTTTGCGTGGCTTTGATTGCTGGCACATCTAACGTGAAATCAGCTTTCAGCGGCACAATCGAACAATCCACTTGGTTACTTTGTGCACTGATGGCATACATGCCATAAGTGGGTGGACAAATGACAATCCGATCCTGTGCAGGCTCACAAAAGCTGCGAATTAATAATTCAATGCCTTCATCTGCACCACGACTGACTAAAACTTGGTTAGTTTCAACGCCAGCATAACTGGCATAAGCAGCAATGAGCGCTGGTGGCTGACAGTCAGGGTAGCGGTTATAGCTGCCGTGTAAGTGGTAATCCACAGTCAAAGCATTTTCGTTGGCATTGAGCCAAACTGAACCACCACTCATACTGCGCCGTGCTGAGGCATAGGGCGTAATCGCTTTTACTGAGTCACGCGCTAAACTATGGATACCACTCATTTTTGAACCTTATTTCAATCAAATTTATTTAATATCATCGGGTACTGCAGCGAACTCTTCTTGTTCTTGCAGCCGCTTTTCTAAAGTTTTTAAGCGAATTTTTACCGCATTCGCATGCGCCATTAAGCCTTCGGCTGTAGCGAGCGTCACAATTGCAGGTCCAATGGCTTGGAATCCTTTCGCTGTCGCTGTTTGCACCGTATAACGGCGATAAAAATCTAACAGCGATAAGCTACTGTGATTACGACTAAAGCCATAAGTCGGCAACACATGATTGGTGCCGCTGGCATAATCACCAGCTGACTCTGGTGTCCAAGGACCGACAAAAATACTGGCCGCATTTTTGAGTTTGCCAAGCAGAGCTGCATCTTGTTGCGTTTGAATAATCAAATGCTCTGGCGCGTAAAGGTTCGACACCTCAACTGCCTGCGATAAATCTGCCGTTAAGATAAACCGGCTGTGATCAATAGCCTTTTTCGCAATAATGGCACGAGGCAGCGTAATCAACTGATCCTCCATGACATTGATGACCGATTTCAGTAATTGTTCGCTGTTGGAAACCAGCACTACTTGGGAATCAACCCCATGTTCGGCTTGAGAGAGTAGATCCGCAGCAACAAAGGCTGGGTTAGCCTGTTCATCGGCAATCACCAGCACTTCGGAAGGGCCTGCAGGCATATCAATGGCTGCAGCTAAGGCATCACGGCTGATTTGTTGCTTTGCTTCAGTGACATAACGATTACCAGGCCCATAAATCTTATCTACTTTAGGGATGGTATGAGTGCCATAAGCAAGTGCTGCAACCGCTTGAGCGCCACCCACGGTGTAAATTTGCCGAATGCCACATAGCTGGGCTGCGTAGACAAGTTCTGGGGCAATGTCTGATGCCAAAGGCTGACCCGGTGGCGTAACTAACACGACGTTACGACAGCCAGCCAACTGTGCCGGGACTCCCAGCATTAAAACTGTTGAAGGGAGCGGGGCACTACCACCAGGGATATATAGCCCAACCGAATCGATCGGTGCATGTTTTAATTCACAAACCATGCCTGGCATAGTTTCAACAACAATGTCTTTTGGCAGCTGTGCAGCATGGAATTTGCGAATGTTCTGGTACGCAAGTTCGATGGCTTTACGCCGCTCTTCGCTCAGTTTTTGTAAAAGCTGTTCTTGTTGCTCAATCGACAGCACTAAATCATTGCTGTCGACGTTATCAAATTTTTGGCTATAAAACTTTAATGCCTTATCGCCAGTATTTCGTACCGCTTTGATAATAGTGCTGACTTGCTCAGGCAAATCCGCTGAATTTTTTAAGGTGGGCCGTGACAACACCCGTTTTTTGCCACTTTCATCCAGTTCAGCCCAACGACTGATTCTGACCTCAAGCATGATTTACTCCATCATTTTTTCGATCGGTAACACCAGTATAGAACTTGCTCCCAGCGCTTTTAACTGTTCCATCGTTTCCCAGAACAAAGTTTCGCTGCTGACGACATGCAACGCGACCAAATCATCGTTGCCAGCCAGTGGCAATAATGTTGGATTTTCTGCGCCTGGTAACAAAGCTATCACATCTGCCAGCTTTGAGCGCGGTGCATGTAACATGATGTACTTACTTTCATTCGCTTGCATGACCCCTTGGATCCGTGGCATTAATTTCTTTATTAAGCGAAGTTGCGCTTCATCCGCTAAATCACGGCGTTGAATCAATACCGCTTTCGAGCGATAGATCACTTCAACTTCTTTCAAACCGTTGGCTTCAAGAGTTGCGCCTGTAGACACCAAATCACAAATTGCATCGGCTAAACCTGCCCGTGGTGCTACTTCTACGGACCCTTTGAGGTTAACGATCCGTGCATTGACGCCATTTTGTTTTAAATAACGATTGAGCAGACGAGGGTAGGTCGTGGCAATAGTCCGACCTTCTAAATCTTTGACTGATTGATAATTTTCTTCTTGTGGCACTGCAATGGATAGACGACATCCACCAAAGTCTAAGCGAGCCAAAATCGTGTAGTCATAGGTCTCGTTGTCAAGCTGGCGCTGGAGTGACATTTCTTCCAGCACGTTTTCACCAATAATGCCTAAATCACAAACACCATCCATGACCAAACCTGGGATATCGTCATCACGAACCCGCAGTAAATCGATATCCATATTTTCAACGTGTGCAATCAGGCGCTGTTCCCGCAGATTGATTTTGAGGCCGCAGCTGGTCAGCAGTGCCTGTGAATCTTGTGATAAACGGCCAGATTTTTGAATGGCAATACGTAATCTTTTGGTATCGATTAATGCTGACATGGTGTTATTCCTCAAAATTTTAATTCTTAAAAACAAAAACCCCAGATTGCTCCGGGGTTTTGTTGAACATTTTGTTCACCGGAGCAGCCCACAACATAGCCTCCCAGTGAAAATCCTGACAGGCTATGAAAGATGATGATGATGCAGGGTGATGTTCATTAACATGGTTTAATTTGCTCGTAATGGCTTTATTGCCTTGATGTATACAAGTTACCTATTTTTTTAGCCGGTGGCAAGTAGGGGATTTGGGAGAAAACTAAAGGCTTAACATCATTTTAAGGTAGTTAAATTGTTTGTAATCAGTTATTTATGGTTATTTTTTGAGAGTCTAAATAATTTATTGCAAACAAGATGAATTCAAGTAAGTCTAAATATTTGCTCAATATTTGATCATGTTGTATAGTTATCTTTAAGTGCTAAGTCCAAACCAAAGCGTAGTTAAATTTAAGTTTTGCAGTCGAAAGTCGATAGGAAGGGGTCACAAGGAGAATTTATGGACGCTATCTATCCTTATTTAGCACGACCCAAACCCTCTGATACGGTGGATTTGCACCAGTATGAGTTAGTTGCGCCTGCTGTTCCTGTGCAAAAGTACACTCAAATTGCTAAAGAACAAACACCTGTTGTCAATCATCGGATCGGTTGGCGGGATCAATCACGTCAAAGGCAGCAGCAACAACAGCAATCGAAATCCCAAGAAACATTTGAAGCGGATGTTACCGAGCATCATTGGCTGCCGACAGGCCACGCAGTGACGCCAGAAGCCGATCAACATGTCGATGAGCAAGGTCATTTAGATATCTATATTTAATAATTCTTGGGGATGTTTTGCGCCCGCCCGTTTCACACGGCATAATAGCCATTAAACTGGCTTTGTTGGCCCCCAGCGAACAACAGTTAATTAGATCCCTTGTTGCAACAGCAATCCCTGTTCGAAAAGCAATCATGAAGGTGCCCATTCTTTGACCGAGCGAATATTTCCCGATGCGTGCTGAAATAAAACAGGCGTTTGCTGCGGGCGGTGCCCTATCCAAGGCGATTTCAGGCTTTCAGGGCCGCGTAGCGCAAACCGAAATGGCCTTAGCGATTGCCGACAGCATGGAGCAAGGAGTGCCGTTAGTGGTCGAGGCGGGGACAGGAACAGGCAAAACATTTGCGTATTTAGTTCCAGCCTTGCTTTCTGGAAAAAAAGTGATCCTTTCGACAGGGACTAAAAATTTACAAGAGCAGCTGTATCTTCGTGATTTACCGAAAATTATTGCGGCTTTAGCCAGTCCAGTACAGACCGCCTTATTGAAGGGGCGAGCCAATTATTTATGTTTATTTCGGCTGACTCAGCATTACCACCATGTCCCTTCTACTGATCCGCAGCTGATCCAAGATCTAAGCCTTATTAAAAAATGGTCGACGGAAACTAGAACGGGCGATATTGGCGAATTGACTTATATTGCTGAAGATTCTAAGGCATTGCCTTTTGTCACCAGTACGGTCGATAATTGTTTAGGCAAAGATTGTCCTGATTTTAGTGAATGCCATTTGTTGTTGGCACGTAAAAAAGCCATGAATGCCGAAGTGGTGGTGGTCAATCATCATTTATTTTTTGCCGATATGGCGCTCAAAGATACAGGGTTTGGTGAGTTATTGCCGCAGATGGATGTGGTTATTTTTGACGAAGCCCATCAAATTCCCGATTTAGCCAGTGAGTATTTTGGCGAGTCGTTATCGACCAGTCTCTTGTTAGATTTGTGTCGTGATGTCGATATGGCCTGTAAAACAGAGCTCAGAGATCATCCACAATTAGCCAAAATTGCCGACAAATTGGCTACACAGGTCCGCGATTGGCGCTTGCTGTTACCAGAGGAACCACAAAAGGGCAATTGGCGTGATCTTTACCAAGATGGTCGACAGCAACAAGCCATCGCTCGAATTAACGAAGCCATGGGCTTGTTGTATCAGCTGCTGAAAGGCAGTTTAGGGCGCGCAGATTTAGTCGATAGTTGCTATGAACGTTTAGCAACGGCGAGAGCTCGCCTCGATAAATTGTTGGATTTAGGGCAGCTTGGGGTTAGTTTTTGGTATGAAACGAGTCGGCGTCATATCAGTTTGCACTACACGCCCCTCAGTATTGCCGACAAATTTAATCAGCTGGTGTTCGCTCAACAGCGCAGTTGGATTTTTACTTCAGCAACCTTATCGGTTGACGCGGGTTTTAGTCACTTTACTGCGCAGATGGGTTTGCAGCAGGCAAAAACTCTGCAATTGGATAGCCCATTTAATTATCCTGAACAAGCATTGTTGCTCGTGCCTCGTTATTTACCCGAACCGACAGATCCGCGGATTAATGAAGCGTTATTGCAATTAGCGCTACCGCTGATCAAGGCCAACAATGGCCGCTGTTTTTTTCTATTTACCAGTCATCGAATGTTACAATGGATGGCCAAGGCTTTGGCAGAGCGCATTGATTTACCTATTTTAGTGCAAGGCTCAACCAGCAAAAGGATCCTGCTCGAACAGTTTGTTGCGCTCAAACATACAGTCCTGCTGGGCACCAGCTCATTTTGGGAAGGGGTTGATGTACGGGGCGATACTTTAAGTTGCGTGATCATTGATAAATTACCTTTCGCCTCACCAGATGAACCGCTACTGCAAGCGCGTTCTGAGGATGCGAAATTACGCGGGGAAGATCCTTTTGCCACAGTGCAATTACCGCAAGCAGTGATTACCTTAAAACAAGGGGTCGGTCGGTTGATCCGTGATGTCAGTGATCGGGGCGTCCTTGTCATTGGTGATAATCGATTGGTGAGTCGTCCCTATGGCGAAGTATTTTTGAAATCGCTGCCTGCAATGAAGCGGACCAGAGATCTCAAGCAAGCAATTGAATTTTTACAACATATCCATGGAGAAAACAGTGAAACTGCTGGCTCTTGATACCTCAACTGAAGCGTGTTCAGTTGCATTACTTCACAATCAGCACACTTTTGCTTTGGATGAGGTGTGCCCGCAACAACATAGCAAACGCGTGTTACCTATGGTGCAGCAAGTATTAGCTGAAGCCCAGCTAAACCTGACTGAATTAGATGGGATTGTTTTTGGTCGGGGCCCGGGCAGTTTTACTGGGGTGCGCATTGGTGTGGGTGTTTGCCAAGGGCTTGCTTTTGGTGCTGATTTGCCAGTATTTGGCGTTTCTACCTTAGCTGCAATGGCGCAAGCTGCTTATCGTTTACAGCAGGCAAAGCATGTTGTGGCAGCAATTGATGCGCGCATGGCCGAAGTATATTTCGGCCAGTTTGAGCTTGATCCCAACGGCATCATGCAGCCTTTAACTGTGGAGATGGCTCTCAAACCACAAGATTTACCCGCATCTATGGTGGAGGCGGGAGGGTTTGGCGTCGGCACTGGTTTTGTAACCTATCGTGAACAACTCACACAATGGGCTCCTTTGACCGTGCTTTCGCAAGTACTGTATCCGTCTGCGCAAGACATGCTGGTTTTAGCAAAACCAGCTTGGCAAGATCAGCAATTTGTTGATGCGGCTGCGGCTGAGCCTGTGTATGTCAGAGATGAAGTGACGTGGCAAAAATTACCCGGCCGCTGATTTGTAAAAATACTGAGTGGTCCTCGCAGCGACTTTTGCAAAGTCGCTGTGCTTTGTAGTTTCTGAGTGATTTACTCGGCTATTGATGTGACATTGTTGCCAAATTTGTTCTACACTCCTTAAAAATCCGAATCGAGTAATTTGGCATGAGCAGTATTGACTTCAATCGACCCGATGATATCCAGCATGATTCTATTGCTGATTTCTTTGAAGATTTTCGTGAGGCTTACGAGCAATGCGAATCCGTGTTGATCGATCTTGAGCAGCGGCCGAAAGAGCAAGAATTACTGAACAGTATTTTCCGAGTGGTACACACCATCAAAGGCAATTTGGGATTTATTGGCTTATTCTCGCTGATCCCATTGCTCCAAAGTATGGAAGATGTGCTGGATAATATCCGTAAAGGTCAGATGGACTACGACAGTGCCTTGTGTGATGTGATTCAGCTGACGCTGGATAGAACCAAACAGCTCGTGGAAGCCAAACTAGAAAATCATACGCCACCCCTTAGTCAGGAGGTGATGCATCAGATCTGCGAATTATTAAGTAATTTGATCAATGTCCAAGGGGTGACGCGTTTGCGTCATATTCGTAAAGTCATCTTATTGCTGGATCCCGAGCATAATGTTGACGGCTTACCTGAAGATGAGCCATCTGCCTCAGTTCAGACGGCTTCAGCCGCGTCTGCAACTCCAGGCCTGACGGCAAGTGCGCGGTTACTACAACATTATGGTGTTGCGCTTGATGAGGATATGCTGTTCTTTATTAGTTTGGCGCAAGCGCTGGAAACACGTCACAGTAATTGGCACGGACGGACCGCTCGTCAATTATTCCTCTGTATGGAAATGAATCGATTCTCCGGCAACAAAGTAGATAGCACTCAATTAGCTGTTGCAGTTCTTTTACACGACTTGGGCATGTCCTTTTTACCCGCAAGTGTGTTGGACAGTCATGGCCAGCCAGATCCAAGCCAACGTAGTTTATGGCAACGTCATCCTGAACATTGTGCTGGTATGCTGGCGAGTTCTCCGCGTTGGCAAGATGCGGCAGCAATGATTTGGCAACATCATGAAGCCGTTGATGGCAGTGGTTTACCAGACCAACTGACTGCTGAAGATATTGCTGACGGTGCCAAAATTTTGGCGATAGCCGATATGTTCGATGCTCGGACTAATGAAGTTGGCGCGCATGAGGATAGCAAAAAAGCGATGGTAAAGGCAGTGGTCGAAATCAATCACCAAATTGGCAAGTTATTTGATGAATTTTGGGTTAGCGTGTTTAATCAAGTGATTAAACAGCATCAACAACGATTCCATAATTGAGCCGAAGCTCTGTTGGCAGCCCTATAAAAAGCGGCAATTTTTTGCCGCTTTTTATAGGGCTGTAAGCCAAGAATGACGTGGCTTTGCGCATTTTTTGCAGCTGGCTTGGCAACTGCAAAATTGGCGTTATAATAGGGATATCAGGTACTGGAGTTTGATGACATGGCACTAAGCTCAAGCCAAGATGTTCTGGCAAAACCAGCCATTACGCAGGTAGTGGCAGGCAATGCTGCGCGCGGACAAAAACCGCTGGCTGATGTTCTTGATAAGTCTAATCAGTCAACTCCCACTGGCAAAGGCGTCAAATCTTCTGAACAAGCTTTGGCTATTTTGGCTGAGCAATTTGAAACTTTGTCGAGTAACGAAAAACCATTATATGATGAACCTGATGGCCGTACGCAAAAAGCACTGGCAGCTTATGATGCTATCGCCAAAGAGCAAAAGCGTGAACAATTCCAGCAAATGTTGAGTGTTGATCTGTTTGCCTAGTGCGCTTGCAATGGGCGCCATTAAAAGTTCGGTTGATATTTCAAACCGACCATTAGACTGGTCACTTGTAATGCCTCAAATCTTTCTACCCTTTGTCTGATGTCAATTCGGTTAAACCTAAGACCTATCGACTCGTGGATGGCTCATATCTAGGTTGGTTCGTCTGTAACCCTTCACCTTTCAACACTGTGAAGCGAATTGACGAAATATCGATTTTGTCTCACGTATTTCATCGCGATGCCTGCAACTGGCAACATTATGAAGCGAATTGCGCCGAATTTAATCGGAGATTTTTTCAGTTGGGTTTACTGTTTTCCCGAGATTGTTTAACCTTATAAGGATTAGATTGATTCTTTTTTCAATTGATGGTTTTCGGAGTAGTCGCAATTGTCAGCAACCCCAACTTCAGTAGGACGACCCCGCGCGTTTGATGTGGACATCGCTTTGGAAAAAGCCTTGGAAGTTTTTTGGCGCAAAGGCTATGAGGGCACGTCACTGCCGGATTTAACTGAAGCCATGGGGATTAACAAACCCAGTTTATATGCGGCATTTGGCAACAAAGAGCAGTTGTTTTTAAAGGCGATCGAACTCTATGAGCAGCGCCCTTGCAGCTTTTTTATGCCAGCACTGGCACAACCCACGGCCTATCAAGTTGCTGAGCACATGTTGTTTGGCGCTGTTGCTGCCAGTAAAGATCCAGTCGCCCCCAAAGGTTGTGTGCTTGTGCAAGGAGCCTTGGCATGTAGTGATAGTGCGAATACAGTGAAAGAAGCACTGATTGCCAAACGACAGGCGGGCAATTTGCAATTGATTGCGCGCTTTGAACAAGCCAAGACCGATGGCGATTTACCTGCAGAAGCAGATCCTGTCGCACTAGCGACCTATTTATCAACGGTATTGCAAGGGATGTCCATCCAAGCAGCAAGCGGTGTTGATTCTGCTCTCCTTGAAAAAATAGCGAAAACCGCGCTGCAAGTTTTTGCGAAATAAACCAAAAGGGATGCTGATGCGTAAACACATTCAAATGAATGTTTACGTGAGGCTTTATGCAACCTATCTGTTTGATTACTGGCGCTAGTTCGGGGCTCGGCAAGGCATTAGCAATTTATTATGCGGAGTTAGGTTGGCAAGTTTTAGC